>Ga0123356_10001326_pt1 | contig 27328 bp, 26 predicted proteins | sample TergutEmb28metaG_2_FD_92546 | JGI IMG/M metagenome (GOLD analysis project Ga0123356, IMG submission 92546) | Embiratermes neotenicus P3 segment gut microbial communities from Petit-Saut dam, French Guiana - Emb289 P3 | ecosystem: Host-associated > Arthropoda: Insects > Digestive system > Gut ...
ACGGCGTTTTGCGTGTCGCTGGCGACACTGGCACAGGCGGACCCGGGTGCCCAGGGCGGCCGGACGCGGACGCCGATTCACCACGTGATCATCCTGTTTCAGGAGAACGTGTCGTTCGACCACTATTTCGGCACGTACCCCAATGCGCAGAACAACCCGGGCGAGACGCCGTTCCATGCGCAGGCCTTCACTCCGTCCGTCAACGGCTTCTCGCCGGAATTGCTCAGCAACAATCCCAACAAGACGGCCGACGGTACCGCCCAGGCCAACCCGATGCGCCTGTCACCAGCGCAGGCTTACACCTGCAGCCAGAACCACAACTACGGACCGGAGCAGCAGGCGGTCGACAGCGGCCTCATGGACGTGTTTCCGCAGTTCACCGGTCGCACCGGGAGCGAGGGTTGCGCAGCCGACGGCACCACGGTACTCGGCTACTACGACGGCAACACCGTCACCGCGCTGTGGAACTACGCGCAGAACTTCGCGATGAGCGACAATTACTTCGATACGACTTTCGGGCCGTCCACGCCCGGGGCCATCAATCTGATCTCCGGCCAGACCTATGGCGGCGTTCTGTTCTTCGGCTCCGGCTCCTCCGGTTCGGTGTTCCCGAGCTCCTATCAGCCGGGCACCACGACCGTCACCGACATCGGTGATTTCGACGCGTACCTCGATGACTGCGGCGCGGATGCCGGTGGCACCGTGACGCAGAGCGCGACGCTGCGCATGACCGGCAGGAACATCGGCGATCTGCTGAACGCCGCGCATGTGACGTGGGGCTGGTTCCAGGGCGGCTTCAAGCCCACCGCTGCCGCGACCTTCAACGCCGACGGGAGCCTCGCGACGCCGGCGGTGTGCGGCGCCTCGCACGCAGGTCACCCCGGGGTACCGAACCCCGCGCCGCCGCTGGTGACCGGGCCCGACATCCACGGCGCGGTGGCGGACTACAGTTCGCACCACAACCCGTTCATGATGTACGCGAGCACCGCCAACCCGCATCACCTGCCGCCGACCTCGGTGCAGGCTATCGGCTCCAGCGACGCGGCGAATCACAACTACGACACCAGCGACTTCCTGGCGGCGCTCCAGGCCCACAATCTGCCGGCGGTGTCCTTCATCAAGGCGCCCGCCTACGAGGACGGCCACCCGGGCAACTCCGATCCGACGAGCGAGCAGAACTGGCTGGTGTTCATCATCAACCAGGTCATGCAGTCGCCGTTCTGGAGCGACACGGCGATCTTCATCACCTACGACGACTCCGACGGCTGGTACGACCACGTCACTGGTCCGATCGTCAGCCCCTCCGCTACCTCGGCAGATGCGCTCGCCGGTGCGGGTAACTGTGGCAAGCCGCTCGCGGGCGCAAATCCCGCCCGTTGCGGGCACGGGCCGCGGCTGCCGTTGCTGGTGGTGTCGCCGTGGGCAATTCCCAACTACGTCGATCACACGCTGACCAACCAGGCCTCCATCATCAACTTCATCGAGGCAAACTGGACGCTCGGCAGTATCGACGGGCCCAACGCGCCGCCGAACGGGCAGGCTGCCTTCGACCGCAATGCCGGCACGCTGAGGAACCTGTTCAACTTCGACGCGCACCCCTCGCTCGAGCGCGTGCTGCTGAACTGCAACGGCAGCTATCCGGGCCGGTCCGGACCGCCGGCTAGCTGTCCTTGATCATGGGTTGAGGAGGCTGTTGATGAAGCCCCCTTGGCGGTTTGACTGAAAATCTCTATATCCCGACAGGGATATGGAGGTTTTCTGTCACACCGCCGCGATGACTTCGATACACACTTCCCGGCAACATCGCCTGCAGTTCTTGATTTGCCCGCGGCACCCACCTGGAATCATTCAAAACCGCAGTCCCAGCCAGATCGGCACGAGCTGCACGGGTGCGCTGGAGGTTCCGCCGCTCGAGCCCTTAATGCGTCGATAGCTGGCCTCCAGGAAGAACGAGGTGTGGCTGTCCAACGCGACCTCCCATCCCAGGCCTGCGTTCCATGACCGCTCCCAGGGGCTCACGTCGTGCTCCTGGGCGAGCAGATTCTGGAAGATGCCACAGAAGTTCACGCCACAGACCCTGACTCCCGACACCTTCTGCAGGAGGGTGTTGGTGCGATACCAGCCGACACCGCCCACGAGATACAGCTGCTGTCGTGAGGACGGACGCGCCAGGTTCAATCGCAGGTCGACGTCCCCTCCGTAGACATCGCGCTGCCCCCTGTTGTAACCCACGTTATCGAGCCCGAGCAGCTGGCTTCCCGGTTTGAACCACATGTAGTTTCCCTGGAGGCGCACGCCGATCGGCAGTGCAGCACTCGGAAACCAGGTGAGCGCCACTCCCGCAGTCGCGCCATTGCGCACGTCGTCCGCCGTCGATCCCACTCCGGCGATGTAGCCGCCACCTGCCTGCACGGCGAACGGGCGGTAGTGCAGCTCACGGGGAGCGGTCCATGTTGGCCTCAGCCACTCATAGGGATTGGGTGGAGGTGCCGGCGGCGGCGGCGGCGCGTAGCGCACCTCGTAACCGTGCTGTTCCAGGCAGGCTGCCATCGCGCGTCGATACTCTTCGCCCGCCGCCTGCCGCGCCGGCCCGGATTGCCTGCTGTAAGGATCGTAGCGGCTTTCCGACCGCGCCCAGTAGTCACACTCGTAGCGGTCGAACCATTGTTGTTCCTCGTTCTGGCCGTACCTCGGCGACAGCTGGAAATCCGTCGGCGCCGGCTGGGCCACGGCGGTGTAGGCGGCCCCCACCGGTCCGGGCTGCGCCACGACGAGCACCGGCACTGACGCTGCCAGGAGTGTCAGGACGGCCGCAGGACTGCGAGCTTTTCTGTCCACTCTTCGCATGTACTCGCATTCCAGCACGCGATGCGAGCTGGGACTCAGGCTCTACAATAGCTCGGGAAAGAGGCCTCTTTAGCGTTAGGATGACCGCGGGATGAGAGAGTTCCTGTCAGCTGTTTCGGCGCCGTAATACGGTCCAACCAGCCGGTCGCGTGCTTCCGCGGAGAGGTTCTCAATTCCCAGCTGCCGTGCACGCTGCACTGCTGCACGGGGGGAAATTGCGAAGAACCAGCGCGCGACCGCCGGAAAATCGTCCAGCGATTGCCCGTGCATACGGTGGTACCAGACCCAACCCCAGCAGGCAATGTCGGCGATGCTGTAGGCACCTCCTGCCAGCCATTCATGGTTTGCGAGGTGGCCGTCCAGTACACCGTAGAGGCGGGTGGATTCCTTCACGAAGCGATCCGTCGCGTATTCGTTGCCGACCGGCGCATAGCGCCGAAAGTGATGCGCCTGGCCTGCTATGGGACCGAGTCCGCCCATTTGCCACATCAGCCAGGACAGGACCTGCGCCCGGCCGGGTCCCGAGGCTGGCAGGAAGCGGCCGGTCTTCTCCGCCAGATAGATCAGGATCGCTCCGGATTCGAATACTGATAATGGTCCATCCGGCGCCGCGTGATCGACGATCACGGGGATGCGGCCATTGGGATTGAGGGCGAGGAACGCGGGCTGCTTCTGATCGCCCGCCATGATGTCCACGGGAACTGTGCGATAGGGGAGCGCGCATTCCTCGAGCATGATGCTCGCTTTCCAGGTGTTGGGCGTTGGAGCGTAGTACAGGTCGATCATCAGCAATCCAGGGGCAGGCCGAGATGGCGTCCGCCGCGGAGCGCATCTTGACACCTCCGGAACTGACCCGCAATAATGAAACTAGCTAGGTGCTATTACGATCCGGGCAGTGCATGGGAGCGGCCGTTGAACGCCTGACGCGATTGGTCGATTCGCCGGACCGGTTCGCGATTCCCCATTCCGAGCTTCGCGATGCGCAGATCGAGGCGATGGACGAGCGCTTTCAGGAGCGCAGGAGCCGCATCCGCCTGCTCGGCCATCGCGCGCAGGAAGCAGGCATCCGCGAGATCCGCTCGCGCGAGGACATGGTGCCGCTGCTCTTCCCGCATACCGCTTACAAGAGCTACCCGGAGAGCTTCCTTACCGGCCGCAAGTGGGACCGGCTGGGCAAGTGGCTCGCCACCATCTCTCCCTACCCGATCGCTGCGTTCGAGACCGCGGACATTCTGGACATCGACGACTGGATCGCCCGGCTCGAGGCAAAGGGGCATTTCATTTCATGCTCGAGCGGCACGACGGGCAAGTCGGCCATGCTCATCGCGTCCGCGAAGGATATGGCCTGGTCACGCCTCGATACCGTCGGGGTGTTTTCGTGGGGAGCGGGTGTCAAGCCCGCCCACGATCGCCGCATGTTCAGCGTGGCGCCGATCGCCCATGTGCCGAAGAACACCACCATCGCCGCGGCGCAGGCCGCGGCGTTCGGTGATCCGCGCTTTGCTCCTTTCCGCTTGCCGGTTCCGCCGATCACCGTCGGGCAGTTGACGAAGCTCGTCGTGCTTCGCAAGGCGATGGCCGAGGGCACTGCGCGGCCAGGGGACATCGCTGATTTCGAAGCGACCTCGAAGGCGCGCCAGGAGGCGCTCGACAAGGCCACGGTTGCCGCGGCCGAGGCGCTGGTTGCCGCCCGTGCAGACAAGCTCTACATCTCGGGTCTGTGGAATGCGTTGTATTCGGTGGCGAGACTGGTCCGCGACCTGGGTTACAGCGCCGGTGATTTCCATCCTGACAACTGCCTGTATGTCGGCGGCGGTCTCAAGCGAGCCCTGCTCCCGGCCGACTACCAGCAGTACGTCCACGAGACTTTCAATATCGCGCCGCACCGCAAGTTTCAGAACTACAGCATGCAGGAACTCAACTCCGGCATGCCACGCTGTCAGCAGGGGGGCCGCTATCACGTGCCGCCGTGGGTGGTGCCTTTCGTTCTCGACAAACAAGGCGATGCACTGTTGCCTTGCGATGCGGGCGAGATCGAGGGCCGGGCGGCCTTTGTCGACCTCGCGCTCGATGGCCGCTGGAACGGCTTGATCAGCGGCGACAGGATCTCGCTCGACTTCCTTCCCTGCCGGTGCGGAGCCCGCAGCCCGTCGATTCGCGACGATATCGTCCGCTATGCCGATCTCGAAGCCGGTGATGACAAGATCGGCTGCGCCGGGACCGTGGATGCATATGTGCGGGGACTGACATGAAGAAAATGCCTGACGCGGTCGAGCGTTACGCCGGGTGCACCAACGCGGATTGACCCGGCCACCGGCTGCTAATAAAGTGACTGGCTGTGGCATCCAGTCGACGGATGGGGCCGAAGAATGCGCCCACGCGCGCGGTCCTCATGGATGCGACTGAGGCGGTCATGCAAGAGGAAGGCTACGGCGCGGTGACCTCGCGCCGCGTGGCCGAGCGCGCCGGTTTGAACCAGCAGACCGTCTATTACTACTTCCGCACCATGGACGAACTGCTGCTCGCGACCTACCGCCGGCGCACACAGCGGGTGCTCCAGGGAGTCGAACGCGCGATGGCCAGCGAGCGGCCACTGCATGCGCTATGGCAAACCTTCAGCGACCCCTTCGATGCGGCGTTGACGATGGAGTACCTGGCGCTGGCGAATCACAACAGTGCGATTCGTCTGGAGACGATTGAATTCGGCGAGCGCCTGCGCCGCGTAGGACTCGACAAGCTCGCGCTCCGTGCCAGGCGCGCGGCGCCCGGTGGGGCAGCCGTGACGCCGCTTGGGGTCGTCGTGGCGATCACCTACATCGCGCATACTCTGGGTTTCGAGGCGACGCTCGGCGTGCGCGGCGGTCACAAGGAGCTGCGCGTGCTGGTGGAGTGGTGCCTGCGCCAGCTCGAGCCGATCGGCATGCGCGCGACAGCAGCCAGCTAGCTCAGCTTAGCTGGAGAGCAGCGACCAGCCGGATTCGATGTGCTCGCGCATGGCCAGCGCGGCAGCGGCTGCATCCCTCTGCGCCATCGCCCGCAGGATCCTGGTGTGCTCTTCGACGGCGCGCTTGCCACGGCCTTCGACCGCATTGATCAGGTCGAATGGATAGCGCGCCCACAGCATCTGCACGAAATGCAAGGTCTGAGGCATTCCCGCGATGCTGTAGAGCCGGCGATGCAACCGATAGTTGACACCGCGCGCGGCTGCCCGGTCGTCTGCGGCAAAGGCCCGCTCGAACTCATCGGCCAGGGCGCGCAGTTTACTCAGTTCCGTTACCGTGATCTTCCTGGCCGCGGCGCGCGCGAGTCGCGACTCCAGCAGCAGCCGCAGCTCGAGCACCTCCTTGGAGGCCGCGGCGTTGAACGGCACCACGCTTGCTCCGCGGTAGGAGTGACCGGTCACATAGCCTTCGGCTTCGAGCAGCTTCAGCGCCTCGCGCACGGGCGTGATGCTCAGTTGCAGCCGTGCGGCAATCTCCGCCTGCTTGAGTCGCGAGCCGCGAGGAAACAGGCCGGATATGATGCCCTCGCGCAGAAAGTCGGCAACCTGCTCTTCCTTGGTTCGGGATTCGATGGAGGGAGGCGCTGCGCGTCCGGCGCGCGCGTGGCCGGCCGCGCCGTCAAGCTCAGGCAGGATCACTGCCGTCACCCTGTCACCTCGGCCCTTCACCCGAAGGCCACTGCGGCGGAGGTTGTGATTCTGCAGAACCGCTGCAACAGTCTGACCGCGCTCTCGTGCTCTTCGGCCGACAGCGCGCAGCAGCAGTCCTCGAGCAGCACCATCTCGTAATCGCGATCATGACCCTCGCGCACCGCCGACTGCACCACGGCGTTGGTTGAGATCCCCGAGCAGTAGATGCGGCGCACGCCGTGCGTGCGCAGGAGCAGTTCGAGACTGGTGCCGTGGAAAGGGCTCACGCGATGCTTCACGACGTCGAAGTCACCGGGCTGCTGACCGAGGTCGGGATGTGTCTGCGTGCCCCACTCGCCGAGTCGGAACAGCACGTTCTTGCGGGCGTTGGAGAAGAGCGCAGAGTTTGCCGGGCATTCCCGATAATCGGCAGAGAAGCCGACCCGCACGAAACCGATACGGACGCCGGCGCCGCGTGCTTTGTCGAGTGCCGCGCGCGTATGCTCGATGATCCGGCGCGCGCGCGCCTGCTCCCCGTAGGGGCCCTTGCCGTTCGGTCCGTCCGCATGGACCAGATCGTTCTCCATGTCGAGCACGAGATAGATACTGCTCATAGAATCACCTCCCGTAGCTCGAGGTCGGCGCGTTGCGCAGCGCTCAGACCGAGGAGCTCTCCGAAGACGTAGTCCTCATCCTGTCCGAGTGCAGGCGTCAAGCGTTGGACCCCGAGCTTGGGTATCTTCGAGAAGCGAGCGGGCGCGCCAACCGCAAGCCGGGGTGGAATATCCGCGGCGCTGACCTCTATCGTGGCGCCGCGCGCCCGCAGGTGCGGATCGCTCGCGATGTCGTGCATGCTCCATGAGACGTGGGCACACAAGCCGGCGCGCTGCAGCCGCTCCGCCGTGCCATCCGCATCGCGCGTGGCCAGCCACTGCGTGATGAGCGCATCGAGCTCCGTCCGATGCTGCAGGCGGCCGGCGGCACTGGCAAAGCGCAGCTGGGTCAGCGCTGCCGGTTGATCGGGCTCGCGCAGCAGAGTCTGCCATTCAGCGTCGCTGCGCACGGCGAGCGTCAGCCAGCGGTCGGGCTGTCGGGTCGGGTACACACCGTGGGGTGCCATCGAGGGGTGTGCGTTGCCGGATCGCACGGGGGTCTGCCCCAGGCTCGCCTGAACGAGCGCTTCCCCGATCATGGCCGCGGCAACCTCGCGCGCCGCCACATCAATGTGCTGGGCCTTGCCCGTGCGACGGCGCTGATGCAGAGCGGCCATGACGGCGAGTGCGGCATGCAGACCGGCGGAGTGGTCCATCACGTGTCGCATCTCTACCGGTGGCCCGTCGGCGTAGCCGCTCATCCAGCCGAGGCCTCCCCATGCACCGAAGAGCGGAGCGTATCCGGCAAAGTGCGAATCCGGCCCGCTCTGGCCGCACGCGGACAGCGACAGCAGCACGATGTCCGGCTTGACCGCCTGCAGCTCTTCGAACCCCAGGCCGAGACGCTTCATCACGGCCGCGCGAAAACTCTCAGCCACGACATCCGAGATCGAGACCAGGCGCTTGGCGAGCGCAACTGCCTCGGGCTGCTTGAGGTTCAAGCGGACGGATAACTTGTTGACTGAAACCTGGTCGAACGTGGCGGCGCGCATGCGCCCGTAGACCGCATGGGCCCGGCGGAAGGTGTCGGGCCGCGTCCTGCTCTCGACCTTGATGCACTCGGCCCCAAGCAGCGCCAGCAGTTGCGTGCCGAAGGGCCCCGCTGCATGGATCGTGAAATCGGCGATCCGTACGCCGGCAAGCGGACCCTTGGGCCGGCTCATGCCGCGTGCTCCCGGGCCATCTCCCCGAGCCGTGGCACCTGTCCTGCATCACGCAGTGGAGTGCAACAGAACTGAAACGGCGCGACCAGCACCTCGGCCCGCAGCTGCGCATCCAACTGCAGCGGCGCAAACAGCCCACGCGAGCGTTCGTGCTCGCCCTGCAACACCTCGGCCGGCGTGCGGTACTTCGCCGCCGGCACGCCCAGCTGCTGTGCGCGCTGCACGATGTCATCGACATCGTGCGCGCGCATCCATGCGCGGATGCGCTGGTTGATCTCAGCGCCCCGGCAGCTGCGCTCGATGGGATCGCGCAGTGCTGCATCCTGCGCCCATGGGGGATCGCCGAGCAGCCGTACCAGGGCGGTCCACTGCCGCTCCTCGAGCGTGAGCAGCTCGACATAACCACCGCGCGCTGCGAACACGCCGCCGTAACGAAAGCAGCGCGTGCTGCGGTGTTCGAGCGATCCATCGCCCAGCCGCTGCAGCGCGAACGCGCCACTCGCGAGCATGGCGTCCTGAACCGAGACGTCCACGTACTGACCTCCGAGCTCGGGGGCGACCCACAATGCTGTCAACGCGCTCAACGCGGCGACACAACCGCCCTGATACTGGGCGAAATGGCCGTAGATCTTGAGGGGCGGCCGGTTCGGGAACAACTCGTAGGAGAGCCCGTTGGGAAGCAGAAAGCCCTCGCCGGCAGCGTGCACCAGGTTCAGTTCCTCGCCATGCCAGTCGGCTTTGGGACCGCTTGCGCCGAACGGCAGCACGCTCACGTGCACGAGCCGCGGGAAGCGGCGCCCGATGCGCGCGGCATCGAGCCGGCATGCGCTTCGCTCGTGTAGCGGTGTGTCATCGATCAGGATATCTGCGCGCTGGAGTTCGCGTTCGAGCACTCGCTGTCCGTCCCGTGAGTCGAGGCCGGCCACCAGGCTGCGTTTGCCCGCCGCCAGAAAGGCAAAAAGCGCGCTGTGGGTCGTCCCATCGATCAGCGGAGTTGCAGTTCGCAGCGGCGAACCCTCCGGCGGCTCCAGCATCACGACCGTCGCTCCCATCGTCGCGAGCAGCCGTCCCGCATAGGCGGCCGCGACCGTGCACGAGCGCTCGACGACGCGGCAACCTGCCAGCGGTGGCGCAGGGCGCGGCGGTGAGGCCTCGATGGACATGGGCGGCTTCCTGAGTCGGGCGTCCGCTGATCAGCGAATCAGGGCCAGCTCCAGCTCCAGGCCCGAACCGTCGATGAAAGCCGGCAGGCTCACATCGCGCGAGGGCAACGCCACGGTCGCAAGTCCCGGCGTCGTGACCTCGCCGCGCTGGTTCGCGGCGGCGATCTCGATATCGACCAGTGCCGTTCTGTGCTTAACGTACTTGCGGGCCACTTTGGCTTTACAGAAGGTGGTGTCGCCTACGACGTTGAAGCGGCGCAGTTCGGTGCGCATGCGCTTGAGGAACGCTGCATCGCCCATCCAGTTGGTGATCAGGCTGCACATCCAGGAGGAGCGCTGCGGGCCGTAGTCGTACGTCCCCGGGACCCCCACTTCCTTCGCGACCGAGTCGCGATGATGACCGATGCCCGTGTACTCGACCCCGCTGCCGGCCTCCGGGTTACGGAAGAAGTGACTGGGGTGCTTTGCGGCCGCCCGCAGCAGTACTCCGTGCGTATGCCCGCGACCCGAGCCGACCAGGAAGCCCATCGTGTCCATGAGTGACAAGGGTCCGCGCGCGATGCAGGGTAGCTCCTCGCCCTCCGTCACATCCTCCCAGTAGCGCACGCTCGCGCCCCGGATGCTCTTGGGCTCATCGAGTACCAGTTGATCGATGCGATCGCGCTCTTCGCTGGTGTACTCGTACGGCTCGATTTCCTTGTACTTGCCGGTCTCGCGCGCCGCTTTGCGCTCGTGGCGCGTACAGGTGCCGAGGGCACGGGCAACGAGTTCGCTTCGCTGGTTGTAGTAGCACGCCTCCACATGCTGCAGCACCAGGCGTCCGGAGAACTTGCTGTGCTTCTCCTCGACTCCGACCACGCGCTCGATGGCGGTGATGCGATCCCCGGGGCGCACGTGCCGGAACAGCTCCCAGTCGTTGCCGGCATAGAAGCCATGCACGCCGGGAAGACCCCAGCGGGTGCGGCCGAGCCAACCAAATGCCATCGGGAACATGGGGTGCGCCACCATCGAGCCGTAGCGGGTCGTGGCGCCGTAGCCCACATCGCGATAAAGCGGGTTGAGGTCGCCGATGCCGTTGCACCAGTTGCGCAAGGTGTCGGGGGTCGCATCCTGCAGGTACGGTCCTTCGGGCCGCAGTTGCAGGCCAATCATGGCTCGCGCATCCGCGACTGCCTTGTCCGTAATGCGACCCTCCGCGGGGGCGGCGCCGACTTCAGTGTGGCTCACCAGGGTGGTACTCAAGGTTTTTCTCCAGGGTCTGATGGCGAGTTGCTTCCAGGCACATCTTGATTGGGATTCGCAGTTCGGCCGTCATGACGGCCCACGACCCAGGCGAATGCACCGGGCGAGGTCTCCGCGACGGCCCCCGAACGGAGCAGTGCCTGGTAGCGCGGCCGATCGATACCGGCTGCTGCGAGCACCGCCTGCGTGTGCTCACCGAGATCGGGAGGTGATTGAGTCGACAGGCGCGCATCGCGTGCGTGCAAGCCGGGAAATTCGGGTACCGCGAACTCGAAACGGCGAAACTCCACACGGCGCAGCTTTCCCGGGTGACGTGCCTGCGGGGTATCGAGCACGCGCTCGAGTGGCAAGACTTCAGTGAAACCTACCTCGGCCGTCTTGAGCCGTGCGGCTGCCGTGTCGAACGAATGCGCCGCGATCGCCGCACTCACGAGCTCCTCCACCCGCTCGCGCGCCCTGCGGCGCAGGCGCACCGTCGCAAGCGATTCATCCGCGGGCAGCCCCATCCCCTGCCAGAACCTGTGCCAATGCGTATCGTTCAGAAGGAGCAGGTAGAGCCAGCGCCCGTCGGAGGTCTGGTAGGCACCGTAACCGGGCATGCTGAACTCGCCATGCGGCTCGCGTTCGGGCTTGCCCAGAAGCTGCGTTTTGAGCTGCACGCCCACCAGGTCCCTGGCAGCGACATGCAGACCCGTCTCGTAGAGTCCGACCTCGACATGCCGCGCGTCGCCCTCCTGCGGCTGCAACATGGAGGCGAGCAGGCCGATGACCGCGTATGCCCCTGCGAACTGATCGTGGTACGAAGGTCCCAGACGGCTCGGTCGGCCGTTGACGCGGTTGCCCTCCATGACGCCGGTGGAAGCCTCTGCCACCGGATTCGACGCGAGCTCCTCTTCCAGCGGACCCGCACCATAGCCGCGAATGTGACAACAGATGAGCCGCTGATTGATGGTCGCGCAATCCTGGTGCGTTACCTTGAGCTTGCGTGCAGCCTTGGGGGAGAGATTGTGTACGAGGGCGTCGGCGGTCCTGAGCAGCTGGCAGAAAGCGCTATGCCCCTCGGGCTTCGAGAGGTCGATGCACACGCTCTTCTTACCATGGCTGTATGCGATGAAGGTGCCGCTCGGACCCCCGCGTACCAGGGTTCGCGTGGGATCGCCGACCGGCGGCTCGACCTTGATCACCTCGGCGCCGAGCTGTGAAAGGATATTTCCGGCGAAGGGCGCGGCGAGCATCGTACCGAGCTCGATGACGCGGCGGCCGGCAAGCGGTGGGCGATGCATGGCGCTCCGAGCCGTGACAGTATCGAGTGTAATAATATAGAATGCATTCTATATTATCCAGCGACTGGCGGGCGGACACGAGGGAGCGGGCGCACTTGAGTACGGGTTGTGAGTCCTGGATCGGGCGCGAGGAGGTGCGTGGCGGGCGTATTCACGCCTCTGTCGTGCAGGCCATGGCTGCTACCCTCGACCTCGAGCGCGCGCCCGAGCCCGGCGAGCCGCTGCCGCCCGGATGGCACTGGTTGTTCTTCAATCCGGTCGTGCCTCGACGCGGACTCGGGAGCGACGGTCATCCACGTCGCGGCGGGTTTCTGCCTCCGGTCGAACTGCCCCGCCGCATGTGGGCGGGCAGTCGCATCCGCTATCTGGCGGATCTGCGGGTCGAGGCGCAGGCGGCGCGCCGCAGCCGGATTCTGCGCATAGAGGACAAGGCAGGCAAAGGCGGCGCACTGGTGTTCGTAACCGTTCAACACACCATCAGTTCCGAGGGCAGAGACTGCATCTGCGAGGAGCAGGACATCGTCTATCGCGAGGCCACAACGACGCGCGTGGCAAGCGCAGCCGTGCCCAAGCGGTACCAGGATGTGCCGCAGTGGAGCCGCAGTTTCGCGGCGGACACCACCCTGCTGTTTCGCTACTCGGCACTGACCTTCAACGGCCACCGCATCCACTACGATCAGGGCTACGCGCGTGATGTCGAGGGCTATCCGGACCTGATCGTGCATGCCCCGCTTGCCGCCACACTGCTGCAGCAGTTCGCGATCGAGCGCGGCGCGGGCCGCCCGCTGGCGCGCTTTGACTTTCGGGGCGCCGCGCCGCTCTATGTCGGGCGTCCCTTCCAGCTCGAGGGGCGAGAGGCCGGCGATGGCACGCTCGCACTCTGGGTGCGTGCGCCCGAGGGTCAGCTGGCGCTAGCGGCGGCGGCCGCATTCCGCTGAGCCTGGCAGCGCTGCGCCTCGGGATTCATTTCACTGTTTCTGGAGAAGCTGTGGCGCAGCATCGAAGCGGACCCTCGAGCCTGACGGGCCAGGTGGCATTCATCACCGGTGGCGCGGGCGGTTTTGGCCGCGCGATCGCCAACACTTTTGGCGCGGCCGGAGCTCGCGTCGTTGCGACTGATCTGAGCGCGCACGAGAACATCGGCCCTGGAATAGAGTACCGCCGCTACGATGTCAGCTCGCCCGCGCAGACCGATGAGGTAATCGACGGCGTGTTGGCTGACCACGGCAGGATCGATATCCTGGTGCTCTGTGCCGGCATCATCGCGCCCACGCCGCTCGGCGCGAGCACCAATGAGGAGTGGAACTCGATGCTGTCGGTGAACGTGCTCGGCGTGGTTCATCCCACTCGCAAACTGTTCCCTCTCATGTGCGCACGGGGTTTCGGCAAGATCCTCGCGGCTGGTTCGATAGCCGCCAAGAACGGCGGTGTCGCTTCCGGACCAGCCTACGTGGCTTCCAAGGCCGCCGTGCACGGCCTGATGCGCTGGATTGCCAAGGCGGGCGCACCGCATGGAGTGTATGCCAACACCCTGGCGCCGGGTCCGGTGGAAACCGCCATGTGGGCACGCGTCACGAGCAAGCAGGCGCCGACCGCGAACGCGACCGTGCCGCTCGGTCGCTACGGTAGCGCTGAGGACATCGCCCAGGCGGCGCTGTTTCTGTGTTCACCCGCATCGAACTGGATCACCGGCACCTCGCTCGATGTGAGCGGTGGCATGTGGATGGACTGACTGGCAGCCGCGGCATGACAGCGAGCGCAGCTCATCCAGTCATCGGCTTCGTCGGCCTCGGAGTCATGGGCGGCCCGATGTGTCGCAACGTGGCGCTCAAACATCCCGGTGATCTCATCGTCTTCGATACCAATGCTGCAGCGCTCGCGCAGCTCGCGGGCACGAAGGCGCGGTGGGCTCAAACCCTCGGTGAACTGGCGCAGCAGGCAGATGTCGTGTTCCTGTCGTTGCCGGGCGCGGCGCAGGTGGAGGAGGTGTGCGTCGGTCCGCGAGGGATAGTGAACGTGCCGCACCGGCCAGCGGTCATCGTGGATCTGAGCACCATCAGTGTCGCGGTCGCGCGCACTGTGGCCGCGCGGCTGTCGGCAATAGGCATTGAGTTTGCCGATGCTCCGGTCGCGCGCACGCGCGAGGCAGCGCAGCGCGGCGAGTTGAGCATCATGGTCGGCGCCGATGAGGCGCTCTACCGACGCATCGAGCCGCTGTTGCGCTACATGGGTTCGGACGTCACGCATTGCGGCGGGGTGGGCTGTGGTCAGGTGGTCAAGCTCGCCAATAACGCGCTCGTGTTCGAGAACACGGTGGCCATCGCCGAAATGATGGTGCTGGGCGAGCGTGCGGGGGTCGCCCCGGCAGTGCTGCTCGAGGCGCTCTCGAGAGGCTCGGGTGACAGCTTCGCGCTGCGCAATCACGCCCGCAGATCCATGTTGCCGCGACACTTCCCGGAGAAGTCATTTCCTCCGGAGTACGTGCTCAAGGACATCGGCTATCTGCTCGAGCTGGCCGCAGAGGTTGGCGTCTCCGCGCGCGTCACGCGGCTGGCGCAGCGCTACTACGCCGCGGCCGCTGCCAACGGTTGGTCGGGCCGCTACTACCCGGCGGTGATCGAGGTGGTCGATCGCAACCTCGGGTTGCCGCCGGAATAAAGGAGGAAGCGATGCTCGAGCTGCAAGGCCGCGTCATGGCAACGGGATTGGGCTTTCCGGAAGGCCCGGTCGCACTGGACGACGGCAGCGTGCTGGTGGTTGAGATTGCCGCTGGCCGCTTGACGCGCGTGCTGCCCAATGGCGAGCTCAAACTGGTGGCGCACGTCGGCGGTGGTCCGAACGGCGCGGCCCTGGGTCCGGATGGGCACTGTTATATCTGCAACAACGGCGGCTTCCGCTGGCACACGGACGCAGGTTTCATGCGTCCGATCGGCGAGGCGGCCGACTACAAGGGCGGCAGCATTCAGCGCGTCGATCTCGCGACCGGGAAGGTGGAGACGCTCTACACTCACTGCGATGGCACCCCGCTCCACGGACCCAACGACATCGTCTTCGATACACAGGGAGGCTTCTGGTTCACCGACTACGGCAAGAAGCTCCAGGACCGTCTCATGTGGGGCGGTGTGTACTACGCGCGCACCGACGGCCGCTGCCTTCGCCGCGCGGCCTATCCGGTGCTGACGCCCAACGGCATCGGACTGTCGCCTGACGGACGCACGCTCTATGTCGCCGAGACGGAGACGAGCCGCTTGTGGTCCTATCCCGTGATCGGCGAGGGTGAACTGGCGTTGCAGCCATATCCCTCACCCAACGGCGGCCGCCTGGTGCATGGACTGCCGGGCTATCAGCGCTTTGATTCACTGGCGCTGGAAGCGGGCGGCAACATCTGCGTGGCAACCCTGGTGCGCGGCGGCATCAGTGTGTTCTCGCCGGCGGGTGAGCTGCTCGAGTTCCACGAAGCCCCCGAGGGCTACTGCACCAATATCTGTTTCGGCGGTCCCGACCGGCGCACGGCCTACATTACGCTCTCGGGCTACGGCCAGCTCTTCGCGGCGCAGTGGCCCAGGCGTGGCCTGCCGCTCGCGGCGTGAGATCAGGGCGCATGGTCATGAGCCGTACCGCTGACCAGAATCGCCACCTTGAGATGGATCAACAACGTTGACTATTATCACGGCATGAGCGGCGCAGCTGCAGAGGAATCCACCACTCACGGCCCGCCCTTGTCGGCCGAGCCCCTGGGGGCGCTGACGCTCGGCGGTTTTTTGCGCCAGGTCTGTCGCGACTACGCGCCGCGGGAGGCGCTCGTCTTCCACCCACCCTCGGGGCCTCCCATCAGGCTGCGCTATGCCGACCTGTGGGAGGAGGCCCTCGCGGTGGCACGTGCGCTCATCGCACGGGGGGTCACCAAGGAGACGCGGGTCGGATTGCTCGCGACCAATCGCCCTGAGTGGGTGAGCGCGGTCTTCGGTATTGCGCTCGCCGGCGGCACCTGCGTGGCGTTGAGCACCTTCGCCACCGAAGGGGAACTCGAATATCAGCTGCGCGCGGCGGATGTGACGCTGCTGATGTTCGAGCGCTCGGTGCTCAAGCGTGATTTCGCCCAGGAGCTGCTGCACATCTGCCCGGAGCTCGCGAGCGCGCAGCGCGAGGTGTACTGCACGCGGCTTCCCTTCCTGCGGCGGCTCGTGTGCATCGGTGAAAGCTCGCCCCCGCTGGCCGCTGCGGAGTGCTGGACGGATTTTCTGCGCGTCGAGACGCTGGCCAGCGCGGCGCTCGTCGAGGCCATCGGCGCGCAGATCGTGCCGGGCGACCGCGCGCTGGTCTTCTTTTCCTCGGGCTCGACTGCCAGGCCGAAAGCGATTCTGCACGCGCACCGTGCGGCTGCCATCCAGTTCTGGCGCTGGCCCCGCATACTCGACCTGCAAGCCGATGTACGCACGTGGACGGCCAACGGATTCTTCTGGTCCGGAAATTTCGCGATGGCGCTCGGCGCGACGCTGGCCGCCGGCGGCTGCCTGGTGCTGCAACGCTATTTCACACCGGGCGAAGCGCTGCGCCTGATGCAAGCCGAGCGCGTCACGCTGGCGGAGGCCTGGCCGCATCAGTGGGTCCGGCTCGCCGAAGATCCTGCCTGGCAGGAGGTGGATCTGAGCTCGCTGCGCTACGTCGACGCAACGAAGATTCCGCGTGCGCAGCCGACGCTGCGCTCACCGTGGCGGGAGCCGGACGCAGCGTACGGAAACACGGAAGTGTTGACGATCTGCACGGCCTATCCGGCTGGAGCTGCGGCGGGTGAAGGCAATCACGGCGCTCCGCTGCCGGGCAACACCTTGCGCATAGTCGATCCTTTCTCGGGGCGAGTCCTGCCGCGCGGTGCGCGCGGGGAGATCGCCGTGAAGGGCCCCACGCTCATGATCGGATATCTGCGGGTCCCGTCGGAGGAGGTCTTCGATGCAGAAGGCTTCCTTCGCACGGGCGACGGCGGGTTCATCGACAGCGCAGGCCGGCTGCATTGGGAGGGCAGGCTGAACGACATCATCAAGACCGGGGGTGCGAACGTCTCACCACTCGAGATCGATGCGGTGCTCGCGCAATGCCCCGGCGTGAAGCTCGCTCTGACGGTTGGCGTGCCGCACGAAACACTCGGCGAGATGGTGATCGCCTGCGTCGTGCCCGAGGTGGGCGTTGCGCTCGATGAGCCTCGCGTGCGCGAGTTCGTGGCGGCACGGCTCTCGAGCTACAAGGTGCCGCGCCGGGTCCTGTTCGTCGGAGAGGCCGAGCTCTCGCTGACGGGATCGAACAAGGTCAGGACCGCTGCGCTGCGTGAGCTCGCAGCGCGCCGTCTGGCAAGCTCCTGATGGTGGCGAGGCTCAGCGTCGCTGCGGCAGGTCTCGCCGGCATGCCGAGCGTGACGATCGTGCAAGCGCTTTAGAGGTTTACCGGCAGGAGATCCGCGCCATGTTCAAGCTCATCGTGTTGGCCAAGCGCAGGCCCGGCATGACCCGGGAGGAGTTCAGGGATTACTACGAGAAGCATCATGCCGTGCTGGTCCGAAACCTCACGCCGCTGATGCGCAAGTACCGCCGCAATTATCTGGCACCATTGACGGGCACCGGGCCGCTGCCGGGCACCGAGCAGGAGCCACCCTTCGACTGTGTCACGGAAGCCTGGTTCGACCGCGCAGAGGATTTCCAGCGGACCGTGGCGCAGCTGGCGGCACAGCCGGAAAAGACCGCCGCGCTGGCCAGCGACGAGGAGCAGCTGTTCGATCGGGCGACGATTCGGATGTTCGCGGCGCAGGAAGCGGATTGAATGCGCGCGGACAGCGGATCAGCGGCTTCGCCGCCGCTCAAAGGGAGCGACTGATATGCAGGTGGCGATCGTCACGGGAGCGGGCAGCGGCATCGGGTTTGCGTGCGCCGTCAAGCTGGCCGGGATGGGGATGGCGGTTCTCGGCGTCGGGCGCGACGGGCAAAAGCTGGCGCGGCTCGAGAGCGCCATAGCCGATGCCTCACGCGTGGCAACGCTGAGCGTCGATCTGACCGCGGACGCCGCCCCGAAACGGATCGCGGAGCTGGCCGTCGAGCGCTGGGGCCGCATCGATTTCCTGATCAACAATGCCGGGGTCGGACGCCCCAAGCCGCTGCACGAGACCGACGATCAGACCCTCGACTATGTTCTCGGGCTGATGCTGCGTGCGCCGTTCCGTCTGTCTCGTGAGGTTCTGCCGCACATGAGGCAGGGATCGGCGATCATCAACATCACCTCGACCTATGCCGTGGTCGGGGGACTTCGCGGCGGCGCCTATTCCGCCGCCAAAGCGGGACTGACCGGTCTTACGACTCATATCGCCTGCCAGTATGGTGCCGCGGGAATACGCTGTAACGCCGTAGCTCCGGGCGTGGTTCCTACTCCGATGACCGAGGCGCGCCTGGAGGATGAGAAGTTCCGCCGCATCAACCTCGAAATGACACCGCACCATCGCCGCATCGGCACGGTCGAGGACATTGCGAGCACGGTCGCTTTTCTGTGCTCGCCCGGCGGCAGTTTCATCAATGGCCAGACCATTGTGGTCGATGGAGGCTGGAGCTCTACCAAGTACCTGTCGGAGTATGCGCTTACCTCGCTGTGGAGCCCGGCCGACCCGTAGCGCCGAGCCGCAGTCCACTCCCGGGTGAGCCGGCCCTTCAATAGGACACATCCGCGGTCGCGCGGATCCACATTTCGGAGACGTTCACCCGCGCAGGCTGAGTCACGATGAAAACCACCATCCCGGCCACATCCTGCGGCTCCAGCGCTCCCGGCTGATGAGTGTATGCCCGGATGGCTTCGCGGTGAGCGGGGTCGCGGATCCCCTCAGCGACCTCGGTTCTGGTCGGCCCGGGGGCGATCATGCAGACCCGGATGCCATGGGGTCCGACCTCCTGGCGCAAGCCGTCGGTCAGTGCATTCAGACCGAACTTGCTGGTCGCATAGGAGTTGTAAAGCGGGCTGGTCGTACGACAGGCAAGCGAACCCACATTGACGATGTTGCCACTGCCCTGCGCGCGCATCGGAGCGAGTGCCGCGTGGCACATATACAGCGTCGCGAGCAGATTCACTTCCAGCACCCGCCGCCACTGCGCGATATCGGCATGCTCCACACTGTCCGCCTGGATCGTGCCGGCAGCATTCACGAGGATGTCGAGCCGGCCGAAGTGTTCGATCGCACGCGCCACCGCGTCCTTGGCCGTTTGTTCCTCGCAGACGTCGCCTGCCAGGACAAGCGCCTTCCCGCCTGCCGCCTCGATCCGCGCGACCGTTCTCCGCAGGCGTTCGGCGCGACGGGCCACCGCCACGACACTGGCGCCGGCGGCCGCAAGCGCAACTGCGGTCGCTTCGCCAATTCCAGACGAGGCTCCGGTCACCAACGCCACACGAGTCGCAAGAGACTCTGTCATGAGCGGAATCCTGAGTGTGAAGCAACCGCTGCCGCCGCCGCCGCGCCGCTTCAGCTCTTGCGGATCGTGCGCAATCGCTGCGCCCAGTCCGGGGGCAGGCGGATCCTTCTCGCCGTGGGGAACCCCAGGTAGCCGTTGTGGGCGAACGCGTAGGCGTTCGTGCGCAGCGGGTCGCCGGAGACGAGCACCATGAAGTCGTCGGGATCCAGCACGATCGGCACGGGCCGCTCAGGGTCATCCGATTCATGGAAGGCCTGAGGCAGGCGACCGAGATTGACCTGTCGCTTGAGCGAGCCGATCGGGAAGTCCGCCCATTTCTCGGTGAAGGCTTCGACGCGCCAGGCCGGCATGCGGGCATGATCGAAGAGGTAACGCTTGACATCCTGCTTGCTCCAGCCGGCCCGCGCGATCGTCTCCGCCAGAATGGGACTCAGCACCAGCACCGGACGCAAAGTGCCGAGTGAGAGCCCACCTACCGTGAACGCAATCTCCCAGCCGGTCTGCTTCGCGAGGCCGTCGGCGAGATAAGGCATCATCTGCGCCGGCGTGCTGCCCGTGACGGAGGGAAGTACCCCGCCGCCCGTCAGCCGGGTGATGGTGACCGTGTTGTCGCCCGCGGCATACCCCATATCCACACTGTTCGGCGCCCAGCCGATCCGGGCGAGCGCGTCTTCGTTCTCCGCGAGAACCACGCGGAAGGTGTTCCCGAAGGTGGCCTTGTCGGTCCTGTGGGGCAGGAACCCGGCAAGATTGCGCAGCGCGAGCCGCCAGAACCGCCCCACAGAAGTGTTCGGCACGAAGCCCTCGCGCAGCACGCCCTGCGTGTAGTTGAAGTCGAGCTCCTTGATGATCGGTCCGTTGAGGATGATGAGGGTGTCCGAGCCGGGCGTGTTGCCGCTGTGTTCGACCCCGTAGCCGGGATCGGCCATCGCTTCGATGAGCGCGCTCAGAATCGGCATGTATTCGGGGCGGCAACCGGCCAGAACGCCATTCGCTGCGACCGCCCAGATCGTCGCGGCGCGGCTCTCGGGCAGAAGAATGCCGAGCGATTCCTCCGGCGCGCGATCCGTGAAGCTGAGGAACTGCTCGATTTTGTCGATCGTGGGCGGAACGATCGGCAGTCCGTCGCTCCACGCACGCTCCTGGAAGTAGGCATTCACCTCCTCGAACGTTCCGCGCAAGATGATCTGGCGCGCACCCGGCTCGGGCGCCAGCTCATGCGCAGCTGGTTCGCGCAGCAGGTTGTCCAGCACCTGCGGCGCCGTGATGCTTGCGACGTTGGCGCGCAATTCGTCCCGGGTTTGCGCACCCGGATGTCCCGGTATGACGGCCACGGGAAGATTGGGCATACCCAAGCCCACCGACGTTGCGGCAGCCTGGCTCAGAAAGCCTTCGCAGACCAGCGACGAGCTCGGAAACCCGGCTCGCTCGCATACTGCACTGGCCCGCAGCACGGCGGGCGTACAACTGCCTCAGCAGGCCATCGACGAGATGACGGCATCCACTCGCAGCTCTTTGAGACGCTGCGGCAGGGAGGCCAGCAACTCCTTCTCGTTCACGGCATGGGTAGAGCCGAACTCGCGCCAACTGACGAAATTCACCTCGGGATAACGCTGGCGCAGCTGCTGCTCGAGGGTGGTAAACACCTCGTCACCGGCGAAGAGGTAGTCCCACAGTTGCGCGACGGTCTTGCCCTCGAGCGTGTCGAGTCGCCCAGCGAGCGGGCGCAACGTCTGCCTGCGCTCACCACAGGGCCAGACGACTGCATACTGTCCGTTGTTGTCGGATTTGTTCGCCATGCGCACACTCCTTACATGGATCAACACAACTACCAGGGTTTCAGTGCTTGCGCAGCCGGGCGGCAGCCTCCGCCGCGCGCATGCCCTCTGCCATTGCTTCGAGGACATTGCCGCCGTAGCCGGCGCGGGCTGCGCCCGCCGCGAGCACGCGCGCGTCGGCTGTGGCAAGAGCCGCATTCGTCTCGACGTGCCCGGTCGCGGAGAGCCAGCAAGGCGGCACGAATCCGGTATTCGGCACCACGCCGATGAAGGGGAACAGGCCCGTGCATTTGACTTCGGAAAGAGTGCCGTCCTTCACATTGCGCAGACGCACGCCGCACACACCGTCGTCGCCGAGGATGGCGCTCACCTCGGTGTCCCAGATGAAGCTTACATTCTCGCGCGCGGCGAGCTTCTCGATGTAGTCGCGCTTTGCGGTGAGCGGGCTGCGGCACACGACCATCACCCGCCGGCTGGTCCCGGCGAGCGCCAGAGCCTCCTGGGCTGCACTGTCACCGCCGCCGACGACTACGACGTCCTGGTCGCGGAAGAATCCACCATCGCAGGTCGCGCAGCGCGATACGCCCCGACCGACGAAGGCCTCCTCGCCGATGCCGAGGCTGCGCAGCGAAGCACCGCTCGCAATGACGAGCGCCTCGGGATGATACGTTCTGCCTCGCTCATCGGTGACGGTGAGACGGCCGTTAACGTCAATGCCGGTAACATTTGCTTCGACCACCTGCAGGGCGGCGGTCTCACGCGCATCAGTGAGCAGATGCTGGGCCAGATCCTGGCCAGAATGTTTTCCGGGCACGAGCAGGCCGTCGACCTCGCCGATGGTGGCGAGCTGTCCGCCAAAGAGCCCACTGCGCTCGAACAGGGTCACCGGACGCCCGAGGCGCGAGGCATGCCGTGCGCAGGACAGTCCGGCGAGCCCGCCACCGACGACTGCGATCTCGCAGGCGTTCTTGAGAGGTCTCATATGATGCTCATGTTGCGGGCGAAGCTGTGCGGTGTACCCTGCGGTCGTTGATCGTGCAAGTAAAGCGGATCGTGTCGAGTTTATGATACCCCTCCGGTGACGAATCTCACGAGCGAACCCACGGAATCTGCGGGAGCTCGGCGGACGCATCATCGTAGTCAGCGGCGCACCGGGGAGCGGGAGCCGACATAAGGAAGCAAGCAAATGGCCAGATTCACCGTGGAACAAGCAGCGGCTGTTGCCGCCATCGAACAGGTCATCAATGAATGGGGCAACGAACTCGACCAGAACGATGGCCTCAAGATGATCGAAACCGATGCGCTGACCGAGGACTGCGACTACAACGTCGCAGGAAGCTGGCGCAAGGGTCGCGCGGAAGTGGGCCGATTCTACGTCGAGCGCGCCGCGCGCCTCGATGCGCAGGGCGGCAGGCCCGTCATGCGACACATCATTTCCAACTTCCGCATTTCGTTCCTGGCTGCCGACCAGGCAAAGGTAGGCTTCCTGCTGGTGTTTTTCGCGGCCGTAGGGACCCCGCCCTTCAGCAATTATTGCGACCCTCTCGCAGTCGCCGACGTTCGCATGGAATGCCGGCGCGAGGCTGACGGACAGTGGCGCATCTCGCTCTTCGACAGCGGGCAGATCTTCCGCCGGAGCCAGTAGCAGCGGTCGCGGCACCCTTCGGCTCAGGTGTCTGGGATCTCGCGCGTGACCGAGACGGTCGCCCCGAAACTCGGCAGGACCGACGAATGCTTGCCTGCGCCGCCAGCCACCAGCACCAGAATGTCATCCGGACTCGGGACCGCCGGGATCAGGGCAGCGGCAGGCAGGCCCTCGAGCTGCGGTGGCCAATCGCGCATGCCGTACATGCCGCCCAACGCCAGCTCGTCGCGTCTGCGACTGATGGCGTGATAGAGGTATTCGCATACCTGCCGCCGCGACCAACCTGAGGCCGCAATGCTGGCGGCGTGCTCGGGACCGAGGATCAGCAGCAACTCTTTCTGGCCGTGCCAGGAGATGAACCAGGTGTTGCTGCCGAGGGTTCGCAAGACATCGGCGGCGACTCGCAGAATACCTTCCGCGTCGCCATGCTCGTGATCATTCACGTTGTGAGGCGCTTCGCCTCCGTAGACCGTGACGGCGTTGGCGCCGTCGCGCAGGCCGCGCTCGCTGACGAAGGAGCCCCACGGCGTGGCCGCAATGTTCTCTGCGATGCAGAAGCTGTACTTGCTCGGAGAGCCCTGGGTTGCGCGGTCCACCACACCGGGAAAGGCGCCGCCGATGTTCCACAGGATCAGCCTTACCGCGCGACCGATGACCGCGTTGCTCATCGAGCCCGGCCCGAAGGCTCCGGCGCCCGAGCCCATCTCGAGCCGCTGGGCAATCGGTCCATGCACGATCAGAAGAGGCGCGACGGGATGCGTGGTCGCCTGCAAGGACGCCAGATTGAAGCACGGCGCAAGCATCGCTTTGACGGCTGTCACCAGGACCGGCATGTGGTGCGGCCGGCATCCCGCCATGACCGCATTGACCGCGATCTGCTCGACGGTGGCGACCCCGCCGCGCGGCGGCACGACTCCGACCCGATCCCCGGCGCGCCGTCCCGAGCCTTCGACCATTTTCGCAACGGCCAAGGGCGTTGGCGCGATGGTCGGCAACCCATCGCTGGCGCAGCGCTGGAAAAACCAGGCTTGCAGCTCGGCCGGATCGGCCGGTGCCAGCAAGCGCGGGGTGGCGCTCTGCTGCTCGGCGAGTGCGGGCTCCTTGACCTTTCGGAGCTCAGCTCGCACGTTCTGGTACAGCTCCTCCGCGCGCTCCATGACCTGCTGGTCGGCAAGGCCGCCCAACGGATGGGTGAACACGGCGATGCGCGCAGCGGCTAATCCCAAAGCACGGGCATCGTGCAGTGCCTTGGTTACGAAGCCGGATGAGGCGAGCACCAGGGCAGGGACGCCGCGGCGCTCGAGCTCAGTAAGATCGTGGAGACTCCACGACGTACATGAGCCTCAGTCGGCAGAGCCGGTCAGCACCAGTTCGGCGGAGCCGGCAATCCGGTCCAGGAGCTCGGCGCTCGCGCCGACCGCGGGGTTTTCCTTGCGGTGGTAAGCGATGCTGTCGAGCGCGAAGTCGTCACGCAGCTTCTCGGCGACCAGGGTCGCGAGACGCTGGAAATTCGGCTTGGCATTATCGAGAATCGCGATCCGCCGGCCCTCGAGGGGCGGCACCGGATTGCAATGCAGCGCAGCGACCTGCTGGACGTGCCCCGCCGGATCGAGTATTTCGATTGTGGTCATGACTATTATCCCATCGGGTTGCGGCCACCACACATTATAGGGCGACTCTTCCAGCCATGATCGTCGCGACAGCAGGGCACGTCGATCACGGCAAGACGACGCTGATCAGGGCGCTGACGGGAATCGACCCCGCTCGTCTGCCGGAAGAGCATGAGCGCGGCATGACCATCGACCTGGGCTTTGCCGGATTGGCGCTCCCGGGTGGAGGCTTCATCGGTGTCGTTGACGTACCCGGCCACCAGCGCTTCGTGCGCAATCTGCTCGCCGGCATCACCGGTGTCGACCTGGCCCTGCTGGTGATCGCCGCCGACGACGGCATTATGCCGCAGACGCGCGAGCACCTGGAGCTGCTCGATCTGCTGCAGGTAACCGCGGCCGTGGTGGCGATCAGCAAGATCGATCGCGTGGATTCCGCGCACCTGACCCGGGTCACCACCGCAATCCGCGAGTTGCTTGCGCCAACGCCGCTCGCCGGCGCGCCAATCTTTCCCGTGGCCGCGCCGCACAAGATCGGCATCGCTGCGCTGCGTGAGCACCTGATTTCGTGCGCGACACACAGCGGCCAACATCGGCACGGCGCGCTGTTCCGTCTGCCGATCGACCGCAGCTTCTCGGTGGAGGGCGCGGGGCTCGTTCTCACCGGTACGATCGCCTCCGGCCGTGTCGCGGTTGGTGATCGCTTGACGTTGGTGAGGAGCGGCAAGCAGCTCCGCGTCCGTGGATTGCACACGCATCAGCATGCCGTCCAAAGTCTGGCCGCGGGCGCCCGCTGCGCGCTCAATGTGGTCTCAGCCGAGCTTGATCGGTCGCAGGTGGAGCGCGGCGATTGGGTCGTCGCGCCACAGATCGCGGTCGCATCCGCGCGCCTCGATGCGCGCTTGCGGCCGGCGGCGGGCAGCGTGCTGAAGGATGGCATGCCGATTCAGTTCTGCCATGGCGCAGGCAGCAGCGCTGGTCGCTTGGTGCTGCTCGCGCGCGAGGCCGATCTGCCGTATGCGCAAATCATCCTCGACGCGCCGGTTCACGCGCTCGCGCGAGACCTCTTCATCTTGCGCGATGCCGGGGCAGGCAAGACGGTGGCCGGTGGCACCGTGCTCGACCCATTCCCGCCGCTCCGGGGGCGCAGGCACCCTGAACGTTTCATGATGCTGCGCGCGCTCGATCAGAGCGATGCCAGGAGCGCTTTGGCGAGCCTGTTGCCGCTCGCGCTCGATGGGATTGAGCTCGAGAGCTTCGTGCAGGCGTGGAATCTGCACAGCGACCAGGCTGAGACCCTGTGGCGCAGCGCCGGACTCGTGCGCCGCGACGGCCGAGGATACGAGGCTGCACAGTGGCGACGGGGCTGCGACAGTCTCTTGCGTTATGTCACACGCTTCCATGCGACGCATCCCGACAGCCCGGGTCCGTATGCCGCGCGGCTGCTCCGCGGGGACATCGTGCCCGGCGCACGTCACTTCCAGCGCGCCGTCCTCGAGAGTCTCATCCACGACCGGCAATTGGTTCGCGACGGTGCCCAGGTCCGCCGCCCGTCACACGAGATCGAGCTGTCACGCCCGGAGAAGGAGCTGTGGCGGCGAATCGCACCGCTGCTCGGTCCGAACCGCCGACCCATGACCGTGCACGACATCGCGCGGCAACAGAAGCTCGACTTGAAGATCGTCCAGCGCGTGCTGGAGCGCGCCAGCCGCGCTGGCTATGTGGCGCGCATTGCCGATGGGCGCTTCCTGCACAAAGCGGTGTTCCTGGAGCTTTTGGCGAAGGCGGAAGCGCTGGCGAGAAGTTCGCAGGGCGGGCTGTTCAATGCCGCGGCATTTCGCGACCGCTCCAATCTCGGGCGCACGGTCTCGATCGAGTTGCTGGAATACTTCGATCGCATCGGCTTCACGCAGCGCATCGGTGATCAGCGGCGGCTGCTCCAGCCCGCGAGCGTCCTGCTCGGCGCGCAGCAGCCGCGCAGATCGCCGACGCGTGCCTGAATTGCTGCCGGGTTGCGCCGGCTCTCTTTTTCACGAGACCAGCTGCAACCCGCCGTCGACGGTGAGCACCTCCCCTGTGATGTAGGGCGACAGCCCCATGAACAAGATGGCGTCGGCCACCTCGTCCGCGCTGCCCATTCGACCCAGCGGGACCGCAGCGGCGGCTTGCGCGTGCTTCGGGTAGCGCCGCAGCGCGGGGGTATCGATCACTCCCGGCGACACTGCATTGACCCGAATACCATCGCGCGCCCACTCCACGGCCAGCGTGCGGGTGAGATTGACGACTCCCGCCCGCGCCGCCGCCGAGTGCGCCATGCCCGGGCAGCCGCGCTGCCAGAAGTTGGCCACGACCATCACGATCGAGCCGCGCCTGCTGCGTAGCGCGGGCAGCAGGTGACGACACAGAAAGAAACTGCCATTCAGGTTGGTTTCGACGACTGCACGCCAGCCGTTCTCGGTGATCTCAGCGGCGCGTGCCGCGAACTGTCCGCCGGCGCTGTTGATCAGCAGGTCGAGTCCCTGCCCGGCGACCAGCTGCTGCAGCTCCGCGACACGGTTCCAGTCGCGCACATCGGCGCTGAAGACAGCGGCGCTGCCGCCTGCCGCAGTGATCTGTTCAGCGGCCGCCTCGAGCCTGGCCTGGGTGCGCCCGACCAGGACCACGTGAAAGCCGCGGCGCGCAAGACGCACCGCACAAGCCTGCCCGATGCCGGATCCGCCTCCTGCAACGATCGCCACCCGTCGCTGACCGTCAGGCGATGTGGCCGGCATACTCGGTTCCAATGTGACCCTCTTGCTCGAAGCGCCGGTACTCGGCCGCCGAATAGCCGAGCAATTCCTGGTAGACATATTCATTGTGCTCGCCCAGCCGCACGGG
>Ga0123356_10001327_pt1 | contig 27314 bp, 41 predicted proteins | sample TergutEmb28metaG_2_FD_92546 | JGI IMG/M metagenome (GOLD analysis project Ga0123356, IMG submission 92546) | Embiratermes neotenicus P3 segment gut microbial communities from Petit-Saut dam, French Guiana - Emb289 P3 | ecosystem: Host-associated > Arthropoda: Insects > Digestive system > Gut ...
ACTCGGTCCCTCGGCCTGGGGCCTGCGCTCGCCCGGCTTCATAGCGAAGTTGGTACCGCCCTCGGTGGTGTAACGCTTCTCCGCTGTCGGCTCGCCATCACGGGTGTTGATCACCGGGAAATACCGGCTCACCCCTCCCTCGTCGCCCAGCCCTCCGGCGTTGGCGTACTCCCCACACGGCTTCTCGTTGGCGTACTCCCCGTAGACATTTTTGAAAGTGGTCTTGCTCGTTTTCCCGCCAGTGGACTTGGTGGGCTTGGTGTCGGCGTCCAATGCGGAGGCGGCGTTCTCGTCCAGCACCACATTGGTCGGCCAACGACCCTGTGCCTCACCGGGGTGCACTTCACGAAACCGCTCGACGGAGGTGCGGCTCTCCATCTTGCCCTCGGCCTCGGCCTCGCTGGCGGGCCGGGTGGACAGATGGTTGACCGCCCCGTTGCGCCGAGCAATGGAGGGATTCACCTCACAGGGGATGCGGGTGGCGTCGATGTTCAGCGCCCCGGTGCCATGAGTGAGGACGTTTTGGGCGACGGTGCCAGTAAGGGGTTTGCGCGCCACGATGATCGGCTCCCAGGCGATGGGCTTAGCGACCTCGTCCTGGGAGAGCAGCGGAACCTTGTCGGTAACACTCCCGGCAGCAGAAAGCCCGTGGGTGGCGCGTGTGCTGAGAACGACGGCGGCGAAAAGGTTGTCCACAATGGAGACAATCGACTTCAACCCATCGAGATTCGTCAGGTCCGGGGTGATGTTCGCGGGTGTGATCTGCGACAGACAAGAGGACAAGGTTTTCAGGTCGGTTGTCGTGCTTGATCTCGTTGCAGTGATGGACATGCTCGTCAGTTCGCAAATCTCGACCAAGCAGCGTCGCCATGACATGACGGTGTTCAAGAACATATCGGCCATCGACACGGAGGGCGACATAGCCATCAGATCGGATGAACCACCCACCTCGCCAGTTGGGGTTGTCGGGGCCGCTTCCTGCACTCGCCATGCGCTCTCCAGGGCGTCAAGTTGTGAACCTATCTGGCTTAGAATATCATCCTGACCATAGGGTTTACGAGCAATGATCACTGGCTCATGTGCTGGCTTGAGCGCCGTACCCCAGCCATTCCACTGCTCGGCCTCGGGGGTGATCGCTACCTTGTCGGCACGAGGACAGGTGCAGGGATTGCCCGAGAAGTACGGCTTGTCGCAGTTGGGACAGCGGTTCTTCATGCCGAAGTCCACAGTGCCCTCATGATCGCCCTGGCCATTCTTGCTGGCACGCTCAGCTCCGGCTAACTTGTCTATGGCCTTGGAAACATCCATAGACTTAGGAAAGCCACTGCCGTACAGCCACGACACACAGTCCCGAATCTCGAACCCGGCGTCCTCGATGGCGCAGGTGAGTCGATGGAAGGTTCGGGTGCCGCCCATGGCCAGGATGTGCCCGCCCGGCTTAAGCACCCGGTGGCACTCGATGGCCCACTCAGTGCACCAGGTGCCGTAAGCCACTGAGCGAGCGACAACCTTGGCAACACCGATCTTGTCTCCGTGCTGTCGAACCCCGAACCGAGGGCCATAGGTGTTGTTGGAACCCTTGGTACCAGGTGGGCGCAGATAGTTGGGATTATCGTTACGAAACGAGTCCCAGTCCTTGCCCATGAACTCCAGGCCGTAGGGGGGATCAGTGACGATAGCGTCCACACAGGCGTCCGGCATGATCCGTAGGGCCTCTACACAGTCGCCCTCGATCAAGGTGATCGTGTCGTTGGCGTACACCGCCACGGCAGCCTCCTACGGGGGTAGAGAACGGCCAGGGCATGTCCAGTTGAGGCTCTGGTGGCTACAAAGTCTCGCCCTGGCCGTCCCGTTTCGGCCCCCTACTTGTTCTTGGCTGCTTGGATGAGTTGTTCCTGCAGCGTGGCGAAACTGGTGGACGACGGGGCCGGTGTCACCGGCGCAGCCGCCTGAGCCTCGTCGTTGGTGGTGGTCGCCGGGTGGAACTCGTCGTTGCCACTGGCCTCGTAGGCGGGCTGGCCCCCTTCGGGGGTCAGCCAGAACCTGTAGCGTTCCTCGCCTGCGAAGTACTCCGCCCACTCCAGGGTGGTCATCGGGCACTTGAGAAAGCGCTGCGGATCATCGGGGTTCCAGGGCGCACCGTAGCCGTAGAACGCCTTGATGGTGGCCGGGTCGGTCAGCTCGGGCACCTCGGGCAGCGGGATGATCGAGTACTTGGTGTCGAACCCCTCGCCCTCGCGGGTGATCTCGTAGTCGCGGTCGGTGATGGTGCCGTAGCGGGCGAAACAGGAGACAGCCAGGGTGTGCCAGAAGTTGCTGATGGACTGCTGCACGATGCCGAAGAACCGGGCCGGGGCGGTCTTGTTGTCGGCCAGCTCCTTGTCGTAGAGGTAGTCCTCCAAGACCAGCTTGCCGTCTCGGGGCACCTCGGTGCGCAGCACCGCCATGGCCACGCTCATCTTGCGGGCCTTGGGTTCCTCCAGCACCCCGGTCTTGGGATTGCGCCGCCAGCCCAGGCCGGGGGAGGCGCTCATGAACCGCTTGAGCCGGTCGGGATCGGCGGGGTCCACCATGAAGTTTTTGGTGGCCCCGGTCTTGTCCACGATGAAGTCGTAGAACTCGGCGGTGACGGCGTCATCGGCAAGGAAGCGCAGAATCTTCTTGTCGCCGGGCTTCCAGTTGAAGTACTGCGGGGATTTGCCGGACGCTCCTGCCGCGATGGCCTCGGAGCGGCGCTTGCCTTCCGCGATGGCCTCTTGGATGAACTCCATACCGGACTGAAATGAGGACATAACCGTTTCGCTTTCTGTGCGTGGGTTTGGCCGTTTGACTAGCCAATTAGAAACTTACTACACAGCTACGACAACACCGGGAGAAACGCCGGATCAGATCGGACTTTTTTCCTCGGGCAACCCCTTGGCCCGCTGGACCTTCTTCTTGGCGTCGATGCGGCGGCGGTGGTGTCCGCGCAGCTCCTTGTCGGCCTTCTCGTGCTCCTTATGATGGGCCAGCAGCTTGTTGCGCAGCGAGGACATCTCGGGGTCGTAGACCAACTCCTGCTTACCCTCGGGATGGTTCTTGTCGGGGGGATGGTGGCGCACCTTGGTGCCGTCGGGCAGGGTGCGGACCGAGACTCGGAGGTTACCCACGGGATCTCCTGGCGTAGTCGATTTCGGCCAGCCTTATCGATCCGGGCATGGTATGGCTCATCGTATAACGGGCAAACTCAGCCAGATCGGCAATGTCGGCCAGGTCCTTGCCCGGTGTCGGGGTCACCCGAAAAAGCTGGGCCGGGAGCGCCCGGTGCAGGGCCTCCAGCACGGCACGCTCCCCCGCCTGCCCGGCGGGGTCGGCATCGAACCAGACCATGACCTTCTCATGGCGGCGCAGCAGAGCCAGCTGGCCCGGCGTCACGCTGGCCCCGAAGGTGGCCACCACGTTGCCCACCCCGATGCTGTATGCCTTGGCCACGCTCATCGGCGACTCCACCACGAGCACCGGCCCGGTCTCCCCGGACTCATCATGGGCATACAGCGACTCAGCCTTGGGGAAGCCGGGGCTGTTGCGGTACTTGGGTAACTCGGGGTGGCTCTGACCGGGGATGGCCCGCTTCTGCCAGCCCACCAAAGCACCATTGACGAAGTGCGGAAAGACCACCCGTTGCTCCTGGTCGTCATAGCCCAGTTGCAGGCGCTCGATGGCCTCGGCAGTGATCCCGCGCTGCCCCCAGTAGGGGTGTGGATGCTTCCAACTGGACAGGATGGCCGGATCGTAGGCGGGCAGGTTGGTGGAGTAGGACTCAGGCTTGGAAAACAGCGCATCCAGCTCGGCGCGCATGGTAATCCGGTCCCTGGTGGCTCCCTGCAGGAACCGGCCCACCACCTCCAGGCCGTCGGCGAAGCTCTCGTTGCGCTCCAGCTTCTGCACCAGGTGGAACAGGTCGCCTGACCACCCCCCGGCATAGCAACAGTAGACCTTCTTGTCGACGTTGAGGGCCGCGCTCGGGTTGGCGTCGTGGTTGGTGTGATGCGGCTCGACGCGGTCCAGCAGGCAAGAATGCACGATCTCGGTGGTGCCGTCGCGGTTCAACTGCTCGGTGCAGTTCTCCGCATGGTAGTGCTCCAGCAGAGCGCGGGCGTCCAGCCGCTGCAAGGTGCGGTGATAGGCGTCCTTGTCGACCAGCCAGTCCAGCCCGATCTGCATTAGAGGTCCCGGCCCATGACGAACCCCAGACCCCAGGCGGCCAGCAACATCAGTGTCACGATACAGACCGTCACGAGGTCCCCGTCGGGGGCCTCATCGGCCAATGGGTTCGATGGCGCGGATGCGGGTCCCGGCGGTCAGCTCCCACTCCAGCAGCATCGAGATCACGTCGGAGCGCCGGGTGGCCACCACTTCCAGCTTCATCTGGTGATTGCGGTAGAGATCCAGGGAGCGCCACAGCGTCAGGGCCAGGTCGCAGTCGCGCTCCACCTCGGCGGCGTCGGCAAAACTCTGAATGGACGGCTCCTCCTTCTCCCGGCGCAGCTGCACGGCCAAAAGACAGGGCAGCTCCTTGCCCGCCCGGCTGATCGAGTTCTTGAGCTGGCGCAGGATGGAGCCGTACTCCTCCTTCTTGGAGCTGGTCTTGTGCCCGGCCTCCAGCTTGGAGAGCTGGTCGATGATCAGGTAGTCGCAGCCCAACTGCCGTACTCGGGACACCAATTGGCCCACCGTGCGCTCCCCCTCCTCGGGGCGCTCCACCACCACCCCGCCCAGGCTGGCCAGCAGGTCCTGGGATTCGTGCAGGGACTGCTCGCGCTCCACGGTCAGCGTGCCACGGGAGAGCTGGTCGTAGCTGACCCCGGAAAACATCGCGTCCAGCCGATCCTGGGTGTCGTCTAAGGACAGCTCCAGGGAGAAGACGGCGGGCTTGTGCCCGCGTACCACCGCGTGGGCGGCGGCGTTGAGCAAAAACATGGTCTTGCCGGTCTTGGCGAAGGCTCCCACCACAGCTAACTCACCGGGCAGGATGCCCCCGGTGTGGGTGTCCAGCAGCTCCAGCCCATAGGGGACGCCCAGCCCCTGCGGGGCTTCCCGGCGTCGGCGGTACCGGTCCCGGCGGGCCTCAATGGTGTCGGCCATGTTGATCCGGGTGCGCCGGGGCGCGGAGATCTCGGTGGCGGCGAATGCCTCGGCGGCAAGGTCCTTTAAGGCCAGCCGAGGGTTGTCGCTGGCCACATCGGCAGCCTTGCGCACCATGGTCTGCACCCGGTTGGTCACTGCCCGCACAATGAGCTTGTCGGCCAGATAGCCAGGCTCCTCGGCGCGCTCGGTGGGCAGGGTGTACCCGGAGAACTCCTGGCCCAGAATCCAGGCTGTCGGTGCGCTCTGGCGCTGGGTATTCAGCCAGTAGGCGACCGAGAAGTTCCAGATGGCCTGATACAGCGGCTCCTCGAAGTGCTCGCCACGCAGCCCGATGTCATAGCACTCGGCAATGACGGCGGCCTCGGTCAGGTGTGCGCATAGCCGCCGCTCGTAGTCGCTGCTCATCTAGCCCTTAGGGGGTGTGGGTGTTGGGAACCAGGTACACAGCCAGCGGGGTGAGCACGGCGATGACGCCGGTCACGATGTCACGCAACTGGCCGGGACCAATGAACCACAGTCCAGCCAGCGCAGTGGCAACGGTGAGCGCGACACCGACAGCAGCGGCAAGAGCCTTCTTGATTCGTCCTAACATCGTGGAGTCCTTTCCACTTATTTAGGTGACTCGGCCTCCGCAAAAGCGCGCTCGCCGAACTCCGCCAGCAAGATCCTCTCCATAATGGCCTGCAGCTCGTCCTCCGAGAGGTTGCCACGCCGATAACAGCTCAGGGCAATCTCGCGGATGATGGGCAGGGTGAAGCGCCGCTTGCCCATCGGGCCGACCCGCTCGGGGTCTATCGGGGTGCCGTCCTTGTAGGTGAAGATGCCTTTGCGCAGTCCCCAGTACAGCCACTGGTTGGAGCGCCCGAAAAACGCTGCGGCCCGCGCCGTGGAGTACACCTTCTGCACCCCGTCGGTCAACGACGCCTCATCGAAGTCGCCCTCGATAGCGGCCTTCTTGAACTCTTTCCAGTCCTTGGCCAGCTGCTTGGGGGTGCGATGCGGCTCAGCCGACCACACCTCCTGCGGCGAGGAGGGTGCCCAGTCAACCACCGCTCCGTCCTCATCATCGTGGTCATATTGCACAGTCATCGCGGTCACCCTTCCAAGTTCCTGACGTGAAACGACATCGGGGTATAGCCGCCGGGCACCACGCAGTCACGCACCATTTCCAGCACGGCGGGGTCCTCGCGGACCAGCTCCATCAGCGCGTCGTCGTCACGCACCGTCTCGGTTTTCACCACGGTCTGAAACACCTTCTGGGCGCGCTCGGGACCCAACAGCTCGGCCAGCCGACCCTCGGCCAGGGTGACCTTGATCTTGCCGCCCTCACGGGTGAACTTCTTGTGGTGTTCAGGCACGGGGACCACGCCGGGGGCGTGATCGGGGTCCTCGACGCCTGCTTGCTCGTGCATCGCGGTGATGTGGGCAAAGATCCGGTCCCGGCGCAGCTGATAGCGCAGTGCCAGCAGATCGGAGATGTCGGTGAAGTCGATGTGCTCCTTCATGAGCGCGGCCAGCCGCTCAGGTGTGCACACCAGGGTGTCGTCCTCGGTGGTATTGACCAGTGCGGTGTCCACGGCGCGGGCCATCTTGTCCTGCAGCTCCAACAGGCGCTCCAGGTCCTGGCCGACCACCGCAGCCGCCAGCGCCTCCTGGCGCTGGGCGGCGCTACGCTTCTTGTCGATCTGAGTCACCGCAGCCGCCGCGAGCAGGGCTTGCACCGCTGCAGCAGCCTCCAGTTCCTCGTTGATGATTTCAGTCATGTCTTCTTCCCTTTTTCCACCAATTCTATCCCGAAACCTACAGAACAGAGTAAATCCGCAGGCTCATCCGCGCTTCCCGAAGATCCTGCGCCACCACGGCAGCTTGGTGTCCGACGGCGTCAGCCCCGGCCACAGGATGGCGGTGCGGGCCGGGAACTCGTCCACGTGCAGCCGGTCGCCGTCCTCTATCTTGATACGCTGGCCCACCCGCCATTGCGCCATGCCATCGGCTGACAGCCCGGCCCACCACAGCTCGCAGGGGATGACCCTGCCGTCGGCCCGCACAATGCGCACGCCCTGTGGGCGCGGGTACATCTCAGCAGTCATCGTTTCCCTCGGTGTTGTGGGCAGTAGGTGGTCATCAGATCGCGGCTGACAAGCCAGCCTGCCTTGCGGGCATCGGCGATGACATGGGTGACAACCGCCTGGACTCCCTGAGCCTCGAAGGTTTCCCGGCAATCGTCGGCATTACACTCCATGCCCACCTCACGCCATACGCTCATCGCTCTCCTCGCCGGGCTTTGTCCAGGCGCTTGCGCACCTCCACCACCACACTTTCTAGGGTCGCCGAGGTGACTTGGGTCAGGTCATTGAACCGCAGCATCAGCTCGGCCTGGGTAGGCACCCCATTCCAGGTGACCCCGGCTTCGCTGCCCGGCTTGAGCCAGTCGGTGGCCTGCCCGGCGGCGTCGTAAACGGTGACGGTGGCGTCCATGCGGATGGTCATCGACATCTTGACCACCTTCACCGGGTCCAGGTGTTCTGGAACGCTCACTTGACCTCCGGGTCCACCGCGTCGATGAGCCGGTTGAGACAGAGCGCCAGCATGATGCGCAGATTGCCCTCGTCCAGGGACTCGTCGGTGAACAACTCGTCCAGGTGATGCCACAGATCGATGGCGTTGGGGAACATCCCCACCCGGCGGCGCGCCATGGCCAACCGCGCCAACACCTCGTCCAGATCGAGGTTGACCACGATCTCATCGAATTTCAGCTCGTCGTCGTCTGAAACGACCATTCGCCCCCCTTTTCCAGCCAGGTGCGCACGATGGCGAACTTGTTGGGCACCTTCAGCTTGATCTCTCCTCCTCCGGTGCCGGGGCCTTCCTTGGCCAGCAGCCCGTAGCGCGACAATGGTTCATTGACCCCGTCGGGGTCGCGGAACAGCGTGATCCACTCCAGGTGCCCGCGCTTGTCGTAGCCCACGGTGACCTCCAAGTTGCCGCGCCGGAACTCCTGCACCGGGGCGATGTCACGAACACACTTCCAGCCCTCGTCCTGGGCCACCACGGCAATCTTGTCGCGGGTGCTCATGCGCTTCATTTGTCGTCCAGCCAGGGAACGAGCTTGCCCTGCTGGCGCAGGCGCTCACGGACTTCGGGCCACGACTTCGACCAGCGCAGGTCGTCGTCTAGCTGCATCGACTCCCCACAGTCACACAACGGCTGCACGTCGGTGGGATCGTCGGGCAAGGGGGTGTCAGAAACCGTGGTCTGTCCACAAGCGGGACAAGTCCACAGATGCGCGTGCTCGCTCACGACACCTCCGCCATGTTCTTCTTGAACCAGCGCTTGCACCGGTCCTCCTCGTCAAAGTTGTCGAACGAGCTATAGGAGGTAGCCATGATGATGTTGGAGTCCAGGTGGTCCCGGCAGTAGTAGCGCAGGCTGTGGTCGAGCATCACGTACAGAAACGTCGCGTCACGACGGCAGGGTTTAGGCCCCCGTCGGGGGCTGTGCCCGTAGGTGTGCCCCTCGCACGGGGTGCCTGAGTTAGGACCGATCCGGGCGATCCAGGGAAACATGGCCAACAGCTCAGCGCTCCCGGCCTTGGCCGCCATACAAAATCGTTTGTCACTCATTCCCACTCCTGACTGCGGTGCTGACCGTCCGGGGTGATTTCCAGGCGGGACAAGTCCAGGTCACCCTCCTGGGCTGCCAGCACCTCCTCGATGACCTCAGAGATGCCCAGCTCGGTGCCGACCTTGCGGTAATCGGCCCGCAGCCGCTCACTGGCCTGCATAAGCGCATCCAGCTCATGTTGATAGACCGGCTGACGCCTGGCGTGGCGCAGCACCACGTCATCGGCCAGCTCACGGTCGGCCTGGTATCTCTGGCGGATCTCGCTCAAGCGCTCAAAGACGCTCTCGGGAGTGGGCTTAGTCATCTGTACCCCCTGCGCGGTGCCCGCCATCGCCGGGCACGATGTAGGGCGATTGCCCACTGGCCGCTGCCGCCGCTCTGGCCACCGCGTCCTCAGGTCCCATCAGGATGCCCCCGAAGTCCACCGCCCGGCCTTCCTGCCACGCCTGCCACGCCTTGTCCTTGGACTCCTCCATCTTGCGGCGGATCTCGTCCTGTTCGATCCCGGCCAGGGGCACGGCCAGCCGGTCGATCTCCTCCTGGCCCATGGTGTCGCGGGTAGTCAGGAAGGACTCGATGAACCACTTGGGCACGTCGGTGGCCTCGTCGTCCTCCGGGGGTCCCTCCACCACCACGGTGCCGCACAGCGGGTCGGTGGTGTTGTGGGTCATCTGATACAGCGCGGTGGCCACCGGGTTGCGCGGGCGCTCGTAGTTGGCATAGCCGTAGCAGTAGTAGGTGACCGGGCCGGGGGCCGACCAGTCGATGTTGTCGGACCCCACAGCGGTGTAGATGTCGGAGAAGACGGTGTCACGGACCTCGTGGGTGCCGTTGGGGTGGATGATCAGCCTCTTACAGACTGGACTGGGTGAACTCATCAACGGCCTCCTGGGTAGCCTTCTGGGCCGCTCTCACCTGCTGGAGATACCAGATGAGGGCGGCGTCTTGGTAGAGATTCTGTTCGATGGGGTTGAGTTGGTTGTAGAAATCGTCGGGACTGTCCACCACGCCCCAGTGACTGGCCAGCACCAGCAGGGCCTGACCGATCATGGGGGTGGCGATGTGGTCGTGCTGCTCAACCACTTTGGCCTCGGCGTCGCGCAGCACCCGGCGCAGGGCCGCGACATGGGTGTCACGCTCGGAAAGCTCCAGAAGTTCCTCGGCCAGCTCGGCCCAGGTGGTCACGAACCTCTGGAACTCCCGCGCCCCCTCCTGGGCGTCGGGGGCGTTCCATAGCGCGCACTGGCCCTGCCAGTCGGATTGGTCACGCACCTTCATGGGCTTCCTCCTTCACCATGAGTTGGCGGAAAGTGTCGAGCACCCTGGTGACCTCGCCGACGGCGCAGCCAATCTGATCCTGAACCAGAGGGACGCGCTTGTAGGCCCCGTTGTGCTGGCTGACGAACCAGATGGCCCCCAGGTACTCATCGAGCGGGACCTCGTAGTCATCGGCATAGGCTTGCAGCATCGACCACACCAGGTCGCTGCCGGGGTCTCCGCTCGGATTGGAAACCGACCCGGCGCTCCACTTGGTGACCAGCTCGGCAGCGGCATCGCCGCTGATCGGCTCGTGCGGCAGGAACTCATCGTCAGGCCCTAGCTCCACACCGAACTGCGCGGTGTAGGCCCGTAGCACATCGAGACTATGAACAGTCATTTTTCCTCCTGATCCATGGTGATCACATGGTCGGTGTTGGACTCGATGTGGTTGTCCACGGCGGTGGCGATGAAGTCGCGGCTGGACGAGTAGACCTCCCAGCCACAGGTGGTGCACTCGGCGGCGTAATTGGCGGTCATACCACCGCCCCCTCCCACACGAAGGACTGCTCGTCCTCGGGTGGCTGGTTGGCGATATGGCGCGAGACCGCAGGCTGTACTGAGTTGGCCAGCGCGGCCCCGTCAGGGGTCATGCTCCCCGAGTTGTGCAGCCGGGGTTCGTGCTGGATAGCCTCCCAGAGCAGCCGCCGGGCTACGCCCCGGCGGCGGTAGGCCGGGTCCACGGCGATCATCTCGATCTCCCCGCCTTCCACCCACTCCACGTGGCCCACATAACGCCCCTCGTCGCAGGCTTCCACCGCCGGGGGGTAGAAACGCGGCAGCTCGACCTGGGACTGCCCGTCAAAGAAGGTCTTGTCGGGCACGGTGTCCAGCTCGCGGTGATAGTGCAGGGTAATGGTCATTTCTCTCCTGGTTGGGATGGGTCCAGTCTACCCAACCCTATAGCTCTTGTAAAACGAGGGGTCACTTAGTTAGGTCCTGCTCCGGTGAGCAGACACAGAGGTGCCCCCCTGACACCCCCCAGGCCCCCCTTGCCCCACGGGCACGTAGTGGGAAATCCGCTCACTACGGCCTCGCAGGAAGGGAACCAACCATCATCGCCGCGTGCCCCCAGGGGCACGCGGGTCCTGATGGTTTGCCTGAGCGTGGCCTTGGCCCAGACCGAGGCAGTTGGTTTGCGACGAACTTGCCCGGATAACGTCGTCCCTCACAAAGACTTGTGGGACGCCGCCGCTGCTGTTAGCGTGGGCCTCACACAGTGGAATGTGAGGAAAGGCCCCCTCTGGCAGGGGGCTTTTCTGTTGTAGGGACCATCCCACCACACCGAATCACAGCGGTGCAAGCATCCAGAACATCTTCGGCGTGTTTTCCCACCACACGGGGCCTATTTGGGCTTTACTGTAGGGCGAGTCCTTTTCCGGTCGGTCTGGGGACTCATCCCGGCAAGAGACACGACAAACGGAGGAGAGTCACCATGTCAACACCCGATCAGAACTACGGCCCCTGGACGGACTGGGTCCAAAAATTTATCCTTACGGCCAAACTCGAAGAATGGGACGGAGGACAGTGGTACCGAGACCGAAGCCGAAAAGGCAAGCAGTTTCGGGGACGCCAGGTTTTCTCACCCCAGGTCTCACCCCAGGTTAATGGCCAGCACACCGATCTTGACGAACCTGTCGTCAGCGATCACCCCCTGACAGTCCTCGTCGGCGACATCGAGCACGAGTGGTTCACCGACTTCGCGGGGATACCGGTTCCCCAGGACCATGACACCCAAGTGCTGATGTGGAACCTGCACATCCTTCGGGAAGACCTAGATCCCGACACCAAGTGGGAGCGGCGCTGGCACTTCTACGTGCGCAACATCGCCAAGGGCAATGTCACCGCAGCAGTGGAGATGTGTGCGGGTAAGCGCGCACCGGGAGGGTGGCGCAACATCTTCCCCTACGTGGGAGATGTGATCAGGCAGCACTTGGAAAAAAGGGGCGTGGCGGTGTTCGCCAAGGACAAGCAGCTCGCCGAGAAGCAGCTGGATGAATGGCTTCAGGAAGCCGTCACCACAGACGATCTCCGAAGCAAGTGAGCACCCCGCTATCGCACCCCGAGCGCTTCGAGCAGTTTTGCGAAGAAAACCCGCACGTTTACGACCACCTGGTGGAGCTGGCGCTGGACTACAAGAACGGCACGGGCCGGGACCGGTTGTCCATCAAGACGCTGTGGGAGCGGCTGCGCTGGGAGTACGCCTTCACCACCACCGATGAGGACTACAAGCTCAACAACAACTACCACGCCTTCTACGCCCGGCTGATGATGCTGATCGAACCTGAGCTGAGGGATTTTTTCGTGACCCGAAGCGCCGAGGGGGACCGTTGGCTGGCGGCTCCGACCTCAGCGACCATGCTGCGAGTCATCGCTCGTATCCAGGCCAGCCGCAACGGGGGAAGCTGACTCGGGGATTTACAGCATCCTGTCCCCGAAGATCAACCAGGGGATGTTGGCTGCCTCGGTGGCTAGCGCCCTCTCACGGTTGCTATAGCTTAAAGGTTCTTCCGTCCCCTGGGTGGCAGAACTAATCACGCGCCGGTCCTGCTGGATGTTCCACACCCGCTCCTCGACGCTGTCTTCGGTCACCATGACGTAGTTGGTCAGCCCGTCCAGGTGGGAGTCGGCCCGGTCGATGCGGGAGGCGCGCTGCATCCCGTCGTCATAGCTGTAGGTCGGCTCGTATTGGATGACATACCGTGCGGCGGTGAGGTTGAGGCCGTGGCTCCCGGCGTCGCTGGATAAGAAGCAGGTGATCTCGGGGTCGGTCATGAACCGCTCCTTGGCCTCCTGGCTCTCGGTGTCGGTCTGACCCACCCCGAAGTGCAGGACGTGCGGGACACTGATGTGCGGGGCGATCAGGTGCAGACCCAGGCTGGTCCAGTGGGTGAACACCACCACCTTGTCGCCGGACTCCCGGATGATCTCCAGCATCTCGTTGAGCTTGGCCAGCTTGGTGGAGCTGGCCCGCGCCACCAGCTCGGCGCGGGCCTCCATGAGGTCCTTGCCCGGCTGGAACTCGGTGACCCGCAGCGCCTCGGGAGTGTTGCACAGCAGCCGCAGGCAGGTGTAGTACGGCCCCAGGTTCACGCTGGCGGCTCCACGGTCACACCAGGCGTCCCAGGCCCGGTCCACGATGAAATCGGCCAGCTCGCGCTCCTGGGGGCTGAACTGGACCGGCTCCACGACGGTCTGGATGCCCTTGAAGTACTCCCGCACGCCGGGGTCGGTCTTACGCACCGCCTGGGTGAGGTTTTCCACCCGGTGGCGGATCTCGGTCAGCTTAGGGGTGTCCCACTTGACCACGGTCAGTGAGAAGACAGCCCCGGAGGGCTGTTCGAGGAGGAGGTCCTTGATCTCGGAGGCGTAGCGGTCAAGGAATTCCCGTGGGGTGCCCAGCGGATGGTCGGGGTGCCCGAAGTTATTGGCCAGGCTGAACACATCGCGGAAGCGCAGCGGGTTGCCGTTGACCACGCTGGCGCTCATCGGCCAGACCTTGGGATAGCACAGCCTGCTCAGGTGCTCATAGGCCCGGCGGGCCTTGTTGGGGGTGCCCTTGTTCAGCGGGGAGTAGATGATCTTGTGCACCTCATCCAGCACGAAAAGCACGCGCTGGTCCTTGCAGAGGGCAGCCAGTTCATCGTAGTCCACCCAGAATCTCTCGTAGTTGATCACGTAGCAGGCGTGGTTCTCGGCGTAGACCTTGCGGCGCTTGGCCTTGGTGCCGTCATTGACCACGGCGTCGATCTTGGCGTGCTCGAAAAACCGGCGCAGATCCTCTTTGGACTTGCTCATGGTGGCCGCGATCACCAGGTCGATCTCATCGCGGTCGAACAGCTCACGGGCACCGGCTGCGCTGCAGAAGCTCTTGCCCGATCCGGTGGACCAGTTCCAGAACCAAAAGCCGCTCTCTAGCGCCCGGCGCAGCCCGAACTGCTGGAAGGGGTGTAGGTCGTAGCCATCGATGTGCAGCGGCACCCACCAGCGCATGAGGTTGACCAGGGTGGCCTCGCAGCTCGGCCCGAACACCGGCTCATAGCCGTCCTCGCAGAGCTTGTCCACCAGCGACGGCAGGCTGTACAGCTCGTTGAGCACCAGCCGGTGGGAAAACCAGGAGTGATAGCGGTTGAAGAAGTCCTGGCGGTTGCGCACCGGCTGGAACAGCAAGGTGCCGGGGTAGTCCGGCGACTCCTCGATGACCACCAGCTTCTCGATGTCGGCTTCACCGCGCTCGACCTGGCCGACCAAGGTGTTCAGGTCTGGGGTGATGGCGTACATGTTGAGGATTCTACAGACCCCCGCCGGGGGCCGCTGAGTATTGCGCCGCGCCCCGGTATCGGACCGGACTGTAGAGGGTTAGGGCCTCCATTTGTCCCATGACTCGCGGCTGGTGGCGGCGGGAGGGTGTGACCCTCCTTACGGACCGAAGTCCCGCCGCCGGGTCTTAGGCCACGGCTGCCTCCTTGAGGGCCAGCGGGTACTCGGAGCACATGCGCTTGGCGAACAGGCTCGGCTCAAAGATGATGGCCGTGGCCGCATCGCCGATGTCCGGCTCGGTGATGAGCAGATGGGTGACGTTCAGCGAATAGGCCAGGCTGTCGAGAGCCAAGAGAGCCGCTTCGTCGGGGACCCCGACGATCACCACATTGTTGGAGGCGAGGTGCCAAGATTCGATAAGACCAGGGTACTTGAGACCGAAGTCGATGCCAGCGTGGAACGCCTGGGCCATAGCCAGACCTGGAGACAAATCGCTCCGGACAGCGACATAGAGCTTGTCCGGAGCCGGTGTTACGGGGTGAGCTACCTACATGCCCTCAAACTAGGGGGTGGCTATAGCTCCTGTCAAGAAACAGAAGACCCCTTGCCCTGGAATCGAGGTAACAGAGCAAGGGGTTCTGCGGCGGAAACGAGCGATACGACAGTGACGGCGCGTGCTCATACCAGGAAATCCGCCGATCATCAGACTACTCCATCGTCAGGCCAGCGCGGCCTGGTGAGCATGGGGCAGTCGACGTTTTTGTGGGTCAGCGCATCGCTCATGGCGGCGTGCAGCGGCACCCGCACGCTGGCGAGATAGCCGCAGGCCGGACAATATGCCTTCCATGCAGGATCGCCGGGCACCGCATGTGGGTGCCCGGCGATACGCCAGCGGTCATTGAGGTTTTCGAGGTCCACTGCGGTGCTGGCCGTCGCGGTAGTCGGTCAACTCGATCACCTGAGCCAGCGCCTCCTCGTCGTTGAAGCCCAGATCTTGGCGCAGGTCGGCGATCATGGACTGGTTCGTCTTGGCGATGCCCTCCGAGATCACCGCGTAGGCCACCCGCTCGATCTGGTCCAGCTCCTCGTAGGCTTGGGTGTCCTGAAACGCCAGGCGCTCATCGACCTGTTTTTGGATGGCCTGGATGATCGCTATGCGCAGCCATGCGGCCTTGCGGTCAGCGTCGGTGAGCGTTCTCACTGGAGATAACCAACCGGCCCCAGCGCCTCAGCCCCGTGGAACCCCTCGATCCACTCGCCCACCGCAGGGAACTCATCCGGTCGGCCAGCGGCCACCCAGGACTCGTGCTCGCGGAGGTACTTGTGCGGCTTCTCGTAGTAGTACTGCAGCGCCTGGGCGTCACTCAGCTCGCCCACCGTCAGCAGCACCCCGCCGAAGGCCACGACTTCCTCGTAGTGATTCAGCCAGTCATTGGCGCTCATTCGTCCTCCTCCGCCTGCCAGCCGAAGTAGACCCGTGGGTTGTGCTTGAACTCCAAGGTGCCCCGGACGCCATCGGAGCGCCGCCGCACCACTACCAGCGGGGCGGCGAAGCCCAGCACCTCGAAGTCGCGCTGCAACTCCGAGGTGTCCCAGGTGGGTTCGGTGATGGGGTTGTCGGTGTCGTAGTTGTGGATGGTCACTTCGCCTCCTGACGGTGCTGGCCCTCGCCTGCGGGGACAACGAGAGGCCGACCCGAGTCTTCCTTGGTCTCGCTGTCGTAGGTGGGCAGCGCGTTGAAGCGCTCCATGCTGATGTCGAGCAGCACCGTTTCGTCACGGTGACCCTTCCCCGAGTTCTTGGCATCGACCATCACCATGACCCGGACGTGGGGTTCGACAGCCTCACCGTTGATGTGCTCATGGAGCATGTCGAAGGTGACGGGCAAGAACTCCGTCCAGCCCAGGTTGTCCAGCTTGTCGGGGTCGAGTTGGCGGTTGTAGCCGCGCTCGTTCCCGGCCTTGGCAGCCTCGATCAGGCTGTCCTTGGTGAAATACTTGTACACGGTCATTCTGATTCCTCCTGGTTGGGATGTGCCCGGCCCCCCTGCGGGGGCCGGGTCACGGTTATCACTTGTGCCATTGGCACTTGTCGCGGTCGTGGCCCTCGGCCTCGTAGCCGCAGAAGTCCGGGCCTACATCGGCGACCTTGGTCGCCGACCCCGGCTCCACGTCTTCGGTGAAAGGGTCACGCCCGACCCGGTGCCACTCCAGCCGGGTCTGCCACGTGCAGGGCACGTAGCCGTGCCGGGCAGCCCAGTCATCGAAGTAGCGGTCGGAGTCGAGCATGGCGTCACGTGCCCGCTCCCGGAAGAACGCCAGCACGGCGTCGGGATGGGGCTTACCCCACTCGCCCAGGCTGGCCAAGCTGTGCCGGTAGGGCAGCGCGCCCCGGAATTGGGGCGGGTTGCGCCAGCCGTGCTTGGCCGGGCGGTTGGGGTAAACGCTGTCGAACGGTTCACGGTCGCGGTCATCGAAGATGACGGTGCCGTGGGCGTCCTTGACGATGGTCATGTGGTCCTCCTGGTTGGTATTACCAGTGTAACAGAACTATAGGGTTGGCTATTCCTTGAAGGCAGCCGCCGCCAGAATCCCTGCCACGGTGTGGGCATTGATGATCTGGCCCGTCCTCACGAAGCGCACGGCCTCGGAGAGGTCGAACCAGCGCAGCTCCAGGTCGGCTTCCTCGTCGTGGGCCGGGGGCCGCTCCCACTGAGTCAGGTCACGGGCCAAGAAAATCTCCGTGGTCTCATCGGTGAAGCCCGGCGAGGCCGCGATCCGCACCAAGGGCTTCCACCGTTTGGCGGTGTAGCCGGTCTCCTCCATCAGCTCCTGCATGGCGACATCCCATGGCCCTTTGTCGGAGTCCAGCAGCCCGGCGGGCAGCTCCCATAGGTACTCGCCCAGCGGGTGGCGGTACTGGCGGATCAGGGCCACCTGGTCGCGCTCGTTGAGCGCCACGATGGCCACCGCACCATCCTTGGTGACCACATCGCGCCGGGCTGAGCCGCCGCCGGGCATGGCCACCTCGTCCTGGCGGACGCTGAAGATCTTGCCCTCATAGGCAGTCTCCGATGACAGGGTGTCGTAATTGAATACGGTCATGATTCCTCCTGGTTGGGTAGATGAATTTCTTGGCGGCTGGCCTCTAGCTCCTCGACGCTCTGAGTCGGGTTCCAGGTCAGCACGTTGCAGCCCTCGTTGCCGCAGAACGCCTGCCTGCCCCCATCGAGGACCAGCCGGGGCGGGTGCCCGCAGTACGGGCAGTTGGGGGTTATGACGGCGATGAGATCACCTCGAAGTGGTCGTTGGGCAGCAGGTTCAGCCGCCGCCCGCCTGACCACAGCACACCGATCTGCTTGGTCAGCTCCGAGGTCCACTCGCCCAGCCAGTCCACGATACCTTCGGTACCCACCGGCAGTGACTCGACCGGCAACCAGTCGGAGTCGGGATTGATCAGTGGGGCCAACAGCCGCACCCGGTCACCGACTTTGCACGGCGGGGTCATGGTGACACCTCGCCGTAGAACCGTTGGAGATTGTCGTCTGCGTCGGTGACCGACACATGGAAGTCGAACCCCAGATCGCTCTTGTCAGACTTGTCCAGAATGTTGAGCAGCACCCTGTCGACCTCCGACTGAGAGGCCGCAGTGATGGTGAAGGTGTATTTGGCGGTGGTCATTCCGGCTTCTCCTCCCCCATGCGGAACTTGCGGAAGGCGCTCATAGCCGGGCGCAGTGCATCCTTGATTTCCCCGGCGTCGATGCGCTCCTGGCACCACTGCTGGAACTCCTCGGGCATCTTGGTCCCCAGATGCATCCCGGCGCGCATGGCGTCGGCAAAGCGCCCTGCCATCTTGGCTCCGTCCATCTTCTCCCAGGCCCCCAGCTCGACCTTGCGGTCGATGCGGTGCAGCTGGGCCGTGTGCATGGCGTCCCCGTCGCGGGTGGCGTGCACCAAGAACACCATTTCCTTGCGGTCGGGGTGCTCGGAGGGCATCACGTCTATCGGGGGGCCATCCGGGTCCTGGGTCACGACCCAGCTCACGGCGGCGAACACCGCCTCCTGGGCGCGGGTGACCGCCATGGCGGCAGCGATCAGATCAGCGATGTCGTCCTTGACTTCGGGAGCCATCGCGGCCAGGCCCCAGTAGCCTTCGGCCCCGTCGTGGTTGGTGATCAGAAACGGCATGAAGTCGTCCTCACCCTTGAGATCGCCAACCAGGTCCTCGATGTGCTTCTGGGCGTTGGTCAGGGTGCTCATGCGCGGCTCCCGATGTTCACGTCCAACGGGGGCAACGGCTCGCCCTGGTGGGCGAAATTATACAGCGCCTCCATCGTGCCGCAGGGCGAGCAGATGTAGGTCGCATTGTCGTAGCGGCTCAGCGCATTGAGCGCGGGGCGCTCCTGGTTGAGCGGTGCCCCGCAGCGGGGGCAGTTGGTGGATAGATTGGTCATTTTGATTCCTCCTGGTTGGTGGACACTTCTTCGGGCGTCCAATTGTTGGCGTAGGTTTTGCCCTCAGCCAGAGTCATGACACGGGTCAGCTCCTTGTACTCGTCGCCGTCATTGGCGGCACGACTGACAGTCCAGCCCCCCAGGCGGGGGGCGCGGGGGTGAGCGGGCACCCGCGTGATCTTCCAGACCTCGGCGGGATACTTGCTGACGTAGGTGGTGCGCACGGTGTTGAGCTTGCGCCAGGTGATCCAGTCAGCACGCATCACTTGTCCTCCGTCCACCCGTCGAACCAGCCTGGTCCGTGGGTGTCCTCGCGTTGGCAGTGGGCTTGGGCCTCTGCCTGTGTCAGGCCGCGCTTGATGGTGCGGCGTGGGCGCTCGTCCTGGTAGAAGCGCACGATTTTGAAGGTGCTCATTTGTGGTCCTCGATTCGTTTCCAGTTATGCCGATTGCCTTTCCCCGGATGGGTCAGCTCCCGGCGTAGGTTGCGGTGGGGCTGCGCCGCGTTACAGCGGCGCAGCTCTAGGCGTGCCCTCAGGCGCTCATTGGTCGCCATCGGACTCACCCCCTTCGGGGGTCTCTAGGTCGACCTCGAAGTCCAGCCCCGCGATCTCGTCGGGCACCGGGTTGTAGTCGGGCATGTTAGCCAGCCGGTTGATCGTAGAGATCAAGATGGTGATCGCCGCCTCGCGGGGCATCCGGGACAGCCGGGTGCCCAGATCCATCATCGCCAGTACCTCGTCAAAGCTGTCGCCGTGACGCTGGCGCTTACGTGCCAATGATTCACGCCAACTTTGGATCAGGAAAGATACCGCCTCCTCGTTGTGGGCGATGGCCTGATCAAGGTTAATTTCGGTCATTGTGGTCCTCCTGGTTGGTACCCCACCATTGTATCATACAGAAATTTTAGGGGTTGAGCAGCACAAATGCGTTTAGTGCTTGCGCCGGTTCGATCCGGGCAGCCCACCACTCACCGTGCGCACACTGTGCTCGCCCCGGCTGGGGGGCGGGGGAACAGGCGGCGGCTTGGGAGTCTCAGGCACCGGGTCCACCGCCACCTGGCGGCGACGTGGCCGAGAACTGCGCTCCTGCGGTGGCAACACCGCCTTGATCCCGGAGCCGTAACACCAGGGATGCGGCCATCCCCGGTCGGTGCGGTGCTTCTTGAAGACGCCGGTGTCGAAATAGAAGGACATCTTGCGCCCGCAGTGGGGACAGGTGGCTATCCCCCAGTCCTTCATTCTTGTGCCCGGTGCTGCCCGTCAGGAGACTCGTCCAGCACCTGCTGAAGGGTGGGGGCGTTGCGTTGGGCAAGCCGGTAACCGATCAGGAAACCGTCCAAGAAGGACGCATGGCCCAGTCGACGCGGAGCATCGGGGTCGAATACCTGCACTGCCGCCATGCCACGGGCCACCCGTTGGCGGGCCGTGTAGTCCAACGAGGCAGGGTCGATTCCGGCCAGGATGAGGATGTCTTCCAGGTCGAGGTGCTTCTCATCGACCAGACTGTCGTTGTGCCGGGCGATCTCGCTCATCGCCCAGAAGTCCTCGTGCTGAGGCCGGTCGGGGAAGCGCGGGTCCACGCGGGGGGCGGTGCCGTCGTTGACGGCCTGTACCTCGGAGAGGAACTGCTCGCCGAACAGCTTGGAGATACGGTCTTGGTTGGTCATGGTGGTCCTCCTGGTTGGATGGGTTCCACCAGTGTAACCAACTCTGTAGCATCTGTAATCCCAGCAGGTCAGAAGGGGAAGGTGGAGGCACGCAGCTGTAACTCGCCCAGTCTATTTGGGGTCCTGGTTACGCTTTGGCGGGCATGTCCGATCAGGTGACCCGATTTGACGCGCCACCACCTTCCGGCCCGTAAGGAGGGGCTGCGGTGGAGTGAGTTCCGCAGCCCCTCCCCAACCTAACCCTTTGGGTGGGGGTCAGAGGCGATCTGCGACAAAGTCGCTGATCAGGTTGGGCACTGCCGCATCGAACCCGGCCACGTCCAGGCTGGACGGGTCGGTGGGGTCGGCGATGGAGAAGTTGGTCGCCGTCATGCCCACGACCACCTCCTTCACGTCGTGCCCCACCTCGTTGCGGTAGTTCTTCAGCGCCTGGAACGGATGCATCCGGCCCGCCCATGTCTCGTTGTCCGTGAGGACCACTATGGCATCGAAGTCCCGCTTATTGGCAGCGGCCCAGATCATCGGCAGCGCGCAGTCGGTGGACCCGAACGGCAACCTGGCCATGTAGTTGGTCACGTCATCCAGCCGACGCCGGGGGCTGATGTCGAGCACATCGACAGGCCCCCGCAGGGGGCTGGGGCCATAGCGGCCTGCCTGGTAGCCATAGCCACCGTAGCTGCCGGTGAAGCCGATGATCTCCACACTACCCGGCTTCTCGGTGCGTAGGGTCACCAGAGACAGCGCGGCAGTGACCTCCCGGCAGGTGATCGGCAGATCGCTGATGGTGTTGCCCATCGAGCCGGACACGTCTAAGGCCAGCAGGGTGCGCTTGCCCATCGGCTCCACCGCACCGAAGGCCCCATAGAAGGCCGCGTCCAGCGCATCCACCAACGGCGGGATCGGGGTCCAGCTCTGCTTGCCGCGCAGGCTGTGCCCGGACTGGTAGGTCCGCTGCGCGATCAGCACGTTGATCGGGTGCACCCGGCCCTTCACCAGCTTCTCGGTGTTGATCAGCTGAGCCGCCACCTCGGCGGTCCAGCTGCCCGGACCGCCGAACACATTGGTCAGCCGAGGTAGCTGGCGCATCAGCGCGGTCTGCGGGATGCCCTGAGCCAACAGCGCCTCCCAGACGGCAGGCACCTTTAGCGCCGCGTCCGGCAGCATTTCCCAGGTCATACCGTGACCCCGGTTGATGATCTCCACCCACTTGCGCTGGGCGACTCGCGGGAGGGCGGGGTCACCCTGATCCTGGGTGGCCATTTCCTTGGCCTCCAGGTAGTCATGCACAATGGCCAGCGCCTCGTGACCCCCTTCGGGGGTCACACCACGAGCCACCCAGCCCAGCAGCGCATTGCGGGAGTCTCCGATCTGGCCGGTCTTGCCCGCGTACCCCTTCACCAGGCGCAGCAGGTCGCGGTGGCTCCAATCCTCGCGGGAGCGGTACTTGGTGACCTGGTAGGCCAGCTTGTCGACCGGTTTGAGCAGATACCAGTTGCCGACAGCCCGGTTGAGGCTCGGGCCACGGCCCCGGAACTGCTCGCAGTACTTGTTGAACTGGAACAGCATGGTGCCGGTGCGGCAGACCCGGTGCATGACTGCCAGGGCCTTGCGCCGGGTGTCAGGGTCCTCGGCGCTGGCCGCCACGGCCAGCGCGAAGATGGCCTGCTTGTTCTTGGGAGCACGCCCAGCCTCACTGACCGTCAGGATGTCGGCGATCATCTTGTCGGGGGCAGTGGCTGCCATCCGGAATACCACTTCGGCGTTTTGACGGGTCAGCTCGGCGGCAGAGGTGTAGTACGTGTTGCCGTCGGTGCCCAGCGTCAGGAACCGATGAAAGCGCGCCTCGTCACCGATCTCAAAAACGAAGCCACCAGTGGAGTTTTTGACCTGATCGCTACGTGCCTTGTCGCTCTGCGGCGTGGTGCGCGTGTTGATCGAGGCCAGGATGTCAGCCATTTTCCTATCTCTCTCCTTGTAGTTGTCGAAAGGGGCGGACACGGAAGCAAGGACCGGCGTTACATTTCAGGAGTAGGTAACCGACCCTTTTCAGCTCGCCCCAAAGCAAAGCCTTTCAGTATGGGGGTGTGGGCACGGGATTGCAACCGACGTAACTGCTCTACCAACTGAGCTACGGGGCCGAAGCCCCGACAGGAATCGAACCTGCGACCCGTTCCTTAACAGGGATAATCGACTGCGTTCAGCTCACACCGTATGAAGTTGTGGGCGCGGGCACGGGATTTGCAGACCGAAAGTGGTCCCGAAGGACCATCGCCAGTGGACAACTGGCAATACAGGGATCGAACCTGTGGTATCCGATAATCGACCCGCGTTCAGCTCGCGCTCTTTAGTTTAGGAGTCGGGCACGGAGGCGACACGGGCACTTTGATCAATCCACATTTGAAGGTAACCCACGTCAGTCAGCTCGACTCGCAACCGCCTCAGAGTAGACCTATTGCGCAGTTACAGCAAGGGTTTCACTTGAGGTAGACCGGCTGGAAACCCGCGCCATAGACCCAGGCGCGGGGAGACAGAACAGCGATCTCCACGAAGAACTCATTGACCGGCTCGGTGCAGGAGACCAGGGCGATGTCGGAATGCCGCAGCGGGGTCACGTCGTGCAGGAATTGGCTGGAGTCCCCCAGCCGCACGTAATAGCGGATGGCACAGATCTCGACATAGAGGTCGTTGAGGTACATCTCGTCGGGGTCATCGCCGGTGCACACGAACTCCACGGTGTACTGCTGATCGCCGGTGTCGGGGATCTCGTAGAAGCCGGTCTGGTACTCATACCAGTAGCCCACCACGGGATCAAAGGTGATGCCCCCGTTGACATCTGCGTCAGGGATCATGTAGATCCCGTCGGAGGTCCGGCGCAGTCGCACGGTGACCTGGTTAGTGTTGGCGTAGGGCTTGTAGTAGACGCAGCCGATTCTGAACAGCCCATTGGGCACGAAGTTGAGGATCTGGCGCACCTTCACCCCGGCTTCGCCCGCGCCTGCGGCCCGGTTGAAGTGCAGCACCCGCTTGCCCTGGAAGACCCGGTCGGGGTCCACGCTGATGGCCACCACGGCGTGCGGCTCGCCCCAGCTGATCACCGGGTCGGCCCAGGCGGCAAACGTGTCGGCCCACATCCCGGCGGGAATCACGTCGGGAATGGTGGAGGTGTAGTAGGCCAGCGCGGTGCGGCTGATGTGGGTGTCATAGGGGTCGATGCGCGCCCACATGGCATCCGACCGCAGCAGGCCCGAGTCGGAGAAGGTGCACTTGAGCTTGCAGAAGGTGCTCGCGGTAGTGAAGTCCTTAAAGATGACGGCCTCCACCGGGTCGGCGGTGCGCACCGTCACGGTGTCGAACCAGACCTGTCCCTCGGAAGCCTGATTGGTAATCACCAGGGCCAAGCGCATCACGTTGGCCCCGACGGGCACGGTGAAGCCGCTGGCCACGATCTGCATCCAGTCATTGCCCGCGCTAATCGGAGTGTCGGTGGGCCACGGCGCATAGGTCGGCCCCCGCAAGTCGCGGGCCAGATCGGTGGGCACCATGGTCCACACCTGGAACTGGGTCAGTGCCACGTAGTGGCGCTCGGGGTCGGCGCTGATCCGCACGTAGCGGGCCTCGGCGTTGATGGCAATGGTCAGCAGCCCATCCGTCAGCCCCTTGGGGTCCGAATAGTAGTCGGGGATCGTGGTGACCTCGGTCCAGTCCAGGCCGTCGGTGCTGTACTCCACGATGGCGTCTTGCAGGAAATATGGCCCGAAGGCCGCCCCGCCCCAACTCGGCGGGGCCAGGTTCTCCAGGTAGTCGTAGCCCACCACGATGTGGTGCACGGTGGCGATGGACCCACAGTCGGCCTGTATCCAGCCGTCGGTGAAGGTGTCCCAGTCGGTGGCGGTCTGCCCCCATGAGCTGGACGCGGTGTCGTCGTTCATCCCCGCCCAGTCGGCCAGGCTCAGCCCGTCATAACCCGAGGACTGCAGATAGGCCGTGGTCATCAGCTTCGCGGGCACCCGTGGCGGCAGCGCCTGGTCCTCCCCGGCCAGCGGGGTGTCGGTGTAGTAGTAGAACGCCCCCAGCATGATGGCCTGGCCCCCGGCGGGGGCCACCAGGCCCTTCCAGGTGCACCAGACGGCGGCGTCGAAGGTAGCTCCCTCCTTCACGTCCATGTAGGAGGACACCAGGGTGTGGGTGGTGCCGTCGGCCAGGGCGGTGGCCGACCCCGGATACCAGTGCCCCGGCACGGGGTCGAAGCCCCAGTCCCCGTCGATCTGGTGCCAGTTGTTGATGTCGGTGTCGAACTGGGGGTTGATGATGCGGTAGTCGGCCCCGGAGGTGGACAGCGGCCCGGAGTCCAGTTGGGTGGTGTCGGCGAAGAATGGGGAGACCGACCACTGGGTGGGGTCATAAGAGGAGAAGATGAACGCCACCGGGTCCTGGTTGGCGATGTAGGTGGTGATGAACGGCTGCACCTCGCGCAGCCCGGCGAAATAGGCCACGGCGGCGTCCCGTGTCACCGACGCCTGGTTGTAGGAGTGCACGCTGGTGGTGGGGAAGCGCTGCTGCAAGCCGGTCACGGTGTCGTAGCGCGCCGTCATCACCCCGCACTTGACCAGTGCGTTCATCACCGAGGCGGGCAGGCGTAGGTTACAGCCGGGGAACACCCACCAGTCGCTGCCCTGGGACGGCAGACAGTTGGGGTCGATGGCGGCCTTGGTGTATTTGAAGTTGGCCCCCATCTGGGCCGACAGCGTCAGCGACAGCGGGGAGGTCATGGTGCCCTGGATCGTCCCGGTGAGCACCTCGAAGATCGAGGAGGACAGCTGTCCGCCGCCGACATTGAGGACGTTGTTCCACTGGTTGGCGATGGTGACGGTGTTGGAGACGGGGCGCTTGAAGATCCACGAGGTGGACAGCTCCGGGGTGATGGCATTGGCGATGTTGTCGGCCACGTTGGAGGGCAGGGTGCCAGTGCCGAACTGGCCGCCGACGGTGTTGAGCGCGGTCAGGATGGGGGAGGTGACCGCTCCGTAGAGGGAGTTGACCGCGTTGTTGACGGTCTGGGGGTTGAGGAAGTTGACGTTGAAGGTGCCACCCATGTTCACCCCCGCGCTCACCGACAGGATGTTCTGCGAGCTGGCCGGGGCCGGGGCGGCGGCGGCGACACTGGGTGGATAGACCTCGTAGTCGGTCTGGATGCCCGAGTCATAGACCGGGTAAGGCTCCTCGGTCAGCCCGGTGAACTCCAGCTTGATGTACTTGCAGTTGATCTGCTGGGGGAAAAAGAGCTTGCCCTTGTAGGTGGTGTAGTTGACCCAGATCGGGGTCCAGCTCTTGGCGTCAAATCTGCTGGAGTGCCCGCCCCCGGTGCCGTTCTCCTGGGTCATGAAGCTCGCGGCGTAGATGGCGTTGTCCAGGCTGGTGGAGGGGATGTTGCCAGCGGCGTCGGGACGTACCGGGTCGGGGGAGACATAGACCTGCGGGTTGGCCAGGAAGTCCTCGCAGGAGATGTGGTAGTCCTCCACCTTGATAACCACGGCGGTCATGGTCCCCCGGAAGTCGTGGAAGCCCACCGCGCCGTCGAAGGTCATCAGCTCGGGCAGGGTCACCTCTTGCTCCAGCTCGCCCAGCACGTTGCCGCCGTCGTCGGTCACGCACAGGTAGATGGTGGAGGTGTCATAGCACCAGCCCGCCACGATGCGCAGCGCCCGGTTCTGGCGAAACGGCGGGACCAGCGGGACGCTCCACCCCTGCGCGGTCGAGCCGTTGGTCAGCTCGTAGACCATGGTCCCGGCTCCGGCGTCGTAGAAGATCTTGAGCCAGTGCTGGTCCAGAGTGGGGTTGTCCGGAATGACCTGGAACAGCACAGGGTTCTGCGGGGGTGAGCCGCCCACCCCGCCGGTGATGGCGGTGGTGACATTGATCCCGGTGGGCGCGGTCTCGATGAAGTTGGCGGTGGCCCCCAGCAGGGGGATGGGCTGCCCGCCCAGGGCGTTCTGAAAGGTCACGTTGAAGGGGCCGAAGGGATGGCCCACCACTGATACGTTGCCCGCGCCGATGGACGGCAGCGCCTCCAGCGCTGCCTGGATCTGGGCGGCATAGCAGTTGTACATCAGCGGCGGGTCGGTGGTGTGGCCCGCGTAGTTCAGCGTGAAGGTACCCCCGGTGGGCATCCCGGTGATGGTGATGGTCTGCACCGCGTCGGAGAGCACCGGGGAGAAGTCCGGCGTCCACTCCACCCCGATCCAGGCGTCCTGGCTGACCAGCGGACCCCAGATCATGGTGAAGTCGTAGTCGCTGTTGGCCCCCCAGGTCGAGGTGTCCCACCGGCCCTTGCCCGCCTGCCACTGGGTGTAGGTATCGGTGGTGGCCGGGGCGGTGACCGGGGAGAGCTTGCGCACCCCCACGGTGTCGTCGTTGGAGTAGTAGAGGTTGAGGATGTTGCCGGTGTAGAGCGGGTCGATGTAGAGCGCGTCAATGAGCTGGGGGCTGCCGTCGGCGGAGCGCACGTCCAGCGCCAGCCAGACCACCGCGTTGGGGTCGGGCTGGCCCAGGCAGCGCCAGTAGGTGTTGGGGTCGTTGTCGAAGCTCTTGGAGGCGTCCCAGTCCTTGATGTAGCTGGAGATGGCGTTGCCCACCGTGTCCTGCTGATCCTCGATGAAGCGAGTACCGTCGGAACGGTTGTAGATGTCCCGGCGCAGCAGGCCCTCGCGGATACCCACGGGATAGGGCACGGGGCCGACAAGCGGGTCGAAGACCCGGCTGATGCGCCACTGCACTTTTTTGGCCACCAGGGGGTAGCAATAAAACTGTGCGGTGTACCACGCTTGCGCGCTGGACTGCGACACGTCCAGGGTGACGGGGTTGCG
>Ga0123356_10001328_pt1 | contig 27314 bp, 22 predicted proteins | sample TergutEmb28metaG_2_FD_92546 | JGI IMG/M metagenome (GOLD analysis project Ga0123356, IMG submission 92546) | Embiratermes neotenicus P3 segment gut microbial communities from Petit-Saut dam, French Guiana - Emb289 P3 | ecosystem: Host-associated > Arthropoda: Insects > Digestive system > Gut ...
ATCCTGAAAGTCCCCCGACGACGCATTCGAGGTTTTCACGAGCACAAATATGGATTTGTCGAATTTTTCGCAGTTATCGATAAAGGGCTTGATCCCGTCGAATCCCAAATAGGGGTTGACAGTAAGGCAGTCGGCCTCCAGCATCCTGCGGTTTTCGCCGAAGATATCGCTTTCGCCGAGGTACGCCGCCGAATACGCCTCCGCAGTCGCCCCTATGTCGCCGCGTTTGCCGTCCAAGATTACATACAAATCCTTTGATTTCGCGTACCGGACCGTTTTGTACAGCGCAAAAATCCCTTCGGGCCCGTACATCTCGTAATACGCCATCTGCGGCTTGACTGCGGGGATCAGGTCGAAACAGGCGTCGATGAGCCCTTTGCCGAATTCAAACAGAGCTTCCCCCGCGGCTTTTTCCGTTTTGCCGAAATCTGCCGTTGCCTTTTTTATTATATGCTCCGGTATAAACTCGAGTTTCGGGTCGAGCCCCATGACCGTCGGATTTTTTTTCGCGTATATTTTTTTTTGAAGAGCTGCAAATGACATGATTTTTTCTCCCACCTTCTTTAAATTTAAAAATTATTGTTCTCAATCGAGCGGTTTTACATCCCAGATATTTTCGGCGTATTCTTTTATGCTCCTGTCAGCGGAAAAAATCCCGGCTGAGGCTATGTTGTTCAGCGACATCCTGTTCCATTTCAAGCGGTCTTCATACGCCGCTTCCAGAAGCGCGTGCGCGCGCGAATAGCTGCCGAAATCCGCAAGGCACATAAACGGGTCAGGCGCGAAATCGCCCGAAAGCAGATATCCGGTTATATTCTCAAACGATACCCCGTCAAAACCCGAATTTAAAGCATTCATCACTTTCGGCAGTTTTTTATCTTTTGCGCAGTAATAATTCGGGTCATAGCGCGATACCCACAATTCTTCGGCTTCTTTTGCCGTCATTCCGAATATGAATATATTTTCGGCCCCCACGGCCTCAAGTATCTCTATGTTGGCGCCGTCAGGAGTCCCTATGGTCACCGCCCCGTTTATCATCAGCTTCATATTCCCCGTCCCGCTCGCCTCTTTTCCCGCAAGCGAGATCTGCTGGCTCACTTCGCCCGCCGGAATTATTTTCTCAGCCAGCGAAACCGAATAATCCTCCAGAAATACCACGCTGAGTTTATCCTTTAACCCGGCGTGTTTTTTTATATCCTCGCCAAGGCAGTATATGAGCTTTATTATCTGCTTTGCCAGCTGATAGCCCGGAGCGGCTTTCGCGGCGAATATATATGTCTGGGGCAGTATGCCAAGCTCCGGGTTTTCGAGCAGGTCGTTATACACCGAAATGATCCGGAGAACGTTCAACAGCTGGCGCTTGTATTCGTGCAGCCTTTTAATCTGGACGTTGAATACGGAGTCCGGGTTTATCAGGCGGCCGAAAGCCCGGTTCACGTGGTTGGCGAGCCTTATCTTGTTTTCGCGTTTTATTTCGCCGAGCGCGAAAAGGACGCTTTCGTCGTTTTCGAATTTTTTGAAGCCTTCGAGAAGGGAGGCGTCCCTTCTGTGGGAGGCTCCGATGCAGGAATCCAGCAGCCCCGTCAAAAGCGGGTTGGCCTGCGCGAGCCAGCGCCTGTGCGCTATGCCGTTTGTCACATTTTTGAATTTTTCGGGCGTGTCCTCGTAAAAATCCTTAAAAAAAGTGTTTTTGAGTATCTCCGAATGGATTTTGGCCACGCCGTTTACAGAGTGCCCCCCCGCAATGCACAGATTCGCCATTCTCACCTCTCCGAAGGCGAGTATCGACATACGCTGTATTTTGTCCCAGCCGCCAGGGTATTTTTCCCACAAACGCCCGCAATGGCGGCGGTTTATTTCGCAAATGATGGAATATATCCTCGGCATGTTTGTTTTAACCAAATATTCGGGCCAGGTTTCCAGGGCTTCGGGCAGAATTGTATGGTTTGTGTAGGCAATGGTTCCGGTGGTTATATGCCAGGCGCGCTCCCAGCCGAAATCGTACTCGTCGATTAAAATCCGCATGAGCTCGGGTATCGCAAAGGCGGGATGGGTGTCATTTATGTGGATGGCGCATTTTTTGTGGAGGTTGTCCAAATTCGGATAGGCCGCCAGATGGCGCGCTATTATATTTTGTATCGAAGCCGACGCCAAAAAATAGTGCTGTTTGAGCCTGAGGGTTTTTCCTTCGCTGTGATTGTCGGCGGGATACAAAACCTTTGAAATAGCTTCGATTCTCGCGCTTTGTTCGACCGCCTTGACGAAATCGCCCTGAGAAAACAGATTCACGTCGATGCCCACCGGGCTTTTGGCCCTCCACAGGCGCAGCACTTCCGCGCTTTGGCCGCCGTACCCCGAAATCATCAGGTCGTAAGGTATGGCTTCGACGCTCTGAGTGTCCTCGTATGTTATTTCCAGCTTGCCGTTTTTCCAGTTCTCCTTTGCATATCCCCCGAAGTTCACCAAAACGGCGTAATCCGTCCTGGGGACCAAAAACACCTCCCCCATCCCCAGCCAGTCGTCGGGCAGCTCGACCTGCCAGCCGCCGGCCAATTTTTGTTTGAACAGGCCGAATTCATACCTGATGGAATAGGCCGTGGCGGGGTATCCAAGTGTCGCCAGCGAATCCATATAGCACGCCGCAAGGCGCCCCAGCCCGCCGTTGCCCAGCCCCAGGTCGGCGTCCTTTTCATACAGCTCCCCGAGGGTATGCCCGTAATCGTTCATTATCTCCCCGAGTTCCTTTTCAATGCCGAGATTGTATATGTTGTTTAAAAGCTGCTTCCCGACCAAAAACTCCACGCAGAGGTAATATACGTTTTTGAGCTGTTTTTCCTTTGTCCCAAGCCTGAAATCGCGGCGCTGCTGCGAGAGCATGTCCCGGGTCAATGCGGCTACGGCTTTATAGAAATGCGTGATTTCCGCGTTTTCGCAGGTGCGGCCGTAATATTCCGAAAGTTTTTCTTTTATTGAGTTTCGCAGTTGGTCTTTCAAGTCCATCGATTGTTATTTCTCTCCGATCAATTCTTCATACATTTTCATATATTCCCCCGCCGAGCGCTCCCAGCCGAAATCGCTTTCCATCGCCCGTTTGGTCAGAGCCGCCCAATTCCGGCCGTCGCCGAAAACAGCCAAGGCTTCCCATAGCGCTTCCATCAAGGCTTTGCTCGAATAATCGGCGAACAAAAACCCGTTGCCCGATTCGTTTGTCTGGTCATAGGGCAAAATGGAATCTTTCAGCCCGCCGGTTTCTCTGACTATGGGAACCGCCCCGTATCTCGCAGCCATCATCTGCCCCAATCCGCAGGGCTCGAATTTCGACGGCATCAGAAACATATCGGCCCCCGCGTATATCCTCCTCGCCAAATCGGGGTCAAACCCGATGTACGCGCTCATCTTTTCGGGGAACTGCGCCGCAAGCTGCTCAAAGCTCTGTTCGTATTTTTTGTCGCCTCCGCCCATGATCACAAACTGCAGCGGCAGCGCCATGATTTCATTTATCGCCTCCAGAACCAGATCCAAGCCCTTTTGCTCGGTAAGCCTTGTGATCATGGCGATCACCGGTATGTCTTTGTTTTTTTGCAGGCCGGTTTCCTTTTGCAGGCATATTTTGTTTTCGAGCTTTTTTTCAATGCTGCCGCTGTCGTATTTGCAAAAAATTTTCGGATCGGCGGCCGGGTCATATGAGGCTGTGTCTATCCCGTTGAGTATTCCCCGTATTTTGTTTGTCTCGAGGTTTACAACCGGGGCAAGGCCGCAAGCGAAATTCGGGTCATGGATTTCTCCGGCGTAGGCCGGCGAGACTGTGGAGACCCTGCCGGCGCATACTATCGCCCCTTTCATGAGGTTTATATCCCCGTCAAATTCCAAAATATGTCTGTGGCTGTATGAAATATCGAATATGTCCTCCAGGATGTCCATGCTGTATTTTCCCTGATATTTCATGTTGTGGATGGTGAAAACCGTTTTTATATCCTTAAATTCCTCCCTGCCGGAATATGACGCGGCGAGATACACCGGGACTAGGGCGGCTTGCCAGTCGTGCGCGTGGATTATATCGGGGATGAAACCTATAACTCCGAGCACATCCAGAACAGCCTTGCAGAAAAAAGCGAACCTCTCGCCGTCGTCAAAAAAGCCGTAACAGCCCGCCCTCTTGAAGTAATACTCGTTGTCTATGAAATAATACGTGATTTCGCCCGCTTTGGCGGTAAATATCCCGCAGTACTGATGCCGCCAGCCCAAATCCACGTATGTGTTCGCCAAAAAGTTCAGCTCTCCGCCGAATTTCGCGGCTATTTCCCCGTAAAGCGGCAGCACGACGCATACCTTTGCGGAGCCGCCGACTTTATACAGGCCCCTCGGCAGCGCCCCGACCACTTCGCCGAGCCCCCCCGTGGTTATAAAGGGAGCGGCTTCCCCCGAGACAAACAATATTTTTTTGCCGTTCGTTTTCGTTTTCATAAATTCATATCCTCTTGTTTTTGGTGATATACATCAGGTATTCCTTGTCCGCCGTCAGTTTTTTGCCGTCGGTCACAACCACACCTTTGTCCGCAATGATCCACTCGAGGCTGCAGTCCTCCCCTATTATGCCGTCCTGCATGATCAGGCAATTTTTCAGAATTGAGTTTTTATGTACCTTTACCCCTCTGAAAATGACGCTGTTTTCCACAGTCCCCTCTATCACGCACCCGTCGGCGATAAGCGAATTTTTCACATCGGCGCCCGCGCCGTATCTGGCGGGTTCCGAATCCCTCACTTTTGTGTAGACGCTGCGCCCGGTTTTGTAAAAAAGTTCGTCGCGTTTGGCGCTGTCGAGCATTTCCATATTGTATTTGAAATAATTGTTCACCGAGTTTATATGCGCGCAGTATCCTTTGTACTCATAGCCGAGTATATTTGTGTAACTCACTTCAGCCAGCAGTATATCCCTCGAAAAATGGGTTTTTCCGGTCGCGATCGCGTTGGACAGCATATTGAGCATATAACTTTTCCGCATCACCCATGTGTTCATGCTTATATTGAACGTGCCGCCTTCGACATACCAGGGCTGTATGTAGACCTCCGTGATCCTGTGCGGGTTTTTGGGATCGCCGGAGAGCGTATACAGAGTGGAGTGGGCGGCGCTTTCCTTGTCCACGTAGTGCTCGTTGTACAAGGCGGTTATATCCGCCCCGGATTCGATGTGGAAGTCTATCACGCTTTTGTAATTTACGTTGCAGATCATGTCGCAGTCGCTCATCACCACGAATTCCTGCGGGGCGCTCTCCACGTAGTTTATAATCCGCGTGAGCGCGTCGAGCCTGCCTTTGTAAAGCCCCGTCCTGCTGTCCTCGCCGTATGGCGGAAGTATCGCTATGCCGCCGTTTTTGCGCGAGAGATCCCAGTCCTTGCCCGAACCGATATGATCCATCAAGGGCTGATAGTTGCTCTTTGTTATGACCCCGACCTTGTGTATGCCCGAATTTATCATGTTTGACAAAACGAAATCGATCAGCCAGTACCGCCCTCCAAACGGGATCGCCGCCACCGTCCGGTTTGCAGTCAGGGCCCCGATGTCCCATTCGTGTATGTCCGAAAAAACAATTCCCAGCGCTTCCTGCATTTTATTCTCTCCTCACTTTTTTGTTTTTCACTGATTTATATCATATCATCATATCCGCTCCGACCATGGCCCCCAAATCCACCGTGACCCCATCGCCGACAGCTACATCCTTCGCAATGACCGCAATGCCCGCCCCTTCCGACTTTTCTCCGCCTATTGCCGCATTTTTCCCGATTTTCGCGCCTTCGTCTATTATCGAATAGCCGACTTTTGCATTTTCGCCGATTACGGAGTCCGCCATGATTATGCTGTCTTTCACATGTGCTCCCTTCAAAATTTTGCCCCCGGGGAATATGACCGAGTGGTCTATTGTCCCGTATATCTCGCAGCCTTCGGAGATGATCGAATTTTTTATGCTCCCGAAGGGGCCTATGTAATGCGGGGGTTTTCCGGTGGTTCTCGAATAGATTTTCCAGTCGCGCATGCCGTCAAACACGTTTTCGCCGAGCAGATCCATATTGGCCTGCCACAGGCTCTCAATAGTTCCCACATCCCGCCAGTATCCCGAAAAAGAATACGCGAACATCCTCTCGCCGGCCGCCAGCATCTTCGGGATTATATTTTTCCCGAAATCCTTTGAGGATTCGGGGTCTTCGTCGTCTTCGACCAAAAATCTGCGCAGTTTGTCCCAGTTGAAGATATATATCCCCATGGAGGCCTTGTTGCTCTTCGGTTCCTTCGGCTTTTCCTCAAATTCGTAAATGCGCCCCTCGGCGGAGGCGTTCATAATGCCGAAACGGCTCGCTTCCTCCATGGGCACGCCGATGACCGCGATGGTGCAGTCCGCGCATTTTGCCTTGTGATAGGCGAGCATTGCCGAATAGTCCATCTTGTATATGTGGTCCCCGCCCAGAATTGTGACGTAATCGGGATCGAATCTCTCGATATAATGGAAATTCTGATAAACGGCGTTGGCTGTCCCCGTGTACCAGTCATACCCGAAGTTTTTTTGATATGGGGGCAATATGGTGATTCCCCCTTCAAGCCTGTCCAAATCCCACGGCTGCCCGTTGCCGATATACTCGTTTAAAAGAAGCGGCTGATATTGCGTCAGCACCCCGACGGCGTCGATGCCCGAATTTACGCAGTTTGAGATAGTGTAGTCTATTATCCGGTATTTGCCCCCGAAGGGAACCGCCGGTTTCGCGATTTTACTTGTGAGCATGTAAAGCCGCGACCCCTGGCCTCCGGCCAGTATCATCGCCACGCATTCCTTTTTTTTCGTATTTGTAAGCAAAATTTTTGCCCCCCGTCACCGTTATTTTTATGCATTGTATCTATTATACAGCAAATTTTAAAATTATTCAATATCATAATGGTGATTTTTGTGTAAAAAATATATAAACAACACTCAAACCAGTCTTAGCCAAAAGCGCCCGCGCCATAATTTTTTTTGTTTTTTCGCCTTTATTCGCGCGCTTTAAGACTGAAATGAGACTGCATTTTGATAGAATAGGGAAAACGGGGGGATTTGATGGTTATTATGATGAAAAAGATATTCGCGGTTTTGCTTGCCGTTTTGATTTGGCCGTGCGCCGTCCGGGCCGAAACCCTCCCCGCCGAGCCCGGCGAAGACGGGGACGGCTATATAATAGCGGGCTTTGCCTTTCTCGCAGGGGCGGCCCTGATGATTTCCGCGGGCGCGATTTTTAAAAAAAAGCCGAAAATTTTTCCGGTTCCCAAGGCGAATTTTGATAACATCGGAAGCACCGAGCTTGCCGGCGGCGACAAATTTCAAAAAGAGCGGTATGCCATCGGACTCGGCAGCACGACCGATCCGAGCAAAACCTGGATGTTTCCAATTGAGGTTGATGGCGGACTGCTGATCGGAAGAGCGGAAAATTGCGCGCTGCGATTGGAAGACAGGAGCGTTTCGAGGGAACAGTGCAAAATAGTCGCCGAGGATGCGCAATTTTTCGTCGTGCACCTGGGCGTAACCAACAAAACCGCCGTAAACGGCAATATCGCGGACAAAAGCGTTCCGCTTCAAATCGGGGACAAAATAAGATTCGGGCGGGAAGGCCTGCGGGTGGACTATTTGCAGACCCCAAAAAAACTTCCCCCCGATCCGATGGAACCAAAAGACGCCGGCGAAGGAAAAACGGCGTTGTTGTTTTAGATCAGAACCGCCTAAAAAAAGGGAGGTGAAAAAAATGAAATTGACGCTCCTTTCAAAACAGGATTACAGCAGCATTACCCTTCCGGAAAAATTCGCGGGGCATTACCGGCTGCGCGCCAGGACCCCCGAAGGGAAGATGAGCGATATCGTGGCAGTCGAGGCGCTGCGCCCCTTTGAAGCCGGGGGCGAAGCGGGCTGGATACTCAAACCGAACCGCCGGTTCAAAATTTTTGACAGGGACGGCGACGAATTGCGGGAGGCGCGTTTAAAACCGTTTGAACTCTACAAAATCCGTGACATGGAAAGCATGAAATATGTGCTGTATGCGGAACGGGCGAGCGAAGACCGCAAACACTACCGCTGCTATGAAATCCAAAGCGCGGAGGAAGTAAAGCTCACAATAGGGCGCAGCCCGGAGAACAACATATGTTACATAAACGAATTTGTCTCCGGCAGGCACGCAGAACTGACACTCGGCAAATCAGGCGCGTCGCTTTCGGATCTGTCGAGCGCGAACGGCACCTATGTCAACGGCAAAGCGGTCAAAAACGCGCGGCTGAATGCGGGGGATGCGATTTACATAATGGGGCTGCAGATCATAACGGCAAACCGCCTGCTGTTTTTTAACAACCCCGACGGCAATGTAAAAATCCAAAGCGCAAATTTGCGCGAATACCGCGTTTCGAAGGCGGAGAGCGGCTATGCGGAAGCTGACGGCGACGATTATGAGGATATTTTTGAGGATTATTACTACCGCGCGCCGCGTTTTGTGCGCGAGGCGGACACTTTTGAGTTGAAATTGGACGCCCCGCCTTCAAATCAAAGCAAAGACGAAATGCCGATGGCGATGGTGCTCGGGCCCTCGCTCACCATGGGAATGGCTTCCGCGGTCAGCGGCTCCTTCGCGCTCACCAACGCGATCGGGCGCGGCGACATGGCCTCGGCGCTGCCCTCGGTGGCGATGAGTTTCAGCATGCTGCTGGGCACTCTGATGTGGCCGCTTCTCACCAAGACATTCCAGCGCAGATCAAAAAAACGCAAAGAAGCGCTCCGGCAGAAAACATACATGGAGTACCTTTCGCAGATGCAAAAACTCGCAGAGGCGCAAACGGAGCGCCAAAAGCGGATACTGCGCGAAAATGACCCGGGCCCCCGGGAATACGCAAAGCGCATCCTCGCCCCCCTCCCGCAGATCTGGGAGCGCACTCCTAAACACTCCGATTTTCTCACCCTGCGCCTTGGCACCGGAGATTTGCCCCTGAAGGCAAACATACAATATCCGGAAAGAAAATTTACCGCGGAGCCCGACAACCTCGCCCTCGCCATGTACAGTTTCGGCGAACAGGAGCGCCGCCTGTGCGATGTTCCCATATGTTTGCCCTTGGCTGAGCGGTTTGTATCCGGGATATACGGCCCCAGGGAGTTTTTGATCCCGTATGCGCGGAGCCTGATTTTGCAGACAGCGGCCCTGCACGGCTACGACGAAGTAAAACTCGCCCTCATATACGACGAGAGGGACGCGGACGCCTTCGCCTTCGCGCGCTGGCTTCCGCATACCATGGACGACGGACGCAAAGTCCGCTATATAGCCTCCGGTTCCGAAGAGACAAAACAGCTCTCCGGCGCCTTGGACGCGATCATCGAATACCGCAAAACTCTGGGCGCGGGCAGGCTCGAAGACGAGTCGCCGTATTTTGTGATCATATGCTTGGACAAGGAGCTCGCCTCAAAAACCGAATGCGTGCGCCGCATCCAGGAACACAAGAGCAACATCAAATTTTCGGTTTTGTCCATGTTCGAGAGACTCAAAGACCTTCCCAAGGAATGTTCCGCGGCAGCCGAGTTATGCAAAAACCAAAACAGCCGGCTGACGCTCATCGGGAACCCAAGCGAGCTTCCCGTCGATTTTATCGCGGATGCGCCCCCGGGCGCGGATATACAACAAATTGTCAAAGTGCTCGCCAACACCGAAGTGGATCTCAGCGGCTCGAATTTCAAACTGCCGAAAAAATACACGTTTTTCGAAATGCTCGGCATAGGCAGAGTGGAACATCTCAACCTTACGGAAAACTGGGCAGCCAACGATCCCACAGAGTCGCTTGCCGCGTGCGTGGGCGTCGACAGGTACGGCGAGCCTTTCAAATTGGATCTGCACGAGCGCTCCCACGGCCCGCACGGGCTTGTGGCGGGCATGACCGGCTCGGGGAAGAGCGAATTCATAATTGCGTATATCCTCTCCATGGCCGTATCGTTTCATCCCCATGAGGTCTCCTTCATACTGATAGACTACAAGGGCGGCGGCATGGCGAAATCGTTTGAAAACATCCCGCACACAGCCGGGGTCATAACCAATTTGGACGGAAACAAAATCAAGCGCTCATTGGTTTCGATGCACAGCGAGCTGCACCGGAGGGAGCGCATTTTCCGCGATATATCCAAACAGCACGGCATCAGCAATATCGACATATACAAATATCAAAAGCTGTACCGCGAGGGCAAGGTGGGAGAAGCGCTGCCCCACTTGTTTATCGTATCCGACGAGTTCGCCGAATTGAAAAAGGAACAGCCGGATTTCATGACTGAGCTGACCAGCACGGCGCGCGTGGGGCGGAGCCTCGGCGTCCACCTCATACTCGCCACCCAGAAGCCGGGAGGCGTGGTCGACGACCAGATACGCAGCAACAGCAGGTTCCGCATCTGCCTGAAAGTACAGGACAACGGGGACAGCATGGAAATGCTCGGGCGCCCGGAAGCGGCGGCTCTGGTGGACACGGGGCGCTTCTATTTGCAGGTGGGATACAGCGAGCTCTTTGAAATCGGGCAGTCCGCCTGGGCGGGCGCCCCGTATTATCCGTCGCCGAAAGTGATAAGGGACCGCGACGACGCCGTCGCCGTGATCGGCACAAACGGGCGGATAATCGCCGAAGCGAATACAAACAGGTTCGCAGCGGTAAAAGACCCTCCCAAACAATTGGACGTGCTCACGGGATATATAGCCAAAATCTGCGAGGAGGAGAATATAACAGGCCGCAAAATGTGGCTCGACCCGATACCGGGGCAAATCCATATCGACGGGCTCGAAAAAAAATATCCGGTAAAAACCGAAAAATTCGTGCTCGAGCCGGTCGTGGGGGAAATCGACGATCCGGCGGCTCAGTCGCAGCAAGTTCTGCGCGTGCCGATAACAACCGGCGGCAACGTCATAATCTACGGCTCGGCGGGAAACGGCAAGGCGATGTTTGTGGAAGCCGTTTGTTACTCGCTCATAAAACACCATGCCCCCGAAGAAGTCAGCATATACATAATGGATTTCGGGGCCGAAACCCTGAGCGCTTTTCGGGGCGCGCCGCATGTGGGCGACGTCGTTTTGTCGTATGAAACGGAAAAAGTGAACAATCTGTTCAAACTCATGCTCAAAAAATTGGAGACCCGCAAAAAATTATTGTCGCAGTTCGGCGGGGATATGGCGGCATATAACCGGCAGAGCCAAACCTGCGAACCGGTTCTTGCGGTGATTATAAACAATTACGCGGCGTTTACGGAGCTTTTTGAGGATAAAGCGGGGGAAATAAATTATCTGACCCGCGAGGGGGCGAAATACGGCATTTATTTTATCCTGACCTGCACCGGGGTAAACAACGTGAAATTCGGCCTGCTTCAAAATTTCAAGTCGATTTACTGCCTGCAGCTCAACAACCCCGGCGATTATTCCTCGGCAGTGGGCAAAACGGACGGGGCGACGCCCGAAAAACACAAAGGCAGAGGGCTTTGGCGCCGCGACAAGGACAGTCTGCTCGAGTTTCAGACCGCGGCGCTGACAGATGCCGACTCCGCCTACGACTTCATACGCGGTTTCTGCAGTGAAGCGGCAGCAAAACATTCCGGGGCAAAGGCGGCGGCCGTGCCGGTGCTGCCGGAAAAGGTGACGGCGCAGTTTTTGGCGGAACGCGCGAAACCGGGCGATTTCGGCCGGGTCCCGATAGGCGTGGAAAAGGAAACCCTGGAAATTTCATATTATGATTTCACCGCGGGCGCCGTCTGCTTGATTCTCTCGGTAAACCAGGAATGGCAGGACTTTACCGGCGCGCTCGGCGCGCTGCTTGCCGGCTTTGGGGCTCGGACGAAAATACTCTCGCCCGCCGGCAAAACGCAAAACCGGACGGACGCCGAAAACCTGCGGATATACAGCGACGCGGGGGGCTGCGTGGAGGCGGTTTACGATATTTTCGCTTTGGTGCTCGCCCGGAACAACGAATACAAGGACAAACTCGCCGCAGGCGGAGACTTGCCGGATTTCGAGCCCGTATTCGTGATAATCCAGTCCATCGCGCTGTTGAAGACGATGCTGGAGAGTTACAGGCCCGCAGCCGGGGTAAAAAAAGAAACCGGCGACGACGCCCCGCTCGCCCGGCTGCAGCTGGCAATGGAAAAATGCAGCGCTGCGTATGGGGTGTATTTCATAGTCGCCGAAAGCTTAAATTCCCTCACGCCTTTCAGCGTGGAGGGGTGGTACAAAACGCATATAAACGGCAGCAGCGGCATCTGGGCCGGAAGCGGGGCGAATGCGCAGTACCGCCTGACCATAAACAAGAAACCGGCGAATTTCCCGTCGGAACTCGAATCCGATTTCGGATTTGCGGTAAACAACGCGTCGGCGACCCTGATCAAACTGCTGCAGTGATTTTAAAAAAGAATGAGGTGAATCTTTTTATGAAAAAATATTTGGTCGACGTATATCTGCCCGCAGTCGGCGCCCATTACGACGTATATCTGCCCGCAGGCAAGCGTGTCGGCGAAGCGGTCAGCCTGCTTGCCGGGATTATGGAATCGCTTTCCGGCGGCGGCTTTAAAAGCAGGGCCGATCCGGTGTTCCTCGATGCGGACGGCGGAGAGCCCATCGACTATGGCATTTCGGTGTATGACGCCGGTATAAGAAATGCGTCAAGGCTGATTTTAATATGAATATAGGGCGCCGAATGCGGCGTTGTATATACGAAAAAACACAATTTTTAAGGAGGAAAAAACATGAAATTGACAGTAGACCCGCCCGTACTTCACGAAATATCGAAGAAATTTTCCGAATTGTCAGGCGAATACACCAATGTGTACAACAGCTTGATGAGAACGGCGAGCACGATGGGCGAAGCCTGGAAGGCCGCGGACAACCTCGCCTTCGTGGAGCAGATCAACGGGTTTTGCGACGATCTGCAGTTTATGGCCGACCATTTGCTTCAGGCGTCCGAAGCGCTCAGACAGCAGGCGGAAAATTATGAAATCACGCGCGAAAACAATATCGTAAATGTCAGGCAGTTAGTAAATTAGTAAATCAAAAGGAGAGGAAAACAACAATGACAAGTATTACACTGAGCACCCAGGAAGTCTTGGGTTACGCCTCGCAGATAGAAACCGACAACGGAACACTCCGGGATTTGCTCAACGAAAGCAAATCGCACTTGGACAGCCTGGCGACCTACTGGACGGGCGGGGCCTCGTCGGCCACGCTGGATTCGTACAACACATTCGCAAACAAGTATTTCCAGTCATATTACGAAATACTCGATCAGTATGTCAAGTTTTTGCGCGCCAACGTGGCTGAGAACTACGAGGAAACCGAGCGCGTCGACACGCAGCTCGCAGACGCCTTCAAGTAAAGCAAAAAAGCGCCAAAGCGATACCCCCGCGGTTTTTTGCCGGGGGTATCGCTTTTTTTGGCATATTAGCGCAAATTATAAAAAAATTAATAAAAAATTAGTTGCATTTACAAAAAGTTTTGTATATAATATATATCGGTAACACCCAAAATCGTGCATTTATCATAAATGAATGAAGGAGCTGTGTGATATTTATGAAAAACTTAAAAAAACCAAGCCGGATCACCGCGTTGCTGTTGGTATTTGTCCTGTGTCTGCCGTTTGTTTTCGCCTGCGGCGCAAAAGAGGACAACGCCCAAGCGGCAAAAGACGAGGAAAACAATACCGAAGCGCCCGCCACGGAAACGCCGCCGACCGATCCCCCCGCGCCCACCGAGCCCCCCACGCAAAAGCCGACCGATCCGCCCACAGATCCGCCGACCGACCCGGCAAACCTTCCCGCGCCGGATGTGATAGGCAAAACCGAAACCAGCGACGGTTTTGAAATTATCCCCGGGGCCAGATATTATCTGTGGTCTCCCAACAGCAGCCTGTATCTGACCGTCGACGGCGATTTCAAATATGCGGGCTTGAGTCAGGACGATTATACGGGCAAAGCCGACCAGATGTTTGTCTTTGAAAAAGTCAGGGAAGAAGAAAATGACCAGGGGCTCGTCACGTGCATATACAAAATCAGGGCGCTGGGCACAAAAGAAAGCTATTTAGATGTCGAAGAAGGTGCGGAGGGCGCCAGAGACGGCCAGGCCGTTCTGGTTTCGGTGACGCCCGAAGGGGAAGGCAGCCAGGAATGGGTATTGAGAACCCAGAAGAAAACAAAATTGGAAGAAGGCGAAGGCGCCGACAAGGTTCTCTTAGACGACTTCGCGGACGTCGACCTGCCGCTGTTTTCCGTTACGAACCCGGCGGGCAAGAAAAGGGTGCTCGACGTCAGCGGCGTTTCAAAAGCGGCCGGCGGATTTATCCACCTCTGGACGGGGGGAAGCGCGAACAACCAGAAATGGTTCTTTGAACTTGTATCAGACGTCGAATCCGGGAAAATAATTCCCCGCGGGCTGCAGGAATTGGATTATTAAGTTTACAAAAAATACTTACAAAATTCATCCGACCATAAATAATATGTGACATAATGTTTTGTGAATTTTGTAAAAAAAACGAGGAATTATGCAAACAAATTTACTTGACTACCTGCGGGCGTCGGCGGGGCTGCATCCCGATAAAACCGCTTTTGAGGACAGTAGCGGCAAAATATCGTTTGCCGGGCTGTACGCTATTTCGAGCGCCTTGGGAAATCTGATCGAGCGGGCAAGCGGCGGCGTGACGCGCCGGCCCTTTATCGTCCCCGTGGAGCGCTCGCACGAGAACATATGCGCCATGATGGGGGTTTTGTCCAGCGGCAATTTTTATGTGCCGGTGGACGCCGGTATGCCCGAAGCCCGGATATCCGAAATCGCGCGCCGGCTGGAGCCGGCCGGTGTGGTTTTTTCCGGCGGCGAAGCCTGGCGCGGCAAATTCGGCTCGTGCGGGACCATTGTCGATCTGGCCGAGGCGAGAAACTGCGCGCCGGATTTCGAACTGACCGAAAGGCGGCTCGCCCGCGTCATAGATACAGACCCCGCTTATGTGCTGTTCACCTCCGGTTCGACCGGCGTGCCCAAGGGCATAGTGGTGCCCCACAGGGCAATAATCGACCTCGCGGAATGGCTCACTGACGCTTTCGGCTTCTGTTCGGAGGACATATTCGCCAATCAAACCCCGTTTTTCTTCGACGCTTCGGTCAAGGAGATATACGCCGGTATAAAAAACGGGGCGACGGTGAAGATAATGTCAAAAGGGATATTCTCGTTTCCGTTAAAAGTGATCGAATTTTTAAACGCGCATAAAGTCACCTCGGCGCTGTGGGCCACATCGGCGGCCTCCATGCTGGCCTCCTCCGGGGTGTTTGAACACGCGGCGCCGAAGTACCTGAATAAAATATCGTTTGCCGGCGAGACCCTTTACGCCAAACATGTGAATATATGGCAAAAATATGTCCCAAACGCCACCTACGTCAACCTATACGGCCCCACCGAGGCGACCGTGGATTCTGCGTGGTACAAAATAGACCGCAGGTTCTCCGACGGGGAGGTAATACCGATAGGCTCTGCCTGCCGCAACATGGAAGTTTTTCTGCTGGATGAAAACGGGGCCCAGATACCCCAAAACGGCGCGGGCGAGACGGGAGAGATCTGCGTGAGGGGGACCGCGCTCGCCTTCGGCTATATAGGCGACGCCGAGAAGACGGACGAGGTTTTCGTGCCCGACCCCAGAAACAAAAATTGGCGCGAGTATATATACAAAACCGGCGATCTGGCCAGATACAACGATTACGGAGAGCTCGTGTTTGTCTCGCGCAGGGACGGGCAGATCAAGCACATGGGCGCCAGGGTGGAACTCGGCGACGTCGAAGCCGCCGCGCTGTCGATTGGCGGGGTGGCATCGGCCGTTTGCCTGCACGACGCCGCGAGGGAGCGCATCGTGCTTTTTTACACGGGCGAAAAAAGCGGAGACATAGTCCAAAAACTGCGCGGCGCGCTGCCCGCGTATATGTGCCCGGGAGAGGCGATATGGCTCGGGAGCATGCCGATGACAAAAAACGGAAAGATCGACAGAGTGGCTTTAAACCAAAATTACAGGGATGGGGCATATGCGAAAAATCGATAGAGCCGAAATAGACAACTTCCGCGAAACGGCGCTGAAACACAGGGCTTCAGCCAATTTTTTCGGCGATTCCGAAAAGTTGCATGCCTTTGCGGACCAAGGGGATCTGTATATCGCGGAATCGGAAGCGGGGATATTTGTCCTATGGGACGCCGGCGGTTTTTTTCGTTTGTATTACGCGCTTTTTGACACGGATGCGCCCATGCCGCAAAAACTTCTTGAAAATGCCCTGCCCATTGTGGCCGAAACGGCGTATCGCGGCGAATTTTTTCCGCCGTCTGCGGACTTTTTCGCGCGTCACGGCTTTCTGCGGGCGCTCACTCGGTCGCGCATGGAATTGAGGGAACTTACGGCAAAACAAGACGCCGCAGCCACACTACCGGAAGCGGATCCGGAAGCCGTGCTCGATTTGTTCAAGGCTTCGTTTGACCGCTATACCGGATGCATTCCCGCGCTGCCCGAATTGAAAAAAGCCTCAGGTGAGGGCCGCGTGATCACCGCGGCGCAAAACGGCGGGCTTTGCGGCGCACTGCTTTATGAAGAGGCGGGAAATATTTCATCGCTGAAAAATATCGCAGTGGCGCAAAATATGCGCGGGCGCGGTTTCGGGGGGGCGATGCTGGACTTGTGGGCAAGGCGGTCGGCTCTCGCGGGCAAATCCGTTTTGCGGCTGTGGGTATCGGATGAAAACGCCGCCGCAGTCAAATTATACCAAAAGCACAATTTCAAACCGGACGGACTGAAATCCTTCGTGTTTGTAAAAAAATGAGAATTAAAGAAAGCAGGGATTATCTGTGGAAAAATTGCTCCAATTGCTGGCGGACATACGGCCCGACGTGGATTTTGCCGCCGAAGAAAAACTTGTAACCGACGGCGTTTTGGATTCTTTTGATATCGTGGCCGCTGTTTCGGAAATCAACGACGTCTACGGCGTATCGATCGGGGTCACCGATCTGCTCCCCGAAAATTTCGACTCGGCCGGGGCCATGTACGAGCTTATACAGGAGCGTCTAAAATAATGACCTACACATCTCCCGCTTTTATGTGTTTTGTTTTCGGCGTCTGGCTCCTGTATGCCGCCTTGCCGAAAAAATTCCGCTGGACGGCGCTGCTTGCGGCGAGTGTCGCCTTCTACTGCATATGCGACCTGTTGGCGGGTATATGGTTGGTTTTGTGCACTTTTGTCACGTTTTTCGGCGGCAGGCTCGTATATGGGCAGAAAAAAAGCCGCATATTCAAAAAAATCGCGCTCGCGGCGACCCTCGCCTCGGTTTTCGGGCTGCTCTCCGTGTTCAAATTCGCGGCTTTCGCCGCGGCACTGCTGCCTTCGGTTTTGGGAGCTTTTTCAAAGGGGCTTCTTTTGCCGCTGGGCATATCTTTTTATATCTTCCAGTCGGCGGGCTATGTGATCGATTTATACCGGGGCAAGTACGCGCCGGAGCCGAACATCGCGAAATACGCGCTGTTTGTTTCGTTTTTCCCACAGATCGTACAGGGCCCGATAGGGCGCTACGACAGGCTCGCCCCGCAGCTTTTTTCGGGAGAGAGCCCGAATGCGGATTCATATAAATACGGCATACAGCTTGTTTTGTGGGGCCTGTTCAAGAAGATGATTTTAGCCGACAGGGCGGCGGTTTTTGTCAACGCTGTATTTAATGCGCCCGAAGCCCACGGAGGCGTCGTTGGTTTTGCGGCGGCTGCTTTCTACTGCATACAGATATACTGCGATTTTTCCGGCGGGATCGATATATCGCGCGGGGCGGCCGAGGGGCTGGGGATCAGCCTCGACAAAAACTTCGAGCAGCCGCTTTTTGCCGTTTCCGTACAGGATTTTTGGCGCAGGTGGCATATGACTTTGGGTTCCTGGATGAGGGATTACCTGTTTTATCCGCTTTCGCTCTCCCGCCGTTTCGGAAAATTCGGCAGATCCATGCGCAAGGTGTTCGGCGTCAGGACAGGCAAGCTGATCCCCTCTCTGATCGCCACTTTCATCGTGTTTTTTACCATAGGCATATGGCACGGCGGGGCCTGGAAATATATAATTTTCGGCCTTTGGAACGGGGTTCTTCTGACTTCGGCCATGTTTGCCGAGCCTCTGTTCGCCAAAATGCGCAAGGCGCTGCATGTAACCGAAAAAAGCAAATTCTGGCACGGGTTTCGCATAGTTCGGACTCTTTTCATCGTGGGCGCGGGCAGGATACTCACCAGGGCGAACAACACCTCGGAAGCGCTCATCATGTTGAAAAATATTTTTGTCCCGCCCGAAGGCGCATATGGCTTAAAGGAGGCGTTTTTGGGCTTCGGGCTGAGCCTTGAGGATTGTTTGGTCATGGCGGGCGCGTTTGCCTTGCTGCTTTTTGCGGATATCATCGAGGAAAACGGTATTTCGGCGCGCCGTTTTATCGAGAGGCGCCCGCCTGTTTTGCAGGTTTTTTTGATCGCTTTGGCGCTGTTTGCGCTGATATACTACGGCGCGTACCGCGAAGGGTATATAAACGCGCAGTTTTTATACGGGAGATTTTAAAAAATGAAGGAAAAACCCCGGATGTCGTCCAAAAGCTGGCTCACGTTCTTTTTTGCGATGATCGCCCTGATTGTCGTCACGATCCCCGCTTTCAACGCGGTGACCGACCCGTTCGGCATGTTCGGCGACCCGTTTTACAACTGGTATGACTCCAACATGACAAATAACCCGGCCGCTTCCAAAATAGCGTACATCGAGCGCCATCACGGCGAATACGACTCGTATATAATCGGCTCCTCGGGGGCGAGCTCATTTCCGGTCGGGACCCTTGAAAAATATACGGGCGCGAAATTTTTCAATCTGTTCAGTTACGGCGCCGATATGAAAAAAACCTATCTGGCGGCAAAGTATGTGCTGGAAAATTGCGAGGTAAAAAATCTTGTGATCTGCGTCGGAATCATGGACGCCGTGAATTACGATAAATACAAAGATTCGGTCACCGACACCCTGCACCACAGAGTCACCGGGGAATTCGCGCCGTTTTTTTACCTGAAATATTTATTCGCCAATCCGAATTACGGCCTGAGCAAAATCAGCTACAAAGACAATCACAAAACCTACCTGCCGAAATTTTTCGACATATTCGACGCGAAAACCGGCGCTTATGACGACCGAGTGGTGGATATCGAGCATATAGGGGACCTCGGGCAGTATCTGGAGGATAAACCGGCGTTCAAGGCCGAAAACAAATACAACCCCGCCTCGCATCTTTCCCGCATAGAGGAATGCGTGGCCGGGATTGCGGAAATAAAAAAGATATGCGATGAAAAAGGCGTCGATTTCAAGCTCATATTCATGCCTTCCTATTATTACCTGTGCCAGCAGCTGAATATGACGTCAGTTTCGATATTTTACGATAAACTCGCCCGGGTTTGCGATTTTTGGGATTTTTTGCTGAGTTCCGCGAGCATGGAGCCGCGTTATTTCCAGGATTATATGCATATAAGAAACGCCCTCGGGAACATGGCGCTGGCCAAGGTGTACGGCGACGATTCGGTATATATACCAAAAGACTTCGGTTTTTACGTGACAAGGGAAAACAGCGCGGAATATGACGGGGATTTCTGGAAAAGGCTGGCGGCGGTTTCACCCGAAGAGGGCCGGGCGGCGCGCCTTGAAATACTCGCCTATCATCACGTCGCCGGCTATGAGCAGTCGGACACCGTGATCTCGGCGGAGCGCTTAGAGGAACATTTGGACGCTCTGTTGTCGGCGGGGTATAACGCGGTTTCGGCGGGAGATATCTTGGATTTTGTCGAGAGGGGCTCGCCGCTGCCCGAAAAGGCGCTGCTGATCACATTCGACGACGGTTATCAGAGCAACTACGACTACGCCTTCCCCGCCCTCGCGAAATACGGCATGAAGGCGGTGGTTTCCCCCATAGGTATTTCGATGGGAACCGACAGGTACCGGAACACCGACCGCGCGGATGTGCCGTATTTCGGCTGGGAAGAGGCCCGCGAAATGGCGGATTCGGGCATATTCGAGATCGGCAGCCACTCGTTTGACATGCACCTGTACCCGCCCGCCGAACCCGATCCGGAACTTTGCCGAGAGGGTATTTTGAGATTGGCCGGCGAATCCGAAGAGGACTATATCGCCGCTCTTCGGCGCGACATCGAAAGCTTTATCGATATATACGAAAAAAACATGGGATATCGTCCCGTTGTGTTCGCGTTTCCCTACGGAAAGCACGAAAAATTGGCCGAAGCGCTGCTTTTTGAGTACGGCTTTAAAATGACGTTTACCACGCAAATCGGGAGCAACGAAATAATCAAGGGCCTGCCCCAGAGCCTGTACGGGCTTCACCGCTACACGGTATCGGGCGAAATGAGCGGAGACGACCTGATAGAATTGCTGTCGGGGGGATAAAATAAAATAAATTTTTATAAAACTGTTGACAAAAGCGCCGAATTGAGGTATAATGGTCGGTATGAATAATATCGCGAGAAGTTGGGAGTGATAAAAAAATGGCTGTGCCGAAAAATAAGGTGTCCAAGGCGCGCCGCGACAAAAGACGCAGCAACGTGTGGAAACTCGAAATGCCGGGCATGATAAAATGCGCGTGCGGGGAATATGTGCTGTCTCACAGGGTCTGCAAGGCCTGCGGCAAATACGACGGAAGAGAAATCATCAAAATAGAAAAAGACAAAAAGAAAAAATAAAATACCGGCAAAAGGCAGGTTTGCCTCTACAATTTGCAGGGAAAGGTGCAAAAGGGCCCCTCTCCCTTGTTGTATTTTAGAAAGCCTCTATATTTTTTTATGAATAAAACATCCGAAAAACTGCGGGAAATCGAAGCCTATATGGCTGCCCCGAAAAAAAGCTGCGAAAACAGCTGCATTTTTTGCTTTATCGACCAGCTGCCCAAAGGACTGCGCCACAGCCTCTACTTCAAGGACGACGACGAAAAGCTGTCGTTTCTCTACGGCAACTATATAACCCTCACAAATATGTATGACGAGCATATAGAGCAGATAATAAAGCTGCGGATATCGCCGGTAAACATATCGGTCCATACAACAAACCGGCCCTTGCGCGTCAAGATGATGAACAACAGCCGCGCGGGGGAGGTTCTGGATTATATAAAAAGGCTTTCGGACGCGCATATAGACATAAACGCGCAGGTTGTTTTGTGCAAAAACATAAACGACGGGCCCGAAGTGGAAAAAACCCTGAGCGAGCTTTGCGCCTTCCCCGCAATTCAGAGCATATCGGCGGTGCCGGCCGGGTTTACAAAATACCGCGGGGAAAACCATTTATTCGCACTTGAGCCCCTTGACAGGCAAAGCTGCGAAGACATCATAAAAACAGCGGACAAAATCGGAGAAGAAAATTTAAAAAAGCGCCGTTCCCGGATCGTTTACTGCGCCGACGAGCTCTATCTCAAAGCGGGGATTGAAATCCCCGGCGGCGACTATTACGAAGATTACCCGCAATATGAAAACGGCGTGGGCATGATACGGAGTTTTTGCGACGATTATCACCGGGAAATCAAAAAAGCGAAGCCCCCGGATTTGCCCCCGCGGAAAATTTCGCTGGCAACCGGAGAGGCGGCATACGGGCTGATAAAAACATTGGCGGACGATTTGGCCGGCAGATACAAAAACCTGACATGCCAAATCTGCAAGATAAAAAACCGCTTTTTCGGCGGGGAAGTGACGGTTGCGGGCCTTGTCACCGGCGGGGACATCATCGCCGGGCTCGCGCCGCACAAAGGCGAGCTGGGCGGCGGGTTGCTTTTGCCTTCCGTGATGCTCAGGTATGAAAGGGATCTGTTTTTGGACGGCTCGAGCGTCCGGGATATAGAAGACGCGCTCGGGGTGAAAGTGACGATAGTCGAAAATAACGCCCGGGATTTTATAAAAAAGGTTTTATATGCATGAATAACAACAAAAAACCCGCAGCAGCCATCGTGGGGCGCCCCAATGTGGGAAAAAGCGCGCTGTTCAACAAAATAATCGGCAAAAGGGTATCGATAGTCGAAGATACCCCCGGCGTGACGCGGGACCGCATATACCAGGACGCCGACTGGAACGGGAAAGAGTTCGTTTTAATCGACACCGGCGGCATCGAGCCCAATACAGACGACCTGATACTGAAGAGTATGCGCGAGCAGGCGAAGATGGCAATCGAGCTTTCAGACGTCGTAATATTTGTCGCGGATCTGCAAAGCGGCCTGACCGCCAATGATTCGGATGTGGCCGCCATGCTTTTAAAAAGCGGCAAACCGGTGGTTCTGTGCGTGAACAAAGTGGATTCGACCGGGGCCGTCCCGCCCGAATTTTACGAGTTTTATGAACTCGGGCTCGGGGAACCCTACGCCGTTTCGTCGCTCCACGGCACGGGAACGGGCGATCTTTTGGACCGCGTGGTGGAACTTTTGCCCCGGGGCGAAGACGGCTCGGACGACAGCGGCGCCGTAAAAGTGGCCGTAGTCGGCAAACCGAACGTGGGCAAAAGCTCGATGGTGAACAAAATACTGGGCGAGGAGCGCATGATTGTGACGGATATACCCGGCACCACGCGCGACAGCGTCGACCAGTATTTCGAAAACGAAAACGGCAGATATATATTTGTCGACACGGCGGGCATACGCAGGCCGGGCAAAATAGATAACAATATAGAAAGATACAGCGTTTTGCGCGCAAAGGCGGCAGTGGAGAAATCCGACGTGTGTTTGATATTGATAGACGCCGAAATCGGCCCCACCGCCCACGACGAGCGGATCGCGGGAATTTGCCACGAGGGGGGAAAAGCGTCGGTTATTGTGGTAAACAAATGGGATAAAATCGAAAAAGACAATACGACGACCAAAAAATTCACTGACGATATAAAAACCGCTTTCGCATATATGAGTTACGCGCCCTTGATTTTTGTCTCGGCCAAAACGGGCCAGAGGGTCGAAAAACTTTTCGGGCTGATAAATTCGGTGTATGAGCAGGCCTCTAAAAGGATAACCACAGGCGCGTTAAACGACGTTTTGAGCGAGGCGGTGGCGCGAAACCAGCCGCCCGCCGACAAGGGAAGGCGGCTGAAAATATATTATATGACCCAAACGGGAATCAAGCCGCCGGTATTCGTGCTTTTTGTCAACGATGCCGAACTGTTCCATTTTTCCTATCAGCGCTATATAGAAAACAAACTCAGGGAGACCTTCGGCTTTGAGGGAACCCCCCTTAGATTCGTGATAAAAAACAGAAACCAAAGCGAGATATAGCCGTAGCCGTCTACAGCCTTCTTATGTGAAAACCGCCGTCGGCCTCGATCACTTCCCCGGTACAGTAGGGCAAAAGCCCCAGAACAATCGCGAGCACCGGCTTGGCGACGTCCTCGGGCTGGCCGAGCCTGCCCATAGGCAAAAGCCCCCCGCCTATCATAGCCTCGTATTTATCGAGCACGCACGCCGTCATATCGGTTTTTATAATCCCCGGGCGTATTTCATACACGTTTATCCCGTACTCCGCGAGCCTGTCGGCGAATAGGGCGGTGATCATGCTCACCCCTGCCTTTGATATGCAGTATTCGGCGCGGTTTGTCGAGGATGTATACGCGGAAACCGACGATATGTTGACAATCGCGCGCATTCCCTGCCCTTTTGATTTGATCATCGATTTCGCCGCTTTTTGAGTTAAAAAAAATGTGCCTTTGAGATTTACCGCCAACAGCAAATCAAAGCTCTCGCGGGTGGTTTCGAGTATATCGGAGCGCACAGGGGGGGCGATGCCCGCGTTGTTGACGAGAAAATCGATGCCTTTAAATCTTTCTTCGGTTTCGCGCACGAGATTTTCGCAGTCCTGGTCTTTTGATATATCGGCGGTTATATAGACGCTCTCCGGGCTTCTTTTCTTGAGCTCGCCGATGTATTCGCCGACTTCGCCCTCGGGCCTGGTGCCCGCTGCCGCGATTACGCATCCGTTTTCGGCGAGCATGAGCGATATCCCCCTGCCGATTCCGCGCGAGGCCCCCGTGACTATCACGGTTTTTTTGCCGTCATGCATAATTTTTTGTTCCTTTCGTTTGTGTTGTTTTGCGTTATATTGCCTGCCGCGCTTCCACGAAAAGGTTAATATCTTCGATTATGTAATTCGCGCCTGTCGTATGCAAAGCTTCATAGCAGGACAAAATATAATTAATAACGTCATAACGCTTGAATAATTCTATTACCTGTTTGCCGCTAAGATGCCTGTCCGCCTTGTATATTTCAAGACAGAAAACAAGAAATTTTCCTTCTTTGCTCATAAATCTACGCCTCCTCCGGATAAGTGATTTTGCCCGTTTCCTGTTCTTCGCAAAACATTTCAAATAGAACCAAATAACTTAAATGCCACAGCTTAGTTTGTTCATCTTCCAACTGCGCGTAAAGTTCTGATGTGTAAAATATCTCGGTTGCTTTTTCTTCACTGACATGATTATGTTCGACGATTAATCCGATAATCAGAGGAACAATCAAAAATAATTGCGCTGAAAATCTTTTTTCATCCATTTTCATAAAAATTGACCGACGCGGCGGAAACCCCAAACATGGAGTTGAGGGAGGAGCCACGCATAACCCTTTCCACTTGACTTTTGCCCAATTTGTAGTTTTTGCTTGACTTTTTGCGCCGGAAATGCTATACTAACCTTGCGAGATAACCGTTAACGGAGCTACGCTCCAAAAGGCACTCGCTGCACTTTGACAATTGCATATGGCGTTGCGCCGAAAAACCCTTTTGGCGCGTAAAATGCAGAAGGTACTACACCTGCGCTGTGCAGGTGCGGCGGAGTATATCTCTGCCGTTCGGGGCGAAGTCAACCGTCCCAATACGAAATTGAAAATTTCGTTATATACCCTCAATTTAAGGTAGGAGAGTTCGCTCGTTTGCACTACCGGAGAGGTATGAGCTTACATTGACGAATGTGAACGCTTGCGTTCACGTGCAGGAAATGGCACACTTGCATCAATGATAAGCAAGCCCGAAACTTTTGTTGTGGCTTGTTGACGTTTTCGCCTCACCTCACGCTCAATACAGATTTAAATTTCAAGAATGAAATCGCCTGTGTTTGATTTTCTGTTGTGTAAAAGCCCGGACCAAAATCCAAAAAACGAATTTGTTTTATCAACTGTGGCTTATCCACAATTACATTACTGCCATGATAAAGAATCATCTATAAATTATCTCCAATGCTTCTCATCGTTTATTTCACTGCGTTATAAAATAATCATGATGTATAATAGCATATTATAAAAATAACTTCAATGCAAAATTTGTAAAGTTTTCCGACGTACCAAAAGTGCGGTTTAGGGCTGTTTATATGAAAAAACTATTGTTATGCGTGGCGCTCTCCTTTGCCCTTTTTCCTTCGTGTAGCGAAGCTGCGCCGATAGAAGAAGAATCCACGACAGAAGAAAATATATATTTCAACATCGAAGTTTTGTATTTCCCTGAGCCGGATGCGTCATATAAATACACATACGACAAAGAAGACAAAATAATCTATTTTTTGGACGAAAGCGGCAACATATATAAAACAGATGAAGATGGCGGCGACAAGGAAATGATATTTTCCGCAAAACGATATGATTATGTTTTTGTCGATAATATCTATTACTACGATAGTTTTATATATTTTTTGGAACGGGACACAAAAGCGAAAGGATTTTACAGAATAAATCCAAACGATGGAAATTTATCAAAAATTGAAATCGATGAGGAGCTTTTTGGCCCATATAATAGTATCGACCAGTATATCATATACGACAATGAGCTATATCTCGTCAAAGGATATTGGGGAGGAATCTGGAAAGTAAACCTCGAAAGCTTGGAATTGACCTATTACGGCGATATATGGGGGAATTTTTGTTTTGACACCGAATATTTATACATTCTGTCGGGGCGGGCAATATATAAAATACACAAGGAAAAAAAGTACGATGAAAACGATGGTATCGAAACAATAGATACAACATTTATACCCAAGCATAATTCGGGCATAAGCAGAATATATTTATCAAACGAAAAGATTTTTTATGACGTATATACGCTGACAGATGATACACATACGGATAATCCATACAGGTATGATTTATATTGCTCAAACAAAGACGGGAGCGAAATAAAAAAAATAGCCACGGGAAACGAGTTCGGCGGGATTTTGTTCGAAAAAAGCGGGTATTTGTATTTTATCGAAAGAACCAACGGTTATTTGTACCGCATTTCATCGGGAGACGAGACCATAGAACAAGTGCGCAAAATAAATATGAGAAATTATAATCGTTATGTTATCGGCGACTATCTGTATCTTGAGGAAAGAAAAAAAAACGATGAACCCAATGTCATGCGCGTGAATATCAGCGAAAATACAAATGAATTTACATTAGAAAGAATCAATTGGTTAATGGCTAAATGAAAAAATGAAAACTTTTGGTTTGTCCGCGTGACATTGCGACGCTCAGTCGAACGGAAATATTTTGTTGTTTTCCACGTAGTATAATTTGTTGTCGAACCTGCCGACGAAAAACGGGATATCGTCTTTTTTGAAATTGATTTCAGTTTTTGTCTTTCCGTCGGGTGATACCTTAAACACGCTAAATGCGTATGAACCACTATCCTCCCTGATATATTGTCTGACATAAATCCACTCGTCTGTGACCGCCATTATATGGAATGCTGTTTCATCGCTGTAAATGGTCTCCCTCACCGGATTTGCTGTCAAGAGGTTCCGTATGAGCTTCCATTCATCGTTATCTATGATTTCGTAATAAGCATAACCGTTAGAGATTATCATGACGCCGTTGAGTTCGTCAAAATAGTTTGGAACGTCATTATGTACCTCAAACAACTTTTCCTTGTTTTCGTGGCTATAGTCCATTCTGTATATATACTGAACGCATATTTCCCTGCCGTCGACCATACTTGTTTGTTTTTCGTCCGGATATATAACATAAATATACTCATTGTCGTGGCCATATATGACAAAACTGTCTATTTGCGCTTCCTGTAAATCTGAACCGTCGAGATTCATGCTCAATACGTTGCTAAGAAATCTGGATGGATATATCTTGTCATCTAAAATCATATATGCGTATATATATTCAATTGTTACACCTTTAGGGGTTGCATTTGCGTCGCTTAAATCCAGTTTGTATAAATAGTTATGCTCGTTCAAAAAATACAGACAGCCATCGTATATGTTGAGATTATTGCCTCTTACGCCCAAGTCCGTCACGGAATC
>Ga0123356_10001329_pt1 | contig 27309 bp, 22 predicted proteins | sample TergutEmb28metaG_2_FD_92546 | JGI IMG/M metagenome (GOLD analysis project Ga0123356, IMG submission 92546) | Embiratermes neotenicus P3 segment gut microbial communities from Petit-Saut dam, French Guiana - Emb289 P3 | ecosystem: Host-associated > Arthropoda: Insects > Digestive system > Gut ...
GATAATGCCATTTTGGCTCTAATTAAAGAAAATAATAACATTTCTATTCCAAACATTGCAGAAAAAATTGAGAGAGGGTTAACGGCAACAAAAGATAGGGTTTCAAAACTCAAAGCCAATGGACTTATTGAACGTGTTGGGCCGGATAAAGGCGGTTACTGGAAGGTTATAAAGTAATCAGATTTAACCACATAATTGAAACCATAACACCGCAAAAAGTATATTTATATATTCGTGATTACCGATAAAAGCTAATTGACAGGAAGTACATGAGCCAATCGCAAATGGCAGAGCCGGAAGCCAGCCAACCAACACCATCCGCAATCACAGAAGAAAGCGCCAATAATTCTAATTCCCGGCAAACGCAAAACTCCGTAAATAACAAAAAAATAGTAAAAAATACTCTTGCGCTTTACTTCCGGCAAATAATAGTAATGGTTGTGGCTCTGTTCACGTCTCGAATTGTACTGCAAACACTCGGTGTTACAGACTACGGGATTAATAATGTGGTTGGCGGCGTGGTGGCGATGTTTGGATTTATAAGCGGCACTTTGATGAGCATAACACAAAGATTTATTTCGGTCGAATTAGGAAAAGGCGGCGACATAGCCGTTTTACGAAAAATATTCTCCACAAGTATGATTTTACACATTGCGGCTGCCGTTGTGGTTGTTATTCTTGCTGAAACTGTAGGATTATGGTTTTTGAATAATAAACTTGTAATCCCGCCCGAAAGAATAGTCGCAGCTAATTGGGTGTATCAGTTTGCAGTGTTTGGGTTTGTGTTGTCATTGTTGAACGCTCCGCTTATGGCGCTTGTGATATCTCATGAGGATATGCACATTTATGGGTATGTGGGAATTTTTGATGTTATTGCACGCCTTGCCACTGTTTATTTGCTGGTGATTGTAAATGTTGATAAGCTTATATTTTTAGCATTGTTCGGTTTTGGAGTTTCTTGTATTGTGCGGTTTTTTTATCAAATTTATTGTCGAAGGAAGTATCAAGAAGCAAAATTTTCGTTTGTTTTTGATAAGTCGTTGGTAAAGGAATTAGGGGGGTTTGGTGGATATGTGCTTATTGGTAGCGTTTTTGGGATATTGATAATAAATGGTACGAATATAATGCTTAATCTCTTTTTTGGGCCTGCTGTAAATGCAGCAAAAGGATTAGCTAATACTGTTAATGTTGCGTTGCAATCATTCGGTAACAACTTCGTACAAGCTATAATTCCACAAATAACAATGTCGTGTGCGGCAAACAATGTTGACTTAATGTGGAGTTTGGTAGAACGCGGAACTCGAACCACATATTTTTTGTTCTTCATTTTTTCTGTTCCTGTTTTGTTAGAAACGGAATTTGTTTTGAAACTTTGGCTCGGAAATGTTCCTGAATATACAGTGATATTCGTCAGATTGATGATTATTGATATATTGTTAAGTGGATTTTTGTTCAGTTTGGGAGCTATTGTTAATGCTTCCGGAAAAATGAAATTATGGTACTTCTTTTCGTACACGGCCAGTATGCTTACACTTATACTTTCTTATTTAATTTGTAAAACAGGCTATCACCCTAAGTACGTCCTTGCAGTTCTTCCATTTGTTAGGCTGTTGTTTTTGCCGGTTTGGATTATGTTAATAAAAAAATTATTTAATCTCTCAATTAGATTTTTTGCAAAAAAAGCGCTTATTCCAATTCTTTTTGTTTCTGTGGTGTCTTTTTTACCTTTTTACTTTGTAAATAAATTATTTTATGAATCAATTCTTCGCTCCTGTGTTGTCATAATAACGAGTATGTCATGGACAAGTGTTGTTATTATGTTTGTTGGGTTAAGAAAAAACGAACGTGAAAAGCTTCTTGCTTTTGTTAAGCGAAAAGTATTATTTTGCTAGATAATTTTTACAGAATGAGTCACCAAATTTAAAAAAATGTCAGGAATTACTATTATGATTAACTTCAATGAGGCTCCTTTTTTAGGTAATGAGTTTGATTACATAAAAGAAGCTATAGACTCGAAACACATAAGTGGAGATGGTAAATATACCAAACTCTGTAATCAAGTTTTAGAAAAACAAACAGGTGCGAAAAAAGCGCTTTTAACAAGTTCCTGTACCGCAGCGCTTGAAATGAGCGCATTGATGTTGAATTTGGAACCGAGTGACGAAGTGATTTGTCCAAGTTTTACTTTTGTCACAACCGCAAGCGCTTTTGCTCTGCGAGGTGCAAAAATTGTTTTTGTAGATATTAAAAACGATACATTAAATTTAGATGAAAATTTACTGGAGCAGGCAATAACTTCCAAAACTAAGGCCATAATTCCAGTGCATTACGCGGGAGTTTCATGCGAAATGGACAAAGTTTTGGAAATTGCCCAAAAACATAATATTGCGGTAATCGAAGACGCTGCGCAGGCTGTTGGTAGTTTTTACAAGAATAGGCCTTGTGGCTCTATTGGAGATTTAGGTTGCTATTCGTTTCACGAGACAAAAAATATCTCTTGTGGAGAAGGAGGCGCTTTACTTGTAAACAATGAAAAACTTATTGAACTGGCAGAAATAATAAGAGAAAAGGGAACTAACCGCAGCAGATTCTTCAGAGGGCAGGTTGATAAATACACATGGGTTGAGTTAGGAAGTTCTTACTTACCAAGTGATATGCTTGCGGCATATTTGTATCCGCAACTCTCTAACTGTGAACAAATCAACGGTAAGAGAATTGAACTTTGGAATAATTATCATAAGAATTTTGAAGAGTTTGAAAAGAAAGGAATAGTAAAAAGGCCCTTTGTTCCAATAAATTGTACACACAATGCGCATATGTACTATTTGCGGTTTAATAGTTTGAACGTAAGAACAAAATTTATAGATTTTATGAAGCGAGATCAAATTATGTGCGTTTTTCATTATATCCCCCTGCATTCAAGTCCGGCTGGGCAAAAATATGGACAAGTTGCAGGTAGTATGGAAGTTACGAATGACGTTAGTGATACTTTAGTCAGGTTACCTCTCTTTTATGGGATGAATTTTCAGGCGCAGGAAAAAGTCATCGAAAAAGCCACTCAATTTTTAGGAGGTTTATAAATGGTTTCTTTACGGGAAATTACAGAAAATGACACTTCGTTAATATTAAAATGGAGAAATTCTGAGTTTGTAAGAAACAATTTTGTAGTCAGAGAAGAATTTACAGAACAAGGCCAGCAAAAATGGTTTAATGATGTGGTTACAAAAGGAAAAGCTATTCAATATATTATTCTATGTGATAATACGCCAATAGGTTCTGTCTACATAAGAGATATTGACAACGTTCATAAAAATGGAGAGTTTGGGATTTTTATTGGGGAAAAGGATTTTATTGGAAAAGGTTTAAGTTTTTTTGCAACAAAAGAAATCGTAAAAATCGCGTTTGAAAAGTTAAAATTGCATAGAGTGTATTTGCGTGTATTTCCAGATAATATTCCAGCAATTAAAACTTACGAAAAAGCAGGGTTTGTGAAAGAGGGTATCTTGAAAGATACGGTTTTTGTGGATGGTGAGTTTAGAGATATGCTTTTGATGGCAAATGTAAATTATGAGAAATCAGATATTACATGAATAAGTATACCAAAATTAATCCACATTTTTGGGAAAATCCGTGGTATTTTGTCAAAAATGATTTGTATAAAGAAATTATGCGGCATAAGCATTTAATTAAAGGTAAGATATTGGATTTTGGATGCGGAACAAAGCCATTTGAACAATTATTTCCGGTTTCTGAATATATCGGGTTGGAATACGATTGTGAACAAAGCAGAATGAAAACCAAAGCCGATTTTTTCTATGACGGCAAACATTTCCCATTTGACAACAACTCATTTGATAATGTTTTATCCACACAAGTATTAGAACATGTTCCGAATCCACAAGAGTGTCTGAATGAGATAGCCCGCGTTTTGAAGAGTGATGGGTATGTAATGATTTCGGTTCCTTTTTCTCAGGAAGAACATGAAGAACCTTATGATTTCTACCGTTTTTCTTCTTATGTTATAGCAGATATGTTTAATAAAGCCGATTTGGAAATTATTGAATACAAAAAGTTGACTTGCGGAGTAAAAGCAATAATATCAACAATTACTTTTTATTTATTTCGAATCACAATTCGAAACGATAAAGATTGGTATGAAAGAAACATAAAAGTAGATTTGTTATGCTCAGTTTTTAATCTATTTGGAATAGCTTTATCCAAAATATTCAAAAAAGAAGGAAATATTTACATAAATAACTTTGTTGTCGCACAAAAGAGGAGCAAATGATAAACAACCTCGTCCCCCCAAAAATAAGCATCATCTGCAGAACGTATAATCAGGAAAAATTTATAGGTAAAGCAATTCAATCCGTTTTAAACCAAAGTTATACGGACTGGGAGCTGATTGTTATTAATGATGCGTCGACGGATAGAACGCATGAGGAAATCTTAAAATTTCAAGATGATAGAATCAGGGTGATTAAAAACCCAGAAAATAAAGGTCCGCTTGCAAATTTGAATATAGGAATTGAATCGGCAAAAGGGGAATATATTGCTATTCTTGATGGGGATGATGAGTATTTGCCACAGAAGTTGGAGAAGCAAGTTCATTTCCTAAATGACAACCTTGATTATGGCGCTGTTTTCAGCTACATTAATACAGTTGATGAAAACGGTAAAATCTCGGATTGCAAAAGGTGCCAGTGGGCTAAAAAAAAGTTAAATAATCCAGCCGGCACAAGAGCTCAAATGCTTCGAAAATGTTTTGGAAGTTATAATTTTCTTGCTTTTCCTACAGAAATGTTTAGAAAAAAATATGCAATTTATTTTAATGAACATTTGCTTGCCGCAGGGGATGGATATTTTCACATATCCATGCTTTTAAAGACAAAAATTAAAGTGCTCGAAGAACCTCTTGTTAACTATCGTATCTCAAAAAACAGTGTTGCTACCTGGATTACCAATTATTCATGGATTAGCGAAACATTTTTTTTATTAGATAAATTCTTAGAAATAAAGGATATCGAATTTTTCAAAGAAATATTTAAGGAAGATTTAGATGATTTTAGTGTTGTAGAACCTTCATTATTTCCCTATATTCTAACAAAATTAGCCGAAAAATATCCAGATAAAAGGCAATGGGCTAACTATAATTTCCATAGATTTATCAGTAATATAGACAACTACAGGCTTTTAAAAAATAAACTAGGTTTTAGCTATAAAGATATTATAGGTACAAAACGTGGTTTTTTTGAAAAAATTGGAAAACTTAAGAAAATAAAAATGAAATTGCTCAGAATACTAAATTTTCTAAAATCATGAGAATAAAAACAATTGTCATGGGATAGAAATATTAAGTTTTAAGGATAGTTACAGATGTTCTATGTAAAAACTAAAATAAAGAACATTGCTAAAGTATGGCTTTCTAAAGTCAATGCTTTCCCTTCAAAGCTTTATGCTATTAAGGAAGAGTATGTAAAAACAGAACCGATTTTTGATACTCGTTATATTGATAAAAAAATAGGAGATCTTGCATTATCGTGTGTTTCATGTCTGAAAGCCTTGCCTTCTGTAAATAAAAACAACATTGCGTTTCTTGTAACATATCTTGGGGATACGGGTGGTCACACAGAGTTAGTAAAAAACTTTTCACAATCGTTACCACAAATGTACAAAAGTAAAATATTCCTAACGCGAAAGACTATAACGGAAAAATTAACACCGCTGAAAATCGAAGAATTAAAAAAGTACTCAGAAATAGCTGGAGTTGATTTTAAATGGAGGTACGAAAAGCAGTTATTGAATGAGTTGTTTAAACAGATCGTGGAATTTTCTCCAGCTACATTAGTAGTTTTTATAGTAAATGATTATTTCGCGGTGGGTTTGCTTGCTTTATTAAAAAAATACACTCAAACAAAAATAATTTTTTGTAACATAGCTTCGCATTTTTCTGTTTTAGGTATGAGTTATGCCCATTTAATTTGGGAAGGTATGCCGTCTACTGCTTATGTGACTCAAAAGTATAGAGGGTTTCATAATACCAAGGTTCTTGGCTTGTGTTATTTGACAAAAAACAAGCTGCCTGCATTTAGCGAATCGGAGATCGCAACAACGCGAAGTGCGATTGGCATTCCGAAAGACGCATTCTGTACAATGACCGGTTGTGCGTCTTATAAGCTTTTTGAAAACGGCAAATCCATGTATTTAGAAATGATAAAAAATATATTGATGGAAAATGAAAGCTTGTGGCACATCCTGATCACTAAGCTTGATAAGACGCAAGAAAGCATTTTAAAGAAAATTGATATGCCGAACAGATTTATATTAATGGATTTTAAGACAGATTACAGATTATACTTTAAATGCGCGGATGTTTTTGTTGACAGTTTTCCATTATCCAGTGCGCTTACAATGGTGGATTTAATGAGTTTGAAAGTCCCATTTGTAGCTTTTAAAAACAAGGAAAATTTAGCGCTCACATTTTATGAGTACTTTCCTGAAAACTATGATTATCTGTTCGATAATATTACTGATATGCAAGCAGGAATTAAGAAGTTGTTAGACGATAAAGATGAACAGAAGCGAATCATAAATACAAATTTCGAACATTTTTTGGAAAATTTTGAAGGCGACAAAGTCGCACAAAAAGTATTGGAAGCAAATACGTTTGATTCGGAAATAAATGGGGAGCAATATAAGGATTTTAAGGGAATAAAGTTGATGTCTCGGGGGAAGTTGAATTCACTCAATTTATTTTAAAAGTTTGTAGTTAAGGTAGAGAAGTAATGCGATATGGAATTATGCCAAGAGAATAAATTAAAGTACGGAAAATTTACCAACTTCGACAAGTTCTATATTGCGTCGCTTTTTTATTACTGTTTTCTGTTAGATGTGCAAACTATTCATGCGTTGTTTCCTATAACATTTCTTCCTGCATTTTACGGCATAAGGTTTCTTGTTACCGGTTTTTTGGCAGTTTTTGTGCTACAGTTGACGATACTAAGGGGATACGTGAGAATAAACAAGGGGTTATTTGTTTTATCTTATATGTTTTTTCTATTAACGTTATTATCGTCTGCATATCACCAAACTACATATTTGCTGCGTATAGATCTCTTAAATTTTTATTTTATATACCTGTTTTTTTTGTTTTACAAGAGAAAATATTTATCGCCTTTGGTTGATATTGCATCAATATTTTTCTTTGTACTACTGATTGGTGCAATTATTGGGTTTGTTTATGCTTTTTTAGGTTACCCACCCACGATGACCGGAACCTTGGGTGGGGCTTTGCCAAGAAGTTATTATTTGTATTTGACAACTGGAGCCGTTGACGGCGGAATAATCGGCAGCATAATACGTCCAAATGGGATATACCATGAACCGGGTGGTCTTTCGCTGTTTCTTTGCGCCCTTTGTTTTTTAAGAGTTTTTGCGAAAAAGAACGATGGCGTTACCTTTGTTTTAATGCTACTCGGAAATATCACATTCAGTATGATACACATGATAATTTTTGCGCTTTTTATTCTGCACTGGATAGTAAAATATAAGATGAAAAAAGCTCTTGTTTTATATGTTGCAGTTGCTTTTGGAGTAGCCCTTGCGGTATACCTGCCACTCAAAGAACAAATCGATGACCTCTTATTCGCGAGATTTGTAATAAATGAATCTACCGGTAAAGTACAGGGAGATAACAGAAGCTCGCATTTAAACAATGCATTGGAGCTTTTGAAAAGTGATAAAACAATTATTATCTGGGGATTATCACGTAAAGAAGACGGACGAACAATGATGGATAAAGTATGGGGATACGGAGAGAACCCGCTAGCCCCTCTACTGAAGTATGGAATTATGATGTCATGGCTTTATTACTTTTATTTATTCTTTTTTGTGCTCTGTGGTATTATAGACAGAAAACATTTTTTTATCTACTTATCTATCTCCCTTATGCTTTTACAAAGACCTTTTTTTCACGATGTGAGGTCTTCAATTATATTGATACTATTTATTACAAGTTGCGACTTATTAAAAAATCGAATAAAACACATTATTTCTGTTTACAGAAATAATGTGCCAGTACAGGCAAAGCAATGGAACGTGACGATTAAACATCGTTATGAGCATTAGAAGAAAATGATTATGTAAAAGGCAGGCAAAAATGAAAGAAATAACGAACTTTACGGTAATAGTTCCAATTTATAATGTTGAAAACGCGCTTCGCAGATGTTTGGAAAGCATAGTCAATCAAACATTTACCGATTACGAGTGTATTTTAATTAATGATTGTTCGCCAGATAAAAGCGGGGTAATTTGCGATGAGTATGCAGAAAAGGATAACCGTTTTAAAATAATTCATAAGCCGCAAAACGAAGGGGCAGGGAAAGCAAGAAAGTCCGGGTATGAAACCGCACACGGTGATTTTCTGGTTTTTGTGGATGGAGACGATTGGCTTGAACTCAACGCTTTAGAATCGTTACACAAAAAATTCATGGAGACTAACGCTGATATTATCCGTGGCGGTACAAAAAGCGTATTTAAGAAAAAAACTATTATTTATACTCCCCCAAGCATCTCGAAGAATGAATCTGCACTGGAATATTATTTCTTGAATGATGTGAAAGCTCTGTGGGGGTGCGGATTTCGCAAAAATCTATTTGATGGCTGTATTTTTCCTACAGTTAAAAGAGGACAGGATATAATGACCTCACTTCAATTATTTTCAAAAGTGGATAAAAGTAAAATTCAAGTTGTTGACACACCACTTTATAATTATGATGTTTATATAAGCGGCTTTCAAGTTTTCAAGCGAAATAAGTATGATTCTTTTAAAGACCATTCGTCCGGTTATTGCCGCTTATGGATGGAATCTTATATACGCTCAATAAATGCAGACGAAAAGGTTATCGACGCGTTTAATTATGATATCACATCTCTTGGCATTTTCCCATATATGAAATCTAACCTTTCGTTAAAATCAAAAGAAATACGCGAACTGTACAAACGATATTATTTGCCATGCTCGTACAAAAAAAAGTTGAGGTGGATGGAACGAGTGTGTTTGTTGTTATTAGTAAAGTGTTTTTTGTTTGGTAAAATTACAATTTATTTCTTTAACATTGGGGCTGGGATGGTAAAGAAGATGACAAAAATATAGCTTTCGAGTGACGGAAATCAATGTACAAAATTGTTATTTTATATAAATTTGAATCGGAGAATTTTGAACGTTATGACAATAACCTTTTTATTGCCGGGGCCGGGTAATAAGCCAATCGGTGGTGCAAAAGTTGTTTATGAATATGCTAACCGTTTGGTTAACGATGGATATACAGTAAATATTGCATATCCGACACTTATGCTGCCTAAAGAGATGTCGCTTTTCAATGTATTTATTAGGGTCTTGAGATATTTTTATTATATAGTTATGAACAAATATAAGTGTTCTTCATGGTTTTCTTTGGATGACAAAATCAATGAAAAATGGGTATGGACACTGTCTGAGAAATGTATTCCGAAATCAGATGTTGTAATTGCAACCTCTTGGAGAACCGCTGTATATTTGAATGAATATAAAAACACAAAAAGTAAGTTTTATTTAATACAGGGTTACGAAAACTGGGATAATTATGATGAAAAACGCCTTATTGAAACATGGAAATATCCAATAGTCAAAATAGTTATTGCTCCATGGCTACAAGAAATCGGAAAAAAACTTGGAGAAGAAACTAATTTAGTGGAAAACGGCTTTAATTTTGACTATTTTAAATTGTCCAATAAAATTGAAACGCGAAATCCAAATAATTTGTGTATGCTATATCATAAAAATGAAAATAAAGGAATTTCTGACGGATTTGCAGCAATTGAAATTGCCAGACAAAAATATCCACAAATCACATTAAATTTGTTTGGTGTTCCTTCAAAGCCTAAAAATTTACCGGATTGGGTAAATTATTATCAAAAACCAAACAGAGAAGAATTCAATAATTTGTATAATCAGTCTGCCATATATGTTGCGCCAAGCCATACGGAAGGATTGTGTTTGACGGTTGGCGAAGCAATGCAGTGCGGATGCGCTGTTGCTTGCACCGACATAGGGGGATATACTGTACTTTGCTGTAATGAGAAAAACGCATTAGTAAGTCCGGTTAAAAATCCATCGGCGCTGGCAAATAATATAATCCGTTTGATAGAAGATCAAAGCTTGAAAAATGCTATTGCTAAAAACGGCAACGAAAACATTCGCCGGTTCACCTGGGAGAGTGCATATTTTAAGTTCAAAAATATATTGGAAAGAGAATCAAATGGTAAATAATCATGTTAAACCAGAGCTTTTATAATGATTTCAGTATGTATGGCAACTTATAACGGGGAAAAATATATCCGTGAACAAATAGAGAGTATTTTGCGCCAAATCGGTAAAACAGACGAATTGGTGATTTCTGACGACGGTTCAAAAGATACGACTATTGATATTGTTAAAGAGTACGCTAAGAACGATTTACGAGTGAAACTATTTCACAATACCGGGCGGCATAAAGCTATAGGTAATTTTGAAAATGCTTTACGAAATTGCAAAGGCGAATATATTTTTCTAGCTGATCAGGATGATGTGTGGATTGAAAAGAAATATAAAGTTACACTTGACCTATTAAAGAAATATGATGTGATAGTTTCCGATTCAAAAGTTGTAGATTCGGAGTTGAATGTTTTGAAAGAATCATTTTTTGAAATTCATAATTCAAGGCCTGGGATACTGAAAAATATTAAAAAAAGTATGTATTATGGTTCATGTATGGCGTTTAATCGCAAAATGATGGAAAAGGCGCTGCCTTTTCCGCCAACAGAAGAAATAGGGCACGATTTGTGGATAGGGCTTGTCGGAGAAATTTTCGGAAAAGTCTATTTTTTGCAAGAACCGCTTATATTATACCGTCGCCATGAAGATGTACATTGTTCTATATTGTCAAGAAGTACCCGGCCAATATATAAACAAATATGGGGTAGGATTGTAATTTTATGGTATGTTGTTAAACTGTTATTTTCTAAAGTCTTTCCACCATTTTAAGTGCCGCCTCAACCGTATCATCCATATCAAAATACCGATAATGATTCAAAGATAAAGGCATTGAACAGCCGCAAATAAAGTAAGACATCAGCGCATTGCTGAGATCACAACTAAAATATATTATTGGGTTATTTTAAAGCTAAATAAAGAAATTTTGATATAGCTATCGCTCCGTGGGTGTCACCCACATTTTGGGAACGAATATGTAACACCGGAATCGAGGCACTTAACAATAAAAAATATCTATTGCTGTATTTTTGCAGGAAAGAATATATCTTTTTGCTATAGAATTCAGCCCTGCTTTTATTAAGTATAATACATTTTTACACTATTGGCAAGACCTTTTTTAATTATTAGAAATTTTTTAGATTTTTTACATCTGCTCATTTTCATGGTAAACATCTCTTTTAATAACTTGCCAATGTCCAGTTCTTTTTGAACCTGCCTGTCAACCGCAAGGAAACGTATATATATCCCATGATTAAATGCTGCGCCTGTATCTTCCGATGATCTCACGGCTGTAGTGCAGTCTGAGGTCGATGCAGGCGTACCGTGTTTATTGAGGCGCAGCCAATATTTAATCGGTACTTCAATAATACTAATTTAAAAAGTATATTTTGAACGGCAATTAAATAATTTTAGGCTCTTGACTTTCCCTTGCGCCCCGCACCTATTATATTTATATATTATGGAATTTCGCGCCAGTAGCTCAGCTGGATAGAGCGTCGGCCTCCGGAGCCGAAGGCCACAGGTTCGAATCCTGTCTGGCGTATGTTTTAACTGTAACCGCCGGTACGCCGGATATATGCGCTGTGTTTTTGATGATTACCGTTGTAAAAAGCGGTGTTAAAAGATATAATTTAAAGATGCGATTAAAACGTAAATAATTTACGAAAACATATAACAATTAAGCATTATTCAAGGAGGTTACTATTAACTTCCAGACCAGGAACCTCGGAATTTTCGATGTCGTGCAGCCGGCGCTTGATGATGATGATATAGTCTTCAACTCCAGCATGCTTACAGAGTTCGTTGAGCAGATGATCTCTTCTGGGAAGCGTAATTTCGCAATTGATATGTCACTTCTTGATGATTTCTCGTCAGGTGACAACAATGCGCTTCGTGAACTTAACAAAAAAGTTCTGGGGCTGAACGGAACATTTACGCTGCTCGCCCCTCAGCCCAAAGTTGTGGGGATTCTTCAAAGAATGGATATCCAGAGCATTATCGGTGTATTTAATACCGAGGATGAACTTTCGGCGCTCTCTGAAGAGATTAAGAAGCAGCAGGCTCCGCAGAAACCGCAGACAGAATTTGAGAGTTTACGCTCAGAAATCGGCAACGCGTTTGGAGATACGCCGTTACAAGCCTCTGCTTCGGCTCCTGCTGCTGCACCGGCTCCAACACCTGCGCCGGCTCCTTCGCCGCCGCCTGTGGCTGCATCTCCTGCTCCGGCTCCTGCGCCTGCACCGGCAGCGCCGCAATCATTTGACGCGTTTGAGATGGAACCTGCCGCACCTGCGCCTCTGCCGCCGCCTGCGCCGCCGAAAGCTCCGGCGTTCGGGCCGCCGCCGCCAAGAACAGACGCGCCTGCAGCGCCGCTGCCCGCTTCACACGATTTCCCGGAAAGCAGTCCCGAAACCCAGCGTTTCCCTGAAGCTCCGGCCAAAAAGGCTGCTGCAAAAGCTGCTCCTGCCGAAAAGGATTTCGGTTCTTTTGATGATTTTGACGACAAAAAGCAAAACGATTTTGATGAAGACGAATTTGAAAGACCTAAAAAAGGTTTCCCTGTACTTGCGGTTGCAGCTGCTTCAGTAGTAGTAGTGCTTGGCGCAGCAGCGTTCTTCCTTTTTTCCGGGAAGGGTGACGATAAGGCCGCTCCTGTTGCGGCGGCTCCTGCTGCTCCTAAAGCTGTAGTTGAGGAGAAAAAAGCAGAACCTGCTCCTGCAAAGGAAGAGATTCCTGTAGCCACAGTTGACGCGCCTGTCGTGCAGCAGCCTGTAAGTACTCCGGCTCCCGCGGCAAAGGCTGAACCGGCTCCTGCTCCGGTTGCAAAAGCGCCTCCGCCGCCGCCTGCGGCAAAGGCTGCGCCTGCACCGGCTCCGGCTGCAAAAGCTGCTCCAACACCGGCTCCCGCAGCTTCAGCGCCCGTGCCTGCGCCTGCGGCAAAAGTTGCGCCAACGCCGCCGCCTGCCCCGGCGCCTGCGCCTGCAGCACCGGCTCAGAGGAATCAGATTATTGTAACATCTAACCCAAGCGGTGCGGTAGTTGAGGTTGACGGCGAAAGAAAAGGCGTCACACCATATACATGGAATACTCCGTTCTTTGGCGACATGGTCATCTCCGTTTACAAGGCCGGATTCTCCAAGGAGTCAAAAAATATCGACTACAGCGGCGGAACACAAACTCACGCGTTCACACTCAGGGCAGCAGCGGCAGCGCCGCCGCCGGCTCCTGCGCCTGCCCCGCCACCTCCGCCGCCACCGCCTGCGGCAGCTGCGCCTCCTCCGCCTCCACCACCGCCGCCGCCTGCTGCGGCGCCGGCTGCTGCCGGGGCAAGCATCTTTATCGCTACGCTGCCGTCTCATGCTGATGTTTTCATTGGCGGCCGGCTTATCGGTAAATCAAACGACGCGGCGCTTCAGGTACCTGTAGGCACGCATCAGGTGAGGTTCGTCAAAGACGGCTTGGAGAAAACCGAAACCATGACATTTCAGCCGGGCAATAATCCAACCCGGTTCGTTAATCTCAGGTAACGGGACTGACACTGTATAATTTATTGTAATGATGGGGCTGTCTCAAACGGGACAGCCCCAATATTTTGTAGAGACGAGGCATGCGTTGTCTGAAATTTCGGACAACGCCTTTTTGCAAAATTTAAAACCTGACTAAAAGCGCAAAGTTAATTAACATGGCCGTATCCCCCCAAATTATAGATAAAGTAAGAAGCGAAATAATTGAAAGCGGCCTTGACGACCGTTATAAAACCGGCGCTTATGAGTTTGTTTTAAATGGTCTTGATTTCTACATCTCAAAAATCGGAGAGAAGCGGCATGTAACCGGCCAGGAGCTCTCTATGGGACTTCTCTCCTTTGCGCACAAGCAATTTGGACTCATGGCCAGAAGTGTTCTTAAAAATTGGGGAATAGATGCTACGGATGATTTTGGCTGTATCGTTTATAATATGATAAGAGTAGGACTGATGAGCAAACAACCGGACGATTCACTTGATGATTTTTTTGACGTTATGGATGTAAACTCTTTTTTTGATTCTGTAGATTGCTTTGAAATGGATAAAAGTTTTATTAAAAAAATAAAAGGGGCTTGATTACACGCTTCAAATTATTTATATTATTATACTGTTGGAACGGATTAAGTTTTGTTCGTACCTGATTAGATAACAAAAATGTGTGCCGCTTTAGCTCAGCCGGTAGAGCAAGGGACTGAAAATCCCTGTGTCCGCAGTTCGATTCTGCGAGGCGGCACCTTTAAAATAAGGCCTTGTAAGTCAGTGACTTATAAGGCTTTTTTGTTTGCCTGCCTGTTTCTCTAATCCTTCACACACCTGACCGAGAGCCTGTTATTTTTATTACCGGTGCTTTCGCCTGTGTGATTATTGCTGTTAGTCATGTTTCTTGAGTGAGCATTATTAGTATCAATCCCCGTGTCCGTCCACCAGTAGCCATTGCCATTAATGCCGTAATCGAATAAGCTATTACTTTGGGCAGCAACATAACCGCCGGGCAAAGCGGAAAATTCAAAATCATCCGTACCATTCCAATCTGTTTTTGATTTAAGCATTGTACCTGCATTGCTGCCTGAACTGCTGCAATTACCGACAGCGGAGCCGCCGCCTTCAACTGTAACGGCACAAGCCAAATCCGCCCACTCCTGACGGGTAGGCAAATGCCAGCCGGAAGGGCAGGCTTTCTTCGCATTCTCCCAGGTGTATGATAAACCATATTTTTCACAATCGCTGTTACTGTGACAAAAACCGCCGGCAGCTGCATGACTAAGATTCTCCGCCATCCAAATCTTACCATCAGGCATTAATACGGTACGGTACTTTTTACCGTCTCTTGTATCGGTAAATTCTGATAACACAGTCCCTTCTTCTACCCACTTTGCCGTTAAATCCGCATCACCGGTAATTTCAGTTGACGCGCTGTATGGTTTTGTCATTGTCCCTTTGTCAAACCATCCGGCAAAAACATACCCCTCTTTTTTCGGATTCGCAGGATAACTCTCCCCCAAAGAACTCCCGTAATAAACAGTAACAGGCCCAATCACAACCGGAGTTCCGCCGTCGGTATCAAAAGTAACTGTAAACTGCTTTAAGGATGGTATTAACTTTCCATCATCACCGCACTGATACGCCGCAGTGTTATATACGCCGCTGCCGCCGCCGCATTTTTTGTAAACTTCATTGTCGTTTTCGGAACAGAATTCAGATTCAGGGTTATACTCACCGCCCTGGCACTTCTGATAGGTTTTTTCTTTAAAGCAGAATTGCGTTTCGGGATTAAGCTCATGCCCGTCGCCGCAATACTCCGGCACCTTTACACAGGCGCAAAAAACAATTATTAAAAAAGCGGTCAGCGTAAATAAACAGTTTTTGAAATTAATCACGGTTCTTTCCTCACTAAAAGAGAATGTGAACAGATATTCCGCTTAAAAGAAGCGCGCTGCCCGCTATATACGCAATATTACGGTTTTTTGCAGCCTTGTCGGCGTCTTTAAATTTTTTATCCTTTATAAGATTACCGGCGCTGTGGTTTTCATAAAGTCCGTAAGCGAGAAGCCCCGCGCCTAAAACATCAAGACTTAATCCTGTCAAAAGGACAGTTCTCTTTTTAGATTTTTCTTTCACGGGCGGCCTATCCTCTTTTGCGCCGTCCGTATCTATCAAATCACGGGCGGCTTGCTGAGCGAAGCGTATCATCTCTGCTGAGCCTTTGAGATTGCTGCTTGCGGTAACGGTATGTACTATTACCGCAGTTTCAACATCCACAAGGCGTATCTCCAAATAATAAGAGCCGCCCTGCAGCTCGCTTAACTCCGCTATGCAAAGATACCGCACCCCAAACTGTTTTCCCAAAGTTTTTATCTGGTCGTCGCTGACCGCGCCGCTGCGCTGGAACTTGTGCTCTTTTGTCAGCAGATTGGTGATTGCGTCGGTACGGTCTACGGCCATGTATTTTTTGCTGTTATTTATAGCTTTTGCCAGCTCCCCGCCCAAAACGTTATACATTCCAGGAGCGCTGGCAGGCTCTTCGCCAGCCATGTAAATAGCTACGTTTTGCCTGCTCTCCGCGGCGGAGGCGAAAGAGCAAAAAAGAGATAGCAGAATTATTAACGCTTTTTTCATGAAATCCTGTCTATTATTAAAATTTTTAGCGGTACGGTTAATTATTCCTTACACATCTGACTGAGTACCTTTGAGTCTTACTAGTGCTGCCAGGGTCGCCCACGTGAGTGCCGTTACCATTTATGTTACGGGGATAAGCATTATTATTACTAACCTCCGTGGCCGTCCACCAGTAACCATTTGCAGTATTGGCTAATGTCTGGTTAACACCATTGTTGTTACCGCCTGGCAAGGCTGAAAATCCATAATCATCTGTACCGTTTGACGTCCAGCCTGTTTTTGATTTAAGCCTTGTACCTGCCGTACTACCTGTATTACTACACATGCCAGTAACTGAGCCGCCACCATCAACGGTAGCGGCACAAGCCAAATTTGCCCACTCCTCACGAGTAGGCAAATGCCAACCTTCAGGGCAAGCTTCCATCGCAGCTGTCCAGCTGTATAATAAACCATACGTATCACGATAATCGCTGTCAGGAGACCAGGTGCGGGTGTCTGGTGGTGGGAACTGATAGTTAAGATTCTCCGTCATCCAAACCTTACCATCAGGCATTAACGCCATACCGTAAACCTGGTCATCCCTCTCATCAGTAAAAGAATCTTCGATAACCCCGCCGTCATCAATTTTCAGTTCAAATCCCTGCAATACATTTTCTCTCCCTTTAACAGGATTAAACTTTTGCACATAATCAATATAACCTTCTGCTGAAACTGTTATTACCCAGCCGTCTGTTACGCTGGCTGCCGCTTTGGCTGCAGGCGCAGGCGTTAAAAAGTTTCCGTTTCCGCCGAACATTACAATGATATTAAAACTTCCGCCATGATGTGTAAAACGGGTTGAAAAGCTGTGCCCGTTTGCAGACTTAACAGACAGCATATAGACTCCTGACGCAAGGCTGCGGCGTGAGATATTTCCATGCGTTTCTGTGGGATTTACCTTAGCGCGAAGAATCTGTTTTCCGTTTATTGAGTGCAGCGTAAGTTCTGCCGTATTGTAGATTTGAGCGGGTAAACTTAGAGAGATTTTTCCGCGCCGATTATTTGTAATTACAGGAGCGTTGCCAGGCGCGTTTTGATGACGCTGCATTACGCTGTTGCCTTCATCTTTTTTAAGCAAGATTTTCAGGGTATCTTCAGTATTAGCTTTTACGCTTATTTCTACTATTGATTCAGAAACAATGTTTCCATCCTTTACAAGATGCGCCTTAACAGCGGCGTCTACATTAAATACAATAACAGGCACATAAGCGGTATCCATCTCCTCAGCGCAGACGCTTGATATGAAAGATGACGCAAGGAGCATAGCCGCCGCCAGACACAATGAAAAAATACGCGCTTTACCAAACAAAAAACTGCTGCAAGTTGATACACTCATACTGCACCTCTATTAGCTTAAATGATGATATGTTAAAAAAATTAAAATTCCTGTAAAAACTCTGTACAACAATATAAATCAAAGTTTAAACTCAGGGTACAAAAAAATTATCAGTTTCTCCTGACAATACAAAACAGATATCCAAGATGCTTGAGGCAGTCTAATTTATAAAATTGATTTATCTCTTTATGAAGCGCGTTTCTGATTGTTTTATCACTGTAGTAGCCTGTTGTATCGGTCAGCCGCCTTGCCATGTGAGCGTAGTAATTATCAAATCCGCTTGCAGGAACAAGTCCGATATACTGTAAATCTAACCCTGCCTCTTTTATAAGTTCTCTGTAAAGCTCTTCGCTTAGAGTCTCTTTGTCTTTTTCACCAAATATTTTTTGAACCGCAGAGGGAATCTGCGCGCAAGTGTATATCTTATCAGCAAACGCCGTCCAGCCTCTCGGCGCTAACCGTTTGGCAAGGTTTTTAAAGAAAGGCGCTCTTGAAGCGCAAGTCAGATACCCGCCCTCTGCAATAATCAGGTCAAAGGGTTCGTCATCATCACGAATTTTTTCAACAGAATAATTATCCAAAACAGTAACAAGATGGCTTACGCCCGTTCTTTCACAGTATTTAACCGCTTCCTGAGCAAGACCGTCACGGGCATCAACCGCAAGCGCTTTGCAGCGAAACTCTTTGGCAAGAACCGCAGCCCCTGCCCCGCCCCCGCATCCCAAAATAAGAACATTGCTTGACGGGTTTACCGCCGCAAAACGTGCTGCTGCCGCAATACATTCTTTGCCTGCCGGAGAGGTAAAATTGTATAGTGGGTCTGTTACCATATCCACTAATATAATAGATGCTAAATCATCTAATCTTCAAAAACGAAACCAGACCAACAATAAGAAGCACAACCGACAGGATATGAAAGCGCCAGGCGATTTTGGATTTAATCTGAAACTCACCGCCGTACTTACCGCTCTTGCGCATGAGGATTTGAAAATGGTGATGGATCGGGGCCATGAGGAAAAGCCTCTTACCCTCGCCTGTAGTCAGCTTGGTGAACTTGAACCAGCCCATCTGCATGAATACTGAGACAAATTCCAGCAAAAATATAAAAGCGACTATAGGGAGAAACAATCCTGATTTTGAAAAAACAAACAGTATCCCGATAAGTCCGCCAAGCCCTACAGAACCGCTGTCGCCCATAATAATTGTAGAGGGCGGGGAGTTAAACCACAGGTATGCGAGAAGCGTTCCTATCACAGCGCCAATCAGAGGCAGAATCTCTTCTAATCCTGGGATATATGGTATAAGAAGATAGCTGCTCCAAACGCTGTTGCTGGATACAAAAGAGATTATCCCCAAAAACAGCAGGCAACAAATTGAAGGCACTGCGGCAAGCGTATCAAAACCGTCTGTAAAATTAACCCCATTGGCGAGTACGGCAATCGTCATCGTCATAAATGGGATAAAAAGCCAAATCGGCATAGAAGGATACCCCTTGTCGATGCTCATAAAGGGCAGCACTATGTCGCCGTTTATTTTTGGGATATACTTGTATGCAAACATCGCCACGGCAAGAGAGATGCCTATGTAAAGCGCAAGGCGCAGTGATGAGGAGATGCCGTCCGCCTTGTATTGATAGTCCTGTTTGGAAATCTCTCCGCGCGCAACCCTGCCGCGGTTTATAACTTTAGCGACGTCGTCTATAGCGCCGATTATGCTCAGAAAGCAGTACACAACGAGCGCGCTGATAACATAGGAGTTGACCCGAACAGAAATAAGGGTAGATATTACGACAATGATTAAAAAAAGTATCCCCGCAGGCATTACAGGCCCGCTATTCTCTTTTTCAAGCTCTGAGGAGAACTGAAACTTGCGTAAAAACTTTATGTACGCGGGAAAAAGCCCGATAGCGAGCAAAAAGGATATAACCGTAGCCACACTCGTGCTGAAAAGACGGCTGTAAAAAAGGTAGGTCCCGGTATGCTGGTAAAGGAATTCGAGAAGCATTACAGTAAAATATAGTTAAAAGTCAAAATCAAAATCAAATACAAGGGGGGGAAGCCTCTGATGTTTTTCCGCACCCCGAAGGGGTTGCACGACTGGTAACCCCGGATTTCAACCCGGAGCTTTCGAAACTCATGACTCAGGACTCTGAACTCAAAGGACTGCCGCCCTTGGCTCTAAAAAAACTTCCTGATAAAATCTCTTGAATCCTTACAGAGCTCAAGTTCTATGCGTAAGTTTGTTACATCGTCTTCTGTGATGTATTTTTCAAAACGCGGGGTACTTTTGCGTACCGGGGCCTCAAGCATGGGTTTTGGGGCTTTGTCTGCGCCGCTGTCGGAGTTCAGACAGGAAGAGAGAACGTTTGCGTTCTGTTTGATGTGCTCCATAATGCGCATAATTGCCCTGCCGTGACGCGTGTTGCGTATCGTATCCATCTGATTTTTGGATAAGATAAACACCTGGTCGTCAAAATAGAGCATGGGCGACGCGCAGGAAGGGCAGGTCAGCATTATCACGCTGGCGTTCTTACTTAGGAACACATCGCAAATATGCAAACAGTGCGGGCATTTCATTGTAAAGGTCTTTACCATAAAAAAATTGTATCACTAAGGCATAACGATGTCAAGACCTTCATTCGGGGACGGATAGTATGATGAGTACGGAAGAACCTTCAAATTTTGAGCAAATCCGCGCAATACGCCATAAAATAAAACTGCTGCTTAAACATGAGGCGAGAAAACTCGAAAAGCAGAAACAGGATGAGCGCGAAGCCGGGCAGTATTTGAGGTACAGCCAAATGGCGGACTCTCTTATGGCAGACCCCAAAAGCTATCCGCGCGGCAGCGCAAAGGCGCTTATCGAAAATGCGCATTCAGGGGAGATTGAAGAGATATCGCTCAACCCGGCTTTTGACGCAATAGAAAACGCAGAACTTCTTTACCGCAAAGCGCGCAAAGGCAAGCGCGGGCATGAAACCGCGCTTACACTTATGCAGGAGACGGAAGGGAAAACCGTTGAACTGCAAAAAATCATTGAAAAAATAGATACTCTCATAAGTGAAAAAAAACTATCCGGTGACCATGTTTACCGAGGCGAAAGCCAACTTGTTTATCTCGCCGGCAGGCAACTAACAGAAGAGGATTTAAAAGAGGTTCAGGAACTTTGTCTGCAATTTCTGCCGCAAGAAACAAACACTGCCGGCAAACCGAAAGACGCTGTTAAAAAAGTTCCGTTTAAAAGATTTACTATTGATGGCTGGGAGATATTTTTGGGTAATAACAGCACAGAGAACGATGAGATATCTACCCGTTTTGCCAAACCTTCAGACATTTGGCTTCACGTGGCCGGACACGCTGGGAGCCACGTTATAATACGGCGTCCCAAAAACACCCCCGCCCCGCCGTCAGCTGTAATAGAAAAGGCGGCGCAGCTTGCGGTCTGGTTTTCAAAAGCGAAGCATACGTCATTTGCGGAAGTACACGTAACCGAAGCGCGCTTCGTACACAAACGCCGCCACGCGCCGCCTGGCGAAGTCATCGCCGAAAGATGCAAGGCAATAAGAGTAGAACCGAAAAATCCACAGGAGATGTTTAAACTGTGAACATCAAGACGCATGATTTATCACTATTTAAAAAATCAGAAAGCTGCAAATGTACAAAAAAACAGTAATGATTAACATTAAAGTGTTTACAGCAATATGCCTGTCGGCATTTTTGTTTTCAGTAAACGCAGACAACGACCAGTTAAACCTGTTCTCAAGAGCTTCTCTTCAAAGCACAGTCTCTCAGTCGCTTGGCGGAGCAGGCACGGCAATGCCCATTGGCGGGATGCAGGGGCTTGTTAACCCTGCCCTCACTGCGTCATGTAAATCAAGCGGCAGTATAGCTGCCGGTTACGGCAGAGATAAAGTGTTTGACAAAATAGCGTTACCATTCGGAGCGGTCTTTACAGATAACAATGGAGCTATGGGATTTTTTTACAGGTTTCTTGATGGAAACACAGGCACTGTTCATGACGCCGCAGTCAATTTCTCAGGTACGCTTTTTCCATCCTCATCCACACAGGGCAACGTTGATTTTGGGATGAACATACGCTATGAAAATTCAGTATGGCCGTATATCCATGAGAACGGCAATTTAGACAACACAAAGATACGAAGCAGCAGTTTACTGCTTGACGCCGGGTTTTATCAAACATCAATAATGGCAAATCTTGACTTCGCTTTAGTTTTCAGAAATTTGACAGGGTACAGCTGGAGCGAGGTTGAAGGCGAAGATAAAACAAAAGGACAGATAAGCAGCCGTCACCGTACTGTAGTAGCGGGCTGTGTATATAATCTTGGACTTATGGACGGCAAATTACTCTTTCTGCTGCCCTTTGACATTGAGATGAGTAACCTGTTTAAAAAATCACTGCCAAACAAATACGTACTGCGCACCGGAGTTGAGGGGCGGATATCATCAGCCTATACAATACGTTTTGGCTATGCCCACGCGCCGCAAGACCCAATGGAGCTTATAACAGACTTTAGCCACAAGAACATGTTCTTCGGCGGTGTGGGAGTTTTTGTAAACCCGCTGCAACTTGACTTTTTTACAGGTAAAAACGAATGGGGAATTACTGCTACCTGGTTTTATTGATGAACAAATGATTGATACTGTACCTATGTTCACCGCATCCACCCCAGGTTAAAACCTGGGGCTGTCAAGACGCGCCAAACACACGGCGCGAGCGTACCTTCAGCACGCAGAAAAAGCAGGAAATATCTCTAATAATACAGCACCTTATTAATCAGTGATTTCATCTGATGAAACCGGACTGACCGGAACTGCGGGCGGTTCAATGCCGCAGTTTTCGCTTTGCGGAGTCACCCGTTTTAAATATTCTTCGTAGCGGCTAAAGTATCCGCCGCGCGTTTTTACACCTGCGTTTTTAAGCAGCGCGGTTGTTATAAAACGATGCTGGGACTTACCGTCTCTTGGGCCTGTGAATTGTTGATTTCCCTCGCCGATGCACGATATCGTGATATCCTTTTGTTCCAACGCCCACTCTTCGTTTCCGCTTAAACGCGACATGTCAACGCGTAAAACCGCATGCCATATACAGTAGTTAGTGCGCTTTGCGCTCGATGGGTCAACATTGAAAGGACGCAGAATATCATCTGTAGTACCGCTCTTTGCAAAGTTTGAAAGCGGCTCGTCAAGATAAAAAGCGTCTTCATCGAATCTATTTGAACTGTAAGCAGGGTCATCGCCAAAATCATCATAAAAAACATCAAATTCGCTAAGCCCCTCCCACCTGCTGCCAATCAGCCGTTTGTGAAGCCCAAGCAGAGTAGGACGAATTGTATTTATATCTGTAAACGGATGATAACGCCTTATAGTATCGTTTAGAGCAACCGGAACCCCATTGAGCTGTATCGACTCTATTACTAAAGAGTTACGCTGTGAGGGCTGCTCAATAAGATCATTATTGTAAAGCACGTTAAAAAGGTGCATCTGCTCATAAAGAGATTTCTCAAGAGTGCCGAGAGCCGCAGAATAGAGGCTGTCTGATATCGGAACCCTTCTATTTCCCTGCATCATATTGTCAACAGGTACGCCCGTAATACGGCACAGTTCCTTATACACCCTGACCCCGGTCACAGATTGCAGTTTAAGCTCGTCACGCACCCGCGCAAGAGCTCCGATACGGTAGAAGTAGTTAACAAGAGGAAACGCGCCTTCCGCAATGCCGCCATTGTCGTAAAGACGGCGGTTGAGGCGGTAAAGCGTCTCTACTCCAAGTATGTTATTTGACGTTGCAAGCAGATCAAAAACATATTGGCATCCTTCAAACTTTCTGCCGAAATTATGCACCGGGTACCCCCTGCCCCTCACCGCGCTTTGGTCAAACACAACTCCAATCGGCTTACCGCCCTGATACGATATTGTGCGGCTCCAGGGAACATTTCCGGTTACAGGAAGCGCATCCGTCCAGCGGCTATACGGCTGAAATACGCCAAGGTCATAGTTGAGCGCGTTAAAAAGCGGCTTTGCCAAAGAAGACCCGTTGGGGATGCGGTTTCTCAAAAGACAATTAAGCCGTGAACCAAGCCTGTCTCTTGAATGGTAAGCAAGGAGCTTTCCTGTTTGTGAACACATTATCGAATACGCGAAATACTGCTCGCGCGGTATTCTGCGCCCGTCATCCAAAGTAACGGTATCTGCGCCGTAACCTCTCTGCGCGACTTCCCTTTCAAGCATCTGCTGAAGCGCAAGGTCAACAGTAAGTTTTATAGTCAGATTACCTTTGCGCCTGACAAGCGAATTGGGATCTATAAGATCCATCCGCGCGATTTGCTCCGCGCTTGAATTGCTGCGGCGCAGTGTTAAAAGCCAAAACTCATTTGCCAAATCTACAAGCGGGCCATGCTCCCCCTCTATGCGTTTCGGACGGCTGAAAGTTAACTCTTCAATTTGAGCCAGCGCCTCTCTCTGTTTCTCTTTATCCCACCCAAGCGCTCCCGCCATTCTCTCCATATCAATACCGCACTGAGCAGCGATTTTAGGTTTAATATTGCGTCCCCACTTTACCATTCGCGCAAGATAGATACACTCAGCGTCACTTAGCTCGCTTAACTCTTTTTCAAATAACCCTTTTGCGATATCTTTATATCCGATAAGCCCAAAGTCGCTTGTCACAGCATGGTTCATGTAAACTTCAAGAATCTCATCTGCCGTATACATCTTTCTTAAAGCAACCGACAAACGCAGTTCACGCATCTTGCGGTTTACGCTGTTTGATACATGGCGCTGCCCGGTTTCGTCAAGACGCGACAAAAAAAGTTTTGCGGTCTGCTGGGTAATGGTAGAAGTTCCTCTTGGAGTAGCTTTTTTTCCTGTAAGAACAGCCTGATAGACCGCGCGCAAACCTGCGCGGAAAAAACTGTCGAACTCAATCCCTAAATTGTTTTTACGGTAATTTTTATCCTCAGCAGCTATAAGCGCGTCAACCAAAACCTGAGGAAACTCCTCTATGCGCCCGCGCTGGTGGTCTGTTCTTATCCGCGTAATAACGCGGTCTCTGCGGTCTGTTATAAGAATAGTATTTGAGTATTCACGCACTTCATTGAGATACTTTACAACCGATAAAGAAGGATAATCATCAACCACAATGCCGCTATAACTCTTCTCTTCGCCCTGTAAATCGCTTTTATCGGTAATACGGTGCGCCTCAAGCTCCATCGCCTTATCCATGAGCACGTCCTGCCATCCTGCGCCGTATTCCTTAGAAAGCAATCCACGCTTCTCAAGCTCAACAAGCCGCGCTCCCTCTCTCTCAAAATACCAGTTAAACGCAAAACGAATCCCAAAATAAGCGGGAACACTGCCCGCTGCCGCCGCTATCAATAAAATCAACAATATTTTCAAAAACTTCATCTTCTTCTCTAACTTTTTTAACTGTGATTACAGAAACGCAAGAATCATCGTTATTAAAAAATACATTATGCGGGATGATAAAATTGTGAAGCGCCATCCATCTAACCGCACAGATGCCAGCCGCCGTCAACCGGAATCACACACCCGGTCATGTAATCATTTTCAACTAAAAACCGGAATGCTTGCCTTATATGGATAACGTCACCTGTTTTAGCAAGAGGGATATTTTTTGCGAGCTGTTCAAATTGTTTCGGTGAACGGTTTGCATCCGCCAATACCGCTCCCGGAGCAATCGCGTTTACTCTTATCGCCGGTGCATAGAGAAAAGCAAGCTGCTCAGTAATTTCATCAAGAATCATTTTTGATATACGGTAGTTCGCATAATTTTTATTTTTAGGTTTTGTACGGGCGTCTGTCATGTTTATTATCCATCCGCTTTTATTAACCTTTGCAAATGCCGCAGACAGCCTGAGCGGAACCATCACATTTACAGACATCATACTGTTAAAATGCTCAATATCTGTTAAATTACCTTTATGAAAAACAGAGGCGTTGTTGACAAGCCCTTCAATGGTAAGCGGCAGTTTAAAAACCTCTTCCATAAATTTTTCCGGCGACTCCGTCAGTTCCGCCTGTAAAAAGGTGACGCGGTTATCATCTTTGAAAAGAGATAGGGCTGGTTCAGGGGAACTTCTGTAGTGTAACACCACATGATAACCGAGATGAAGACTCTCTTTTACGAGATGAAGACCGATTCTGCCGGAAGCTCCGGTAATAAGAACTGCTTTTGGATTTTGATTCATGTATGAAAATTACAAGATGTCATAGAATAATGCCAAATCGCCAGTTTTTCCAAACACAAGTTTCTACCGCCTCAGGTCAATACAAAACATCCTCTTAGAATCACGCAACAGCAATCTGCCCGACACAATCGCCATCGGCCCCCAGGCGTCTATACCGTCCATAATTTTTACAGACGATTTTTTTTCAAATCTTTTGTTTGAGACGGTCGCAACTGTAAGTGTTCCGTCATCACTCAAAATAAAAAATTTGTTATCAGCTATAAGAAAGGGGCCAAGACCAAACCGATTCTCAGGCCCGCTTGTCCATTTAAAAGAAGATACATCTTTTTCGTCAACACAAACAAATTGCTCTCTATTAGTGCCAGCGTCTTTTGGAAGGACTGCGTACAAATGTCCGTTATAGTGAATGGGCGTTTGCTGCTCTGAGGCCATAGCTTCTCTTGGAGTATAACGCTCTAATGTTGATATTGAAAACTTGCCGTCATTATGACTAACCTGAAATACGATACTGCCGCCGCCGTATCCGGCAGTCATAAAGATACGCCCATCATTTAGCACTAATGGTGACGGAGCTACAACAGACCAGTTGAAATCAGTTGTTTCAAACAGTATACTTCCGCGGTCATCTCCATCAGCCGCAACGCCGACAACACCGCCGACCGCGCAGTAAACGTATATCGAACGTCCGCCGAAATTCATAGGCATAACTGACGAATGAGACATTTTCCAGTTATGTTTATTTGGAGTTTCCCAAAGTACCTCACCTGTCATCTTATGAACCCCAATTAGAAGAGCTTTATTTCCGGCGGGAGCAATCACGGCTACAGTATCGTCAATAAGCGGACACTGCCCTGTGTACCACAGAGGCTCTTCTGTGCCGTACTCATTTACAAGATCAATACCCCAAAGTAAATCACCCGTTACCGCGTGAGCTGACATAACGTGACAGCGCGGGCCGATAGTTACAACAACGCTGTCTGTAACAGCGGGAACAGTGCGCGACATACCGTGATTGCGTCTTACTCTGTTACTGTACGAACGCCGCCAAATTTCTTTGCCGTCATCCAAAGAAAAAACACGCAAAGCGTCTTCTGATTTCTCTTCATCATAATCAAGAACATATACACGGCCATTATGAACCGCGGGAGCAGCGTGTCCCTCGCCTAAATCAATCGACCATAAAACCTTAGGCGGAGAACCGTCCGCAAAATCCCGCAATGACGTTTTGTCAAGACTGATATTATCAAATTGACTACCGCGAAAACGCGGCCATGAAC
>Ga0123356_10001330_pt1 | contig 27308 bp, 25 predicted proteins | sample TergutEmb28metaG_2_FD_92546 | JGI IMG/M metagenome (GOLD analysis project Ga0123356, IMG submission 92546) | Embiratermes neotenicus P3 segment gut microbial communities from Petit-Saut dam, French Guiana - Emb289 P3 | ecosystem: Host-associated > Arthropoda: Insects > Digestive system > Gut ...
CACGTCGACCCGCTCCTCCAGAATCTCCGTGACCTCGCCCCGGGGAGCAATCAGCTCGAATACGCCGCGGTCGACCTGCCAGTAGCCCAGGCGCTCGGCGACCGGGCCGTCGTGGCCCAGATACCCGATGTGCAGGCGGTCGCCAAGGTCGTCGAGAACAAGGCAGCGCTCGCCGCGGTACACGCCAACGGGCCTGGACTCCCACACGGCCTGGACGTCGGCGAACCGCACCTGCTTGCGCCAGTGACCGGTCGCTGGCTCGAAGCCGAGCTCCTCAGGCGGCGGGCAGGCCGCGAACAGGACGATGTCGTCCGCCGTCGGCCCGATCCCTGCCTCGAACGGGGACCCGTCGTAGGTCGCCATCAGCCGGTAGCGCACAGTTCTGGTCCTTCTGCCGGTCGGAGCCACACCTGGCCGTCGTAACGCGCTATGAAGTCTGTCATGTCGGCGCAGATCCGGTGAATCTCTGCGCCCACCGGAACCGGCATCGGCTCGGTGAAAAACTCCGGAATGCCGTGGTCCCCGGCCGGGACCGATCCTGCGCCCCTGAACGGAAGCTTCGCGGCCCAGCCGCCGCCTTTCTCGGCCGACGCATGCCCGGCCGAGACGAGCGCCTGGTACGGCTCGGAACTGACCGCCCGCCACCGCAGCACGTAGATCTCGTCTGCGTCCGGTCTGAACTCCGACCCCGCGTAGCCGAGGCCGAAGAGGAGATAGAGCTCGCGCGGCGAGCCTGAGTGACTGTCGGCGACCCGGTAGACGAAGCCGGAGATGACCGACCGGCGCCCGAGCAGATACGGCTCAATCATTCGCGGCGGGATCGGCTTCTGCATGAGCGTCCCTGGCTCAACAGCCGGGGTGCCAGCGTCAACCTGGCTCACGCCGTCCCCCATGACTTACCTGCCATCCCCGGTGACTTTACCGTGAAACCCATCCTGATCTGGCGTAGCCCGGCATGTCGGCTGGTGCCGGCCTGGCCAGCCTAGCCACTGAGCTGCGCATACAGTGGGCCGGTGATCGAACTCCACGGCGGGGACGCGCGCTACTTCGGCGATGCCGGCGACGCCAGTCCCGCGGTGGCAGCCGCCGTGACGGCGTACGCCGAGGGGACGGGCAGCGAGCACGCGGTGTTGGCGGCGCTGGCCAGCAGTCGGCTCCTCGTGCCGGTCGTCGCCATGCCCGCCGAGGACGTCACTGAGCGCAGCGAGATGGCAACACCCGTCCTGGTTGGCCGTGACGGCCGCCGGGCGCTGGTGGCCTTCACCTCCGCTGACGCTGTCCGGCGGTGGCAGCCTGCCGCTCGCCCCGTGCCGGTGCCAGCGGCCGCGGTGTTTCAGCAAGCCAGCGCGGAAGCGGGTGCCGTGGTCATCGATGTGGCCGGCCCGGTTCCGGTGGCCGTCGAGGGAGCCCGGCTGGCGGCACTGGCCGGGGGAGAGCAGCCGCCCCGGATGTTCGAGGATCCGGATGTCTGGCGGCTGGTCGCGGCGGCGGCCGGGCGGGTTGCGCCCGGCATCCGCGTCCGGCTGACCGAGCCTGAGCCAGGCGCCGAGTTCACCCTGGAGCTGGCGCCACCGCCGGGCGTGCCTGGGCTGGTGCCGGAGGATCTCGCTACCCGGATCGCTGCGGCGGTGCGGGAACAGCTCGCCGAGCGAGTGCGGTCGGCCGTAGCGGTCGTCCGCCGCCCCGGCTGACCGCGCGTTACGATCACGACTTGTGCAGGCAGTCACCCTGGCCGAGGTGGCGGACGAGCTGTACGGGCTGCCGCCCGGCGAGTTCATCGCGGCGCGCGACGAGCGGGCGCGCGAGGCAAAGACGGCTGGCCGGCGCGAGGACGCGACCGCCATCAGGAAGCTGGCCCGGCCGACGACAAGTGCCTGGCTGGTCAATCAGCTGAGCCGGGGGGCTTCGGAGCAGCTCGCCCGGCTCTTCGAGGTCGGCGCCGCCCTGCAGGAGGCTCAGCGGACGCTTGCCGGAGACCGGCTGCGGGAGCTCTCCGGGCAGCGCAGGCAGGTTGTCAGCGACCTGCTTCCGGTGGCGGCGGGGATCGCCGCGGAAGGCGGCCAGACCGCCAGCGCCGCTGTCCTGGAGGAAGTCAGGTCAACACTCGAGGCCGCGCTCGCGGATCAGGGCGCCAGGGACGCTGTCCGGTCAGGCCGGCTGACGAAGGCGCTCGCCTACGCCGGGCTCGGCGAGGTCGATCTGACCGCCGCGCTCGCGCTGGTTCCGCACGCGCAGACGGTGCCGACCAAGCCGGCCGGGCCGGCAGTGCCAGCCAGCGCCCCCGCTGCACCCGAGCCCGAACGGCCCAGTGCCGAGTCCGACGGAGCGGGCCAGGCCTCCGAGGCGCTGGCCGCGGCTGAGGCCGCGGCCGCCAGCGCTGGCGAGGCGGTCGCCGCGGCCGACCGCGACATCGCCGCGCTCGAGGAGCAGCGGCAGTTTCAGCGCCGTCGGATTACGCACCTGGAGCGGGAACTGGGCCAGGCGCGTGACGAGGACACCAGGCTCGCCGGCGACGAGCGGGCGGCCCGGCAGCGGCGCGACCAGGCAGAGCGCGAGCTCACCGCCGCCCGGCGGCGGCTGGACGAGGCCAGGCCCGCCCAGCCGCGCGGCCGGGGGAAGAAGCGGGGTTAGCCAGCCGACGCCCCGATGTCGACCATCCAGGGCACGCCGAACTTGTCCGTGCACATGCCGAACTCATCGCCCCAGGACTGCTTGGCCAGCGGCATCGTGGTGGTGCCGCCAGCTGACAGCTTGTCCCAGTAGCCGTGCAGCCTGGCTGATTCAGGCTCGCCGCCGCTGATGCTGACCGAGGAGCCAGACATCGGCTCGAACGCCATCGTGCTGGGCACGTCGGCGCCCATGATCGTGTAGCCGTCCTTGGTCTGCAGCATGGCGTGCATGACCCGGTTGGCATCCGGGCCGTCCGAGCCCATCTCGCCGAAGGTGCTGATGTTGAGATCGCCGCCGAAGACGTTCGCGTAGAACTGCATCGCCTCGCGCGCGTTCCCGTTGAAGTTGAGGTACGGATTGAGTCGTGTCGACATCAGGTCCTCCTCGCAGATCTTGGGCAACGTTCAGTGTTCTACCCGCCTACGGTCAAGTTCTCGCTGCGCGGCGGCGAGCACCTGCGTGACATCCCGGCCGAACCGGACGTCCGCAGGATGGGCGGTCGTTCCAGTCCGCACGTTGGCCGCCAGCTCGGCCACGGCTACCTGCAGGGCCTCGACGGGATCGTCGGCCAGGCTGGGCATCGTCTCGACGCCGTGCTCGCCCCAGACCTGGAATGAGAAGCCGTCGGCGGCCTCGGGGGCGCCGAGCGTCAGGGTCGCGGTGCTGGTCGCGCCTCCCTCATGGTGCAGAACCAGGTAGGTCAGGTCGCCGCGCCCGGCGTCGGCCGTGACGTGCACGACGGGCCCGAGGATCGCCCACAGCAGGGAGACCGCGTGCGGACCGAGGTCCCAGAGGCCGCCCTTCTCGCGGCGCCACGGGGTATTAAACGGGCTGGACGGCGAAAAGACCGAGCCGAGCCAGATCGCGCTGCCACCAGCCCATCCGCCCGCCTCGGTCAGCCGGCTCAGCCACGCCCTGATGGCGGGCTGGAAACCCGCCCTGAAGAACACGACCGACGCGACCCCGGCGACGCTGACCGCCGCGGCCAGCTCGTCGGCTGCCGTCGCGCTGAGGGCTACCGGCTTTTCTAGCAGCAGGTGCCTGCCAGCAGCGGCAGCCCGGATCGCGAGCTGGTTCTGCACGTCGGGCGGCACGGAGAAGGCGACAGCGTCGACCTCAGCCAGGAACGCGTCGAAGTCGGGGTGCGCCGTCGCGCTGAAGTCGGCGGCGAGCGCCGCCGCAGCCTCTGAGTTGCGGCCCCAGACGGCGGTCAGCGCGACCCCCGGGGTGCTCGTCAGGGCGTGCGCGTACGCGACCCGCGCCCAGTGTCCGGTGCCGACCAACCCGAATCGAAGCTGCGCGTCCTCAGTCACGACTGCCACCTTATGCTCGGGGGATGCGCACCGAATTGCACTCCGCCGCGGACACCGGCAAGGAAGCGGCCGCAGCCGTCGACGCCGCTGGCCAGGCTGCTCGCGCGGCGGCCGCCGCACTGCGAGACGTGCCGGCCGACCGCCTGGACGAGGCGCTGCGGCTGATCGCCCGCCGGCTCGGTGACAGGGCCGCGACCGTGCTCGCCGCCAACGCTGACGACGTGCGCGCAGCCCGCAAGGACGGCCTGGCCGAGGCGTTCGTCGACCGGCTCACCCTGGATGAGCGAAGGGTCGACGCGATGGCCGGTCAGCTGCACGCGCTGGCCGACATCCCCGTGCCGCCGGCCGCTACCGTGGTGCGCGACCTGCCGGACGGCCTGCAGCTGCAGGAGTGGCGCCGCCCCGTCGGCGTGATCGGCGCGAACTTCGAGGCCAGGCCCAACGTGGTGGTGGATGTCGCGTCGCAGCTCATCAAGTCCCGTAACGCCGGCGTGCTGCGCACCGGCTCGAGCGCGATCGCCTCGGCAGCTGTGCTGGTGGACGAGGTGGTCGGTCCGGCCATGGCGGCTGCGGACCTGGACCCGGCCGCCATTCAGCTCGTGCGCGTTCGGGGCCATGAGGCTGCCGCGGCGCTGGTCCGTCAGCCCCGGCTGATACCGCTGGTCATCCTCCGCGGCAGTGGCGACAGCACGCGCGCGCTGGCGCACGAGGCAGCCCTGCACGGCGTGCGCACGCTGGCGCACGCCGACGGCGGAGCGGTCATCTACGTCGACCAGTCCGCCGACCTCGGGCTCGCCCTCCGGCTCATCGAGCGCAGCCTGGACCGTCTTGGCGTGTGCAACCGGCTCAACCTGCTGCTCGTGCAGCAGGGCCGCTGGGACGACGCGGTGCCGCAGATCACTGCCCTGGCAGGCACACTCGGCATCGCCGTGTCGCTGCCCCCGCACCGGCATCCGCTCGGCCACGAATGGGCACTGGACGCGGGCTCGGAAGCGACGATCACGATCGCGCCGGCCGACGGGGCGGAGGACGCGGCCGAGATTGCCAACCGCGAAACGTCAGGGCTCGCCGCTTCGATCGTCTCAGCGGACGAGGTGGCGGCAAGACGATTCCTGGACACTTATTCCGGTACGGGAGCGTTCTGGAATTCGACACCGCGCCTGCTCGACGGGTTCAAGCTTCTGTCGTTGCCGGAGACCGGGATCAACATCGACGTCGTGCCGGGCCCGCGCGGCCCGGTGACGTTCCGCGACCTGTACCTGCGCCAGTATGTCGTCGTACCCGCCGGGACTGAGCTGGCCGGGACCGGGCCCGCCGGCGCACCCGGGCGCGTTCAGGCCGGGTAGACGACGAGCGACTCGCGGTGGACCGCGTGGATGCTCCGGACGACCCGGCGCGCAGCCGCGTCCGCGGGCACCTGACCCTGCAGGAACCCCTTGTCCAGCAGGAACGTCGTAGCGAGGTGCGGCTGAGCGAGCAGCAGCGAATCGGCCAGCTCGGTGACGCGCTCGGCTGACAGCGCCGCGAGCTGAGCCAGGGCCTCCTGGCTCGCGCGGGACGTGCCCGACGCCAGTTCCTGGCAGTCCTTGTACACGTCTGGGTCGAGCAGCGCGCTCTGCATCCGGGCCTCGGGCACCGGGTCCGCATACCGGAGCCGGAAGAGGATCGAGAGCACGCAGGCCACCTCCTGCGGCGCCAGCGCCCGGAGTAGCCGCAGGATCGCCGAGGGCAGCGCCACGGAGCCTCGGCCGAGCAGCCGCTCAGGGTGGCGGACGTCGAGCAGCTCGACGACAGCACCGGCCGGGAAATCTCCCTCCACGCGCTTGACGCCGGACAGGAACAGCGTGCTGCCCGAGCGCAGGCTCTCCTCGGCTTCCCGGTTCACGTGCACCGAGCCTGCCGAGTACGCGATGCCGCCGATCCAGCGCCTGCCCGGCTCGAGCCGTGGCCCCGCCGACCGCACGACGGTGCCCATCCGGGCGCGCGGATTGAGGCTCCGGCCGACGACGTCGGGCTCGCGGGCCGAGCCGATCACGCACTCGATACCGCAGCAGGCGGCGCGGGCCGCAGCGGTCAGCTTGGAGCCCATGCCGCCGCGGCCGCTGCCGCCGCCCGTCACCCGCACCGCACGGGCCTGCGCCGGGGTCAGCTTCGTGATGCGCTCGCTGAGCTCGGCGTCACGGTAGGCGGCCCGGACATCGGTCAGGAACAGCAGCCGGGACGCCTCCGCGGCCACCGCGACGGCGACGGCGACCTGGTCGTTGTCCAGCGCCGAGTGCGGGTCGGTAGCGTCGTTGCCGTTGACGATGGGCAGCAGGCCCCGGCCGGTTGCCTCCCGGAGCAACTGGCCGAGGTCGGCCATCGCCCGCGGCGAGTCGAGGTCGCTGCGGGACACCAGGATCTGGCACACCTCCACGCCGACGGCGGCGGCCAGCTGCCGGTACAGGGCCATGAGCGCGGGCTGACCCACCGCCGACGGCAGCGCGGTTTCGACGGCCTGCGGTCCGGGTGGCGGTGTGGCGTAGAGGCTCAGCGTCTCGGCGAGCTGCTGGTAGTCAGCTGACTGGACGGCCGAGCGCACCGAGCTGACCAGTGCCTGGAGTGCGTGGCCGGCGCCGGCGGTCGGGCCCTCGAACGCGATCAGCTGGCGGCCGAGCCGCGAGGCACCCGAGGTCACCAGGATGATCTCGTGGCCGGTCCGCTGTGCCGCTGCGATCTGGCTGACCAGGCCCGCGATGACATCCAGGGCGAGCCCGCCCCGGCTCGCGATGGAGCTCGAGCCGAGCTTGATTACCTGTCTGGCCACGGACTAACGCTAGCCGCTCACGGACTTCACAGGGCGCCCACGACATAGTGGTGTTTTCATCGGAACGAACTAGGCGAATTAGGGCGCGAAATGACGTGAAAGCACCACAGTGTCGCTGACCGGCGTCGCTCGCCCCGAAGCGTGGCTGACGTGCCTGCACCGGTGTTGCCCGTAGGCCGTCAGTGGTAGGTACCGACTTATGTCCGAGGTCGGCCGGAAACCGGGGCGGCCACGACCGGCTCCTGACCCGACGGCCTTCGAACCGAGAACGGAGCGAAGCCGCCGCGGGGCGCTGCTGAGCCTGCTGCTCCAGCTGCCGTTCCTTGTGCTGCCGGTGATCTGGCTGATCATGGCTTGGCAGCGCCGCTGGATCTCCGACGACGGGATGATCGAGGCCCGCGCCGTGCGGCAGATCCTTGCTGGCAACGGGCCGGTCTTCAATGTCGGGGAAAGGGTCGAGTCGAGCACCCCCACCCTCTGGACCTGGCTGCTCGTCCTCGGGACCTGGGCCAGCCATGCCGACGTGTACGCGGTCATGATTGGCCTTGGCGTCGTCCTGGCCCCGCTCGGCCTGCTGCTCGCCATCCTCGGTGCACGCAACCTGCATCGGCGCACCTCGCCAGGACGGCTGTACCTGCCGCTGGGCGCCGCAGTCGTAGTCGCGCTGCCGCCGTTCTGGGACTTCGCGACATCCGGCCTGGAGGATTCGCTGACCTTCTGCTGGCTGGGCCTGACCTGGTGGCTGCTGACCGGGCTCGGCAGGGGCGCGCGCGGGCGGGCCGTCTGGTGCGCCCTGGTCGCCGGCCTCGGCTGGCTGGTGCGACCGGACATGGCGCTGGCAACGGTGTTCTTCCTGGTCGCCCTCTGGTTCGCCGTGCGGCCCGGCTGGCGTCGCACGGCGGCTCTGGCTTGTGTTGCCGTGGCCGTCCCGCTCGCCTACGAGATCTTCCGGATGGGCTACTACGGGCTGCTTGTCCCGAACACGGCCCTGGCGAAAAACCCGTCCGGCCTGCAGTTCGCGCAGGGCTGGGCGTACGTCGAGGACTTCGTCAGGCCCTACTCGCTCTGGCTGCCGCTCGCACTCCTGCTGATCCTGCTGCCGCTGACGGTGAGCTGGCGACGGCTCGACAGCAGCGCGCGGCTGGCCTGCGCCGCAGCGGCGGCGTCCGCGCTGGCGATGACGCTCTACGTGGTCGCCATCGGCGGCGACTTCATGCACGCGCGGATGCTCCTGCCAGCGGCGTTCACCTTGCTGCTGCCGGTGATGGTCGCTCCTGTCCCCAGGCCGTCAGCCGCGACGGTCCGCACCGCCGTGCCCGCCGCACTGTGCGTGGGAGCACTCGCCGCCTGGGCGGTCTGGTGCGGAGTGGCCTGGCGTGATCCCGGCGGCATCAACGCAGCCGGGATCGCCGACGAGCGTGCCTGGTACGTGGGGGTGACCCACCACGACGACCCCGACCGCCCGGCGGACTACATAGGCGCTCTGTATGGCGCGCCATCGAAGCGCGGTACCCAGAGCTGGCTGATCGGGCAGGTTGAGCGGTCCGGCCGGCCGCGGCTGCTGTATGCGCTGCCAGGCCAGTCCGCAATGATCTCGGTCCCGCTAGACAGCCGCCGGTACCCGGTCGCGGTGCCCGGCGTGGTGCTCGGCACACTCGGGGCGCTAGTCCCGCTCACCGGCCTGGCCGTCGACCAGCACGGCCTGGCCTACGCGCTCGGCGGCCACCTGGAGCCCATTCCAGGCGCGCGGGTCGGCCACGCCAAGTTCGCCGGGCTCCCGTGGATCATCGCCGAGTACAGCACGGCCACCAGCGCCCCCGGCGTCCCCGGCACTGATGTCGCCGCTGCCCGCAAGGCCCTGGGCTGCGGCGAGCTGGCCAGGCTGATCAAGGCAACGACGGCGCCGCTGACCGTTCACCAGTTCCTGGCCAACATCGTCGACTCGCCAGGCCTGACCACCCTGAGCATTCCGGATAATCCGCACCAGGCCGAGGCCCAGATCTGCCACTGACAACGGCTGATCCGGCGCTAACCTGCACGTAGGCGGGCGAAGACGGGCGAGCGGCGGCGGAGTGCAGATGCCCAGGATCGGCACGGTCATCAGGGATGTCTACCGGCGGCCGGGAGCAGATGCGGTGCCCGGTCACCTTGAAGCCCGCTACGGGATTCACGTCGAGAACGTGACCGCGCTCGACCGGGGTGTGCTGCGGGTGGACCGTCGTGACGGCACGCCGTGGGTCGCCAGAGCTCACGTCCTCGGCCGGCCGCTGTCCCGAGCCGAGGGCGATGCCGAGATTCTTCGGCTGCTCGCCGACGCGGGATTCCCGGCCGAGCGATGCGCACACGCCGAGCCGGTGTCCGAGTTCGACGGCCGCGCAGTCGTTGTCACCGAGTTTGTCCCCGGCAAGCCATGGCCAGACACCGCGGAGGCGCGGCGGGAGCTCGGTGCCATGCTCGGCCGGATGCACGCGCTGCCTCTCGGCGGCACCGCAGCGACCCGCCCGGCCGGGTCGCTGCATCACCTGCCGGACTACGAAGGCCTGCCCGGCCAGGACATCGCCGCTGCCGCCGCGATGCTTGCCGACCTGGATGGCAGGGTTCCGCCGGAGCACCGGGAGACGCACGAGGCGCTGACGGCACTGCTGTCGAAGGCGGATGACGCGAGCGGCCTGCCCGAGGCATTCCTCCATCCGGACACGGCGTCGGTCAATGCGATCAGCGGCCCGGACGGGCTCGTGCTCGTCGACTGGACCGGCGCTGGCCGCGGCCCGCGGCTGGCCTCGCTCTCGATGCTGCTGCACAGCGCAGGACCAAAGAACGTCGCCGACGTGCTCAGCGGCTACGCGCAGCACCAGCAGCTCACCGAAGAGGAACGAGACAGGCTCGAGGGCGTGCTGTGGATCCGGCCGCTCTGGCTGGCGGCCTGGCAATGCTGGCTCGCCGTAGTCACGTCGAGAGGCAGGACGTTCGTACCGGGCGCCGCCCGGATCGCCGCGCTCGCCTCGGCGACCCGGGCGGCAGTATCCGGGTCCGGCCAAGCTCAGCTCGCCGAACCCGACACCCTGAAGTTTTCAGCTGAACAAAACGGAACAATCCCGGCGGGGAACTGACTGAAAACTTCAGGGTGTCACCGGCAAGCGACATAAATCGGTAGCTGTCGGCTGGCCGGGCCTGACACAGTACCGGCGTGCCGGAGAACTACTTCGACGAGCCAGTAGCCGCGACCTACGACGACGACGAGGGCGGCATGTTCTCGCCGGAGGCCATCGACCCCGCCGCCGACTTCCTGGCCGCACTGGCCGGCGACGGCGCGGCGCTCGAGTTCGCCGTCGGCACCGGCCGGATCGCGCTGCCGCTCAGCCGCCGCGGCGTGCACGTGCACGGCATCGAACTGGCCGAGGCGATGGTCAGACGGCTGACGGCCAAACAAGGCGCCGAGCAGATCCCGGTGACGATCGGCGACATGGCGGCAACCCGGGTGCCGGGCCGGTTCCGGCTCGTTTACCTGGTCTTCAACACGATCGGGAACCTCACCACGCAGGACTCCCAGGTGGACTGCTTCTGCAACGCCGCGGCGCACCTGGACGAGGGCGGCTGCTTCGTGATCGAAGTCGGGGTGCCGCAGCTGCAGCGGCTGCCGCCGGGCGAGAAGTTCGTGCCATTCGATGTGTCCCCGGCCCACGTGGGGTTCGACGAGTACGACGTCGTGACGCAGGGCCTGGTGTCGCACCACTACACGGCCGAGGCAGAGGGACGGATGCGGTACGCGTCCGGGCCGTTCCGGTACGTCTGGCCCGCCGAGCTCGACCTGATGGCGCGGATCGCCGGGCTGCGGCTTCGCGAGCGGTGGGGCGGCTGGCACCGCGAGCCGTTCACCGCAGCGAGCACCAGCCATGTCTCGGTCTGGGAGAAGACGGCCACCTGAGGGTCGCGTAGACGGACATGGCAGGATCGGCACCATGCTGCGCTGGCTGACGGCCGGGGAATCGCACGGCCCCGCCCTGGTCGCCGTGTGCGAGGGGCTGCCGGCCGGGATCGAGGTCACCACCACCGACATCGGTCACGCCCTGGCACGGCGCCGGGCAGGTTACGGCCGCGGCGCGCGGATGAAGTTCGAGCAGGACGAGGTCGAGCTGACCGGCGGCGTCCGGCACGGGCTCACGCTCGGCGGCCCGGTCGCGATCCGGATCGGCAACACCGAGTGGCCGAAGTGGGAAACTGTGATGGCCGCCGACCCGGTCGATCCCGACGTGCTGGCCGGGCAGGCGCGGAACGCGCCGCTGACCAGGCCGCGGCCGGGCCACGCGGACCTGGCCGGAATGCAGAAGTACAGCCACGACGACGCCAGGGCCGTCCTGGAGCGGGCCAGCGCACGGGAGACGGCTGCCCGGGTCGCGCTCGGCGAGGTCGCCAGGCGGCTCCTGCGCCAGGTCCTCGGCGCGGAGATCCTCAGCCACGTCGTCGCGCTCGGCACGGTCCGGGCGCCGGACACCGAGCTTCCGGGCCCGCAGGACCTGGACCTCATCGACGCCGACCCGGTCCGGTGCCTCAACCCGGCGGCGAGCGCCGCGATGCAGGCCGAGGTCGACGCGGCGCGCAGCGACGGCGACACCCTCGGCGGCGTGGTCGAGGTGCTGGCCTACGGCCTGCCGCCAGGGCTTGGCAGCTACGTGCACGCGGACCGCCGCCTCGACGGCAGGCTGGCCGGCGCCCTCATGAGCATCCACGCGATCAAGGGCGTGGAGATCGGGGACGGCTTCGTCACCGCCGCACGCCGCGGCTCGCAGGCACACGACGAGATCGAGAACTCCGACAACGGCCTCCGCCGCATCACCAACCGGGCGGGTGGCGTCGAGGGCGGCATGAGCACGGGCGAGCCGATCCGGCTCCGGGCGGCGATGAAGCCGATCTCGACGGTTCCGCGCGCCCTCGCGACCGTGGACGTGGCGACCGGCGAGCCCGCGAAGGCCATCAACCAGCGCAGCGACGTGACGGCGGTGCCGGCGGCCGGAGTCGTGGCCGAGGCGATGGCGGCCCTCGTCCTGGCCGACGCCGTGATGGAGAAGTTCGGCGGCGACAGCGTCACCGAGACGGCTCGCAACGCCGAGGCCTACCTGAAAGCGATGATGATCCGTTGACCGCGAACGGGCGAGCGGCCGGGACGGAGACGACCCCGTTCCGTCCGGTTGTGCTGATCGGACCACCCGGCGCAGGCAAGACAACGGTAGGCACGGCCCTCGCCGCCCGCCTCGGCGTCCCGTTCACCGACACCGACACGGTCATCGAGGCGGCGGCAGGCAAGCCCGTCAGCGACATTTTCGTCAGCGACGGCGAGCCGGAGTTCCGCCGGCTGGAACGTGACGCGGTCGCGGTCGCGCTCGACACGGGCGACGGCGTGATCGGGCTCGGCGGCGGCGCCGTGATGGACGAGCAGACCCAGCAGCTTCTCGCCGGCCACCGCGTGGTCTACCTGGAGACCGGCTTCACCGAGCTGGCCAGGCGAGTCGGCCTCGACCGGGCCAGGCCGCTGCTGATCGGCACCAACCCGCGCGCCCAGCTGAAGGCGCTGCTCGACCAGCGGCTGCCCGTGTACGACAGCCTGGCCTGGCTGACCGTGGGCACCGACGGCCGCGACCCGGAGGACGTCGCCGCCGAGATCGCCGCGGCCGTGACGGCGCAGTGACAGCGACCAGGATCGCGGTCGGCGGGGAACGCCCGTACGAGGTAGTCGTCGGTACCGGAGCGCTGGCGGAGTTGCCGTCGCTGATTGGTGCTGCGGCGCGGAACGTGGTGGTTATTCATGCGCGGAGTCTCGGCGGTGTCGCGGCCGCGGCGGGCGAGTCGATCGCCGCGGCCGGCTACACGGTGCAGGCCGAGCCGGTGCCCGACGGCGAGGCGGCCAAGGAGATCGGCGTCGCAGCACAGCTCTGGACGCGGCTCGCCGCGGCGGGCATCGGCCGGGACGACACGATCGTCGGGGTCGGCGGGGGAGCGGCCACCGATCTGGCCGGCTTCGTCGCGGCGACGTGGCTGCGCGGGGTGCGGATCGTGCTGGTGCCGACGACGCTGCTCGGCATGACCGACGCCGCGATCGGGGGCAAGACCGCGATCAACACAGCGGACGGGAAGAACCTCGTCGGCGCGTTCTCGCCGCCGGCCGGCGTGCTCGCCGACACTGGCGTGCTGGCCAGCCTGCCGCCAGCCGAGTACGTCAGCGGGCTCGCCGAGGTTATCAAGGCCGGGTTCATTGCGGACCCGGTCATCCTCGACCTCGTCGAGGCCGATCCGGCAGCTGCGGCGCGGCCCGGCGGGCCGCACGAGCAGGAGCTGATCGAGCGGGCCGTTGCGATGAAAGCCGCGGTCGTGTCGGCAGATCTGCGCGAGGCCGACCTGCGCGAGATCCTCAACTACGGGCACACGCTCGGGCACGCGATCGAGCGGGTCGAGCACTACTCGATGCGGCACGGCGAGGCCGTCTCGATCGGCCTGTGCTTCGCCGCGGCGCTTGGCCGGCTGACTGGGCGGCTGGACGACGCCGCCGCGGAGCGGCACCGGTCCGTACTGGCTGCGGTGGGCCTGCCCGTGCGGTACCGCGCCGGCACGTGGCCGGAGCTGCGCGCTGCCATGTCCGTAGACAAGAAGGCGCGAGCGGCGAAGCTGCGGTTCGTCGTGCTCGACGGGCTGGCCAAGCCGGGCATCCTGGCCGACCCGCCGGAGGAGCTGCTCGAGCGGGCCTACGCGGAAGTGAGCTGAGGTGCCAGTGCCGCCCCGGGGGGACACAGATGGCCCAGGGGACACGCCAGACCCCGCTGGCCCAGAACGACGCGCAGTGACCGTGCTGATCCTCAACGGGCCCAACCTCGGCCGCCTCGGCTCCCGTGAGCCGGAAATCTATGGCTCGGCGACGCTGGCGGACATCGAGGCTGCCTGCGCGGCGCTCGGCGCAGAGCTGGGGCTCGACGTCGACCTGCGCCAGACCGACGACGAGGCGGAGCTGATCGGCTGGATTCACGAGGCAGCTGACCGGCGGCTGCCGGTGGTGCTGAACCCGGCCGCCTTCACGCACTACTCGTACGCGCTGCGGGACGCCCTCGCCATGCGCACGGCGCCGCTGGTCGAGGTACACCTGTCCAATCCGGCGGCCCGCGAGTCGTTCCGGCATACCTCGGTCGTGTCCGCCGTCGCGGACGGCACGATCACGGGATTCGGGCCGCAGTCATACGAGCTCGCGCTGCGCGCAGTCGCGCGGCTGCTGAACCGCGCTGGGCCAGACTGACCGGCCCAGTTACGATTCATCCTCAAGGTAGCGCGCTCCACACGACGCTCGGGAAAGGTGCCGGATGCGCATCGGGATGGCTCTGAACTACTCAGGCGGTTTCCGGGAAACAGCAGCCGAGCTGGCTGACTACGAGAAGGCCGGCCTGGACATCGTGTTCGTGCCCGAGGCGTACAGCTACGACGCGGTGAGCCAGCTGGGCTACCTGGCCGCCGTCACCGAGCGGGTCGAGCTGGCGTCCGGCATCATGCAGATGTACTCGCGCACGCCCACGCTGACCGCCATGACCGCGGCTGGCATCGACTACGTGTCGGACGGCCGGTTCTCCCTCGGCATCGGCGCGTCCGGCCCGCAGGTCATCGAGGGCTGGCACGGCGTGCCGTACGACGCCCCGGTCGGCCGTGCCAGGGAGACGATCGAGATCTGCCGTGCGGTCTGGCGGCGGGAACGACTCGAGTATCGCGGCAAGTACTTCCAGATCCCGCTGCCCGAAGGGCAGGGCACCGGCTTCGGCAAGCCGCTCAAGCTCATCAACCATCCGGTCCGGGAGCGGATCCCGATCATTCTGGCCGCGCTCGGCCCGAAGAACGTCGAGCTGGCCGCCGAGCTCGCCGAGGGCTGGGAGCCGATCTTCTATTACCCCGAGAAGGCAGCCGAGGTGTGGGGCGCCTCGCTGCAGGCCGGGAAAGCCAAGCGCGACCCGTCGTTGCCACCGCTCGACGTATTCGCCCAGACCTCGCTGGCGATCGGCGACGACGTCCGCGGCCTCATCGACCTGCTCCGGCCGGTTCAGGCGCTCTACATCGGCGGCATGGGCGCGCGCGGCAGGAACTTCTACAACAACCTGGCCGTCCGGTACGGATACGGCAAGGAAGCAGCCGCCATCCAGGACGCCTACCTCGACGGGCGGAAGAAGGAAGCCGAGGCGCTCATCCCGCAGGACCTGCTCGAGCATGTCTCGCTGATCGGGCCCAGGTCGTTCGTGGCGGAGCGGGTCGCGGCGATGAGGGAGTCCGGGGTCACCACGCTGAACGTCGGCCCGATGGGCCACAGCCACGCCGAGCGGGTCGCGCTCATCGAGCAGATCAAGGAACTGGCCGGCTAGCACGGCGCGCCGAGCATCCGGAAAGGCGGCTGGCTTGTCGACCCCGCAGGCTCCGGATCCGTTACCTGAGGAGATCTGGTCCGGCACGCCGAATGTCGTCCTGGACGGCGAAACCTTCGCGATCGGGTGGCAGCGGTTTCCTGGTGAGCAGGGCGGCCCTGCATATGTGACTGTGCGGCGCAGCCTTCTCGGCGGCTGGAGAGTCATCGGGCGGTATCCGCTGACTTCTGATGGCTGGGCTCGGGCCTGGGCGGAACTCTCCCGGCTCGACCCGGACACGGCCCACAAGAACCGCGAGGCGCTCGGCAGGCGCGAGGCACAAGCCGCCATCTTCGCGGCGGCGCGCTCCACGCTGGCCGGCCTAGTCCTCAGCGTCGTCGACCCGCCGTCACCCGCGTTCGCGGTGGGGCAGTCTTATGATCTGCGGCTAGGCGAGGATGGCCTGCGGATCTCTCGATCGGGCAGCCAGGAAGCGCAAGCGGAATACCACTACGCCGATGTGGCGGCGGTGCAGGTCACCGGGTTCGAGCAAGTCCCGATCGGCTCAAGGGTGGAGATTGCCCTCGAGCAATTTCTTGACCACACCACCGCACTGGAGACGAGAACCTGCCTGCGGGTCCAGACGGTCGACCTGATACTTGACTTCTGGTACACGGCGGTGTTTCCCGCGGAGGACATCCGTCAGTGGCTTGAGCCAGCTAACCGCGCCATCCGGGAGGCCTGGCTGTCGGCCGCCGCTGACAAGCGCACCGACTGGCTTGTCAGCGAGTTGTCCCGGCTCGCGGATCGGCTTGACCACGGCACGCTCACCAGGACGGATTTCGAATTCCTGAGAGCGAGGATTGCTGGCGGCTACTAACGGTTCGGCTGCCCGCTGCCAGTGGTTTCCGGGCGGTGAAGGCGGGCAGGTGCGGGGCACCGCTCGTGTCTGACTGGAGGTGTTATGCGACGCGGTCATCGACGGCACGGCGACGGCCCGCGAGTACTGATCATCGGCGGCGGGTTTGCCGGGCTGTCAGCGCTACAGGCGCTGGCTGGTGCTGGCGCTGCGGTAACCGTCGTCGACCGCAACATCTACAGCACGTTTCAGCCGCTGCTGTACGAGGTGGCCACGGCGGGACTGACCGCATCCGACGTGGCTTACCCGCTGTGGTCGGCGACTTTCCGGCACGGCGGGTCGTTCCGCAAGGGCGAGCTGGCGGGCCTCGACCTCGGCCAGCGGATCGTGACCCTCAGCGCGGGCGAGCAGCTCGGTTACGACTACCTCATCATCGCGACCGGCGTGAGCGCGGCGTTCTTCGGCGTGGCGGGCGCAGCCGAGCACGCCGTGGGCTTGTATACCCGCCGGGACGCGGTCAGGCTCCGCAACACGCTGATGGACGAGCTGGAGCGGCGCAACGAGGAGCTGGCCATCTCCGGGCTGGACGTCACCATCGTCGGGGGCGGAGCGACGGGCGTTGAGATGGCCGGCACGCTCGCCGAGCTCCGCAATTTCGCGCTGCCGGCCGTGTACCCGCACGTCGACCGGTCCATGTTCCGGATCCGGCTGATCGAGATGGCACCCGCGCTGCTCATGCCGTACAAGGACAGGCTGCGGCGGTACACGCGTCAGCAACTGGTGGACCGCGGCGTCGAGGTGCTGCTGAACACGGCCATCAAGGAAGTCAGGGCCGGGTGGGTGCTGCTGGCCGACGGCGCCGAGTTCCGCAGCGACATCACCGTCTGGGCGGCTGGCGTGGCGGGACCGGACGCTTCCTGGGCCGCCGGCCTGCCGCGCGGCAAGGGCGGGCGGATCGAGGTCGGCGCGGATCTGCGGGTCACCGGCACGGACCGGGTGTTCGCCGCCGGGGACGTCTGCGTGAATCCCGGCGAGCCGGTCGCTCAGCTGGCCCAGCCGGCGCTCCAGCAGGGCCGCCACGCCGGAGAGCAGGTCGCCCGGCTCATCGCGGGCAAGTCCACCAGGCCCTTCCGGTACCACGACAAGGGAATCATGGCCACCATCGGCCGGCGCTCGGCCGTGGTCGAGCTGCGCGGCGGCGTGCAGCTGCGTGGCACGCTGGCCTGGCTAGCGTGGCTGGGCCTGCACCTGATCTACCTGCTGGGCAACCGCAACCGCGTGGTGACGCTCGTGAACATGACGTGGCGTTACCTGACCTGGAGCCGCGGCGGCGGGATCATCATCGGTGACGACGTGCCGGGGGACGACTGAACCTCCCCGGCTCACTGGAGTCCTGACATGCCTCAGATTCACGCTGACCGCCGCGCGCTCGCGCAGCGAAAGATCGCCGAATCCGGCGCCGATGGTGCGCTGATCACCATCCCGGCGAACGTTCGCTACCTGTCTGGCCTGGTCAGCTCCAATATGGCCATGCTGCTGCCGGCCGACGGGCCGGCCCTGCTCGGCACGGACTTCCGGTACGCGGAGACTGCCGAGAGGGACTGCCCTGACCTTGACATCGAGATTGAGCGGCAGCTAGAGCCGGCGCTGGTCCGCCTCGCCGCCGGACGCGGCTGGCGCACGCTGGCCTTCGAAGCGCACCAGCTGACAGTCGAGCAGCACTCGGTCCTGACGGCACTGCCGGACGCCCCGCGACTGGTGCCGCTCGGCCATCTGGTGGAGGAGCTGCGCGCGGTCAAGGATGAATCGGAGATCGAGCTGCTGGCCAGGGCGTGCGCGCTGACGGACGAGGCGTTCGCCGCCGTGCTCGGCGCGATCCGGCCGGGCCGGACGGAGCGCGAGCTGGCCGTCGCGATCGAGCGAGCCATGGTGGACCTCGGCGCCGAGGCTCCCGCGTTCGACACCATCATCGCCAGCGGGCCCAACGGCGCGATACCGCACCACTCGCCGGGGAGCCGCGTCCTTCAGCGTGGCGACCTGGTCACCATCGACTGCGGCGCACGGCACGCCGGATACCACGCCGACATGACCAGGACCGTGGCCCTCGGTCCGCCAGCGCCCTGGCAGCGGGAGATCTATGACCTGGTGGCCGCGGCGCAGCGGGCTGGCGTCGCGGCCGCCGTCGCGGGCGCTGACGTCGGGGAGGTCGACGCCACCGCCCGCGGGATGATCGCGGCGGCTGGCCATGGCGACCACTTCGGGCACGGCCTGGGTCATGGCGTCGGGCTGGAGGTACACGAAGCGCCGATGCTGGGACCGGGCCGGACAGGTAAACTCAAAGATCGGGTTCCGGTCACTGTCGAACCCGGGATTTACCTCCCCGGCATGGGCGGCGTCAGGATCGAGGACACTCTCGTGGTCCGCGCGGCCGGGCCAGAAACGCTCATCACGACCACCAGGGAACTGCTCGTGCTGTGACGGCGGCGCGGCGGTTCCTGACGTACCCAGGAGACACGACGTGGCCACCACAAATGACCTCAAGAACGGTATGACGCTGACCATCGACGGAGCGCTCTGGAGCGTGGTGGAGTTCCAGCACGTCAAGCCCGGTAAGGGCGGCGCCTTCGTGCGCACCAAGCTGAAGAACGTGCTGTCCGGGAAGGTGGTGGACCGGACGTTCAACGCGGGTGTGCGCGTGGAGGTCGCCAACGTTGACAAGCGCGAGATGCAGTACCTGTACCGGGAGGGCGACGACTTCGTCTTCATGGACACCACCGACTATGACCAGCCGCACATCCCCGCCGCTGTCGTCGGGGACGCCGCCAGCTACCTGCTCGAAGAACAGATGGCCACGATCGCCTTCAACGACGGCACGCCGCTCTACGTCGAGCTCCCCGCCGCGGTGGAGCTGACCGTGCAGCACACCGACCCCGGCCTGCAGGGAGACCGGTCGACGGGCGGGACGAAGCCGGCCACCCTCGAGACCGGCGCGCAGATCCAGGTGCCGCTGTTCATCACGACGGGGGAAAAGATCCGCGTCGACACGCGGACCGGCCAGTACCTCGGCCGGGCCTGAGCCGGCCGGATGCCAGCGCGCAGCAAGGCCCGCAAGCGGGCGCTGGATATCGTGTTCGAGGCTGAGGCTCGGGGCGTGCCAGTGCTCGATCTGCTGACGGAGCGAGCGGCGGCCGCCGACCCGCCCGTATCTGAGTACGCGGCTGAGCTAGTCCGGGGCGTCCACCAGCACGCGGCGCAGATCGATGAGCTGCTGACAGCGCACTCGCAGGGCTGGCCGCTGGAGCGCATGCCCGCGGTGGATCGCAACATCCTGCGGATCGGCACATATGAGCTGCTCTGGCGGGACCAGGTACCGGACGCGGTGGCGATCAGCGAGGCAGTGGCCCTGGCGGCGGAGCTCTCTACGGACGATTCGCCCGCCTTTGTCAACGGGTTGCTCGGCCGGCTGCTGCAGCTGAAGCCGACGCTGGCGCTCTGACCCGACCGCCTCGCTGGCGCGCAGATCGCGAAGACTTGGCGTTGAAAGAAGACTTAGTCCGCCCATGGCACGCGAAGTCTTCGCCCCGCCGGTGGGTACCCCTCGTCCTGCCCGGCGCCGTCAGCAGGGCGCTCTACTGTGTTATCGGGAGCGGATCCGGGATCGGTGCCAGGACATGGACGTGCAGGCAAAAGGCGCTAGCGCCGACAGCAATGCGGACGACACTGGCTGCCGCATTCTGCACGTGGACATGGACGCCTTCTATGCCAGCGTCGAGATACGCGACCGGCCAGAGCTCGCCGGCCGGCCGGTGATCGTCGGCGGGCTGTCCGGCCGCAGCGTCGTCCTCTCGGCGACCTACCAGGCGCGCGCCTTCGGCGTCCGGTCGGCGATGCCGATGTCGCGGGCCAGGCGATTGTGCCCGCAGGCGACCGTGATCCCGCCGCGGCACCGCCTGTACAGCGCCGTGTCGAAGGAGGTCATGGCGATCTTCCGGTCCGTCACGCCTCTGGTGGAGCCGCTGTCGCTCGACGAGGCATTCCTCGACGTGTCCGGGGCGATCAGGCTGTTTGGCCCTCCGGCCAGCATCGGCAACCAGATCCGCCAGCAGGTGGAGCAGCAGCAGCAGATTACGTGCTCGGTTGGCGTGGCTCCGACCAAGTTCCTCGCCAAGCTCGCATCGGTGCACTGCAAGCCGGACGGACTGCTGGTGATCCCGGCTGGCGCGGTGCTGGAATTCCTGCACCCGCTGCCGGTTTCCGCCCTGTGGGGGGTGGGGGACAAGACGGGGCAGGTGCTGTCCAGGCTGGGGCTGCGGACCGTCGGCGATATCGCCGGAACGCCGCTCGATGCACTAGAGCGCGATCTCGGCAAGGCGGCGGCTGCTCATCTGCACGCGCTGGCTAGCGGCCGGGATGACCGGGCGGTGACGCCGTCGGTCAGGGAGAAGAGCGTCGGCAGCGAAGAGACGTTCGAGACGGACATATCGGATCCAGTCCTGATCCGGCGTGAGCTGCTGCGCCTGTCCCGGCGAACCGCGACAGCGTTGCGATCGGGAGGACTCGCTGCCCGGACGATCACCATCAAGCTTCGCAAGGCTGACTTCACGACCATCACCCGGTCACGGACGCTGCCCGAGGCCACCAGCGAGACCCAGCAGATCTACGCCACGTCCTGTGCGCTCTACGCCGCGTCCGGGCTCAGCGGCCAGGCCAGGCTGCGGCTGGTCGGGGTTCGGGCGGCCGGTCTGGTGCCTGCTGCGGACGCTGCCACCCAGCTCACGCTCGAAGGGCGACGTGCCTCCTGGCGCGACGCGGAATCCGCGCTGGACAAGATCACCGGCCGGTTCGGCCCCGACGCAATCCGCCCCGCTACACTTGTGTCTGCGCGGCGCGCCGGCGATCAGGCCGATAACCAGGGCCGATAGCTACCGACCGTAGTTGTGGTGCGGCTGATTGGTGCCGCCTACCCTGTACCCTTCCACAGGGCGCCCCGGCGCTCGTATTCTGGGCGTAAAGCAACGGCCGTGGTGGTAAACGAGCATCTGGCCGATGTCGATGGGAGGCACTGTGCCGCTCTCTGAGCACGAGCAGCGTCAGCTCGAGCAGATTGAGCAGGCGCTCTATGCCGATCATCCGCGCCTGGCGCGTCTCATGCGCTCCAGGGATCCGAAGGTCCACTACCGGCGCCGGGTCTTGCAGGCGTGCGTCGGGTTCCTCCTGGGTGCCGGCGCGCTGGTCGCGGGCCTGTTCCTCAAATACGCCTGGCTGTCGGCGGCGGGCTTCGTCCTCATGCTGCTGAGCAGCATCTGGGCGATCGCAAGCTACCGCCGGATGGCGGCGGTGATGCTGCCCCAGCGCCGGCGGGGCCGAGGCCGCCGGCGGGGCCGGGCACCCAGGGCAGCCTCGGCGAACACTGGCCTGATGGAGCGGCTGGAGGAGCGCTGGCGCCGACGCCAGGAGGGTAACAGCCGGTAGCCGACTCGCCCGGACCAGCTACCTTGACCCTCCTCGACCCGCTCCGACCAGTTCGTCCGACTTCGGCTTGCTCGCTGTGTCCTGGCCTGCTCGTCGGGGTTGCGGTCGCTGAGTGTGCTCGCGCGGATAGGCCTGCCGTCGTAGCGCGGGCCATGAGGTGTCCAGCCAGCTCAGCATGTCGCCGAGCCGCTGCAGGCCGCGCTGTGTCGTAGCGAGCGTGGAGGCAGGCAGCACCCACGCCCGGATGCGCCGGCGCAGCGGCGTGATCGCCGCGACGGCGCGGCGCACCCTGGTGACATCGGCTGAAAGGCCCGTTCCCGACTCTGCCCGCACCGCGTAGGCAGCCCGCTCCGCGGCGGTGACAATGCGGCGGAGCGCCTGCGCGGTGGCCGGGTCGAGGCCCGCTTCCCGGGTAAGCCGCCTGGCCAGGGCGCGCGGGGTCTCGCCGGGCGCGCGGCTGAGCCCGTAGTCGGTGAGGTCATCAGTCAGCTCGCGCCACGCGGCGGCGGCCTTCGCGGCGTCAGTGGAGGCGCCCAGCCAGCGGCGCCGGCGGGTCAGCCTGCGGGCCAGGGCTGGTGAGACGAGCAGCAGCACGACCAGGAGCGGGATCACGATGGCGAGCCACGTGCCTGATCCGCTGGGTGCCTTACTCCCGGCCGCGTCACCACCCGCAAGGCCCCGGACGCCGTTGAGATTGTGCGAGGCATTCGGTTGCGAGGCGCCCGTCGCGCCGCCGGCCGTGGAGCCGGCAGGCGTCGTCGCGGACGTGCCGCGCCCGGCTGGGCCAGTCGCGTACGACGGCACTGTCGCGGTGCCCTGGCCGGTCGTCCCGTGCGGGGTCGGCTCGAACCGGATCCAGCCCTCGCCGGCGAAGTACAGCTCGGGCCAGGCATGCGCGTCCGCGGTGGTGACACGCCAGGTGCCGTGCGGGCCGCGGGTGCCGCCCGTGTAGCCGACCGCGACCCGGGACGGGATGCCCAGCAGCCTGGCCAGCACCGCGAACGCCCACGCGAACTGCTGGCAGTAGCCGCGCCGGTCGCTCGTCAGGAACGCGAGCAGCCAGTGGGAGCTGGGCAGGTGCGGCGTCAGGGTGTACTTGAAACTGCCGGCCAGGAACCAGTCCTGCAGTTCGATCGCTTCCTGCAGCTGGGTCGTGGCCAGGCCGGTGTGATCATGGGCGATAGCGGTAAGCCTGGTCTCGTCCGGCCCGTTGTAGAAACCGTACTGGTTGCTGATCGAGCCGGGCGCGCTCTCCGTGGCCGCCGCCAGTTCGGCTGCCGTCGGCTGCGCCTCGCTGCTGGTCACGGTGTACTCCAGGCTGACCTCCGACGGGACACCGTAGATCATCAGCGAGCCGGGCAGCTCAAAAGCATTCCAGGACGCATTGCTAGGGGTCAGCGTGACCGGGGCATACGGCACGGGCAGGTACGCGCTCGGGCTGGACTGCTGCTGGTTCCCGGCCACCGTGATTGTTGTCCGCGCCTTGGTCACGGCCGTACTCGCTACCTGCCCGGCCGGCCGGTAGGGGAGCGTACCGTCACCGGACTCCGCTTTGCCGGAGCCGGACCGCTCCGGCAGCCACTCGTCCTGGGGCGCGCTGTAGTTCAGCACGTACTCCTGCAGATACTGGTCGGCAGGCACTGTCGCGGTCGTCGTGTAGGTGAGGACTGGCTCTGGCTTTTTCTCCTGCAGGTCGTGCTGTACCGCCTGCAGGACGGGCAACTCGCCGCCGGTGCCTACTCCGTCACTACCTCCGCTACCGGTGCCCTGGGCGAACATGCTGTGGGCCTGCATGGATGGCAGCACCAGCGGGATGATCACGGCCAGGCACACCGCTGCCAGCCCGATACGCCGGCCGGAGGCTGCCAGATCCTTGGTATCTGGCCCGGTTCCCGCGTCGTCGGCGCGCTGGACGTAGCGGAACGTCACCAGCTGACCCCACATCCGCAGCCGATCCCGGCTGCCCGTGGACAGCAGGGTCAGGAAGCCCGCCATGCCGGCCGCGAACGCGAGGATCTGCTGGCCGCCGAAGCTCTTGAGATTGCTGGCGACCGGGACGCTGAAGAGCACGAGCAGCGGCAGCCCGGCGGCGGCCGGCCGCCGCATCCGCACCGCCAGCACGTCAACCATGATCGCGACCAGGCCGATGCCACCGGAGGCGACCAGGCTCACCGGCCTGGTGTCGGCCACCGGGGGGGAGAACCTGAATTGGGCGAATGCATCCTGGACCATGAGCCCGAGCTGGCTGGCCGAGTCGTGGCTCGGAATCAGGTGAGCGTAGGCCGCTCCGTTGGCGAACCAGAGAGTCAGGTAGATCAGGAGCGCCGCCAGGTAGAGGGCGATGACGGCGAAGCCGCGCAGCGGCCCGGCGCCGGTCGCGCTCGCCGCGGTCAGGGCGATGATGACGAGCCCCGCGATCAGGGCCAGCAACCCTGACCCCAGCAGCAGCGGGATGACAGCGACGATCACGGCCGCGGTGGCCACGATGGTCGGCTGCCGGCCGGGCAGCCGGCTGGCGACGCCGGCCGCGCCGACGACGATCACGGCCCCGATGCCCGCGCCCAGCCATCCTGCCCCCTGCAGGACCGAGGTCAGAGAGAGCGCCGCGAGCAGCACGGCGACCGCCGCGGTTGCGGGGAGACGCAGGCTCATGACGGCGACCCCGCATCGGCAGCGAGGGCCGGCCCGGCGTGACGGCCGCCGCCGGCCACGTTCAGGCCGGCCGGCCCGGCGCTGGCCGGCACGATCCAGGTCTGCGAGAGGTGCGCGGCCTGTGGCCGCGACAGCCGCCGCCACGCGACCGGCAGCGGCGTTGCCGCGTCAAGCACCGTCACGTGCCAGCCCGCGTTGAGCAGGATCGCCTCGGCCGCGTCGGTCTCGGCGGACCGCCGGCCGTTCGGCGGTCCGGCAGCGCGGCTGGTCATGTCGCCGGTCGCGCCATTGCCGGATCCGGAAGCGGGCTGACTTGTGCTCCGCGGCTCGTCTGCCCAGGTGCTCACGTCCAGCAGGATCGCCAGTCCCTGGCTGCCCTCGGCCCGGCATGCGGCCAGCTTCCTCGCCTCCGGTGCCGGCAGCCTGCCCGTGATGGCGATGATGACTCCGCCCGCGGTCCGGAGCTCGGCGAGGGCCTGATCGAGGTTCCGGCTCGTAGATGGGTGGATCACGGCGAGCGTGTCGAGAAGCGCGTCGGCAAACAGCGGGCCGCCGCGCAGCGTGGCCGCGTCGGTGACGAACTGGCCGGTAAGCCCTTCGCTGGCGATGTGCGTGCCAACCGAGGCAGCGGCGCTGACGGCCGCCTCGAAGGACGAGGCCATTCCATGGCCCGCGTGCGACCTCGACCTGGTGTCAAGGAAAATCGTGGCCCGGTTGCGCCACCGCTGCTCCTCGCGGCGCACCATGAGCTCCCCATAGCGCGCGGTCGACCGCCAGTGCACCCGCCGCAGCTCATCGCCGTCCCGGTACTCGCGGGGGATGACGTCGTCCTCGCCAGCCGTCGAGGTGAGGCGCGCCCGGCCCTCGCCCTCGCCGGCCCAGGTACGGCTGATGACGGTCCGGGATAGCGGCACGACTCGCGGGGTCACCACGAATGTCGTCCGGCCGGACGCTGACCGCTCGAGTTCGACGAGCCCGAAGGAGTCGGCCACCCGAAGGTGAACCGGCCCGATCTCGAACTTGCCGCGCAGATCGGAGCGGAGCGAGTACGTGAGCTGCCTGATGCCGTGTCGCTCGATCTTGTCCAGTACATAGCGCGGCCTGCTCCCGAGCGCGTACGGGATCGTGTCCTCGGCGAGGAGCAGCCCGGTGGGAACGCGGGAGACATTCTCGAGCCGGAGCGTCACGGTGCCGGTATGCCCGATGGGTACGCGCGCCGGTGTGATCGTGCGCGACGTGGCGAGCCGGTACTGGCCGCGGCGGGCGGCGACAGCTGCCAGCAGCGGCAGCGCGATCAGCGCCAGGCCAACCGAGAGCAGCCCCCGCTCGCCGAGCGCGAAGCCGAGGAGGGCGGCGACCACACCTGCGCTCAGGAAGCAGATACCGCGGGTCGTCATCCCGGCGAGCAGCGAGGTCCGCATCGCGTGTCCTTCCGGCGGCCTGGTCTTGAGTGTAGGTCGATTACCGGGTGGGCAGCGGCAGCCGCCGGACCAGGCCGGCGAGCACTTGCTCGGGCAGATCTCGGCCGACCATGGCCTCCGCGCTCGGGAGCAGCCGGTGGGCAAGCACAGGCACCGCGAGAGCCTGGACATCGTCCGGGAGCACGAAATCTCGCTCGTCGAGCGCTGCGTGCGCCCGGCTGGCCCGCAGCAGATGCAGCGCGGCACGCGGCGAGGCGCCGAGCCGCAACTCCGGGGCATTCCGGGTGGCGCTCACGATGTCGATGATGTACTGGCGGAGCGCGGCCGACACGTGGATCTCGCGCACGGCCGCTACCAGCGCGCGCACGTCGGTGGCGTGCGCGACGGGCTTGAGATGGTCCAGCGGTGAGGTCGAGCTGTGCGTCTCCAGCAGGCCGAGCTCAGCTGCCTGGTCCGGATATCCGATGGAGATCCTGGCCATGAACCTGTCTCGCTGCGCCTCGGGGAGAGGGTAGGTGCCTTCCATCTCCACCGGGTTCTGGGTGGCGACCACCATGAACGGCGGGTCGAGCTGATAAGTCCGGCCGTCGACGGTGACCTGGCGCTCTTCCATGGACTCCAGCAGGGCCGACTGCGTTTTCGGCGAGGCTCTGTTGATCTCGTCACCGAGCACGATATTGGCGAAGATTGGCCCGGGCTTGAATTCAAACTGGCGCAGTTCCTGGTTGTAGGCGCTGACCCCGGTGATATCGCTCGGCAGCAGGTCCGGGGTGAACTGAACGCGCCGGACCGAGCAGTCGATCGACCTGGCGAGCGCCTTGGCCAGCTGCGTCTTCCCCACGCCGGGCACGTCCTCAATCAGCAGGTGCCCCTCCGCCAGCAGCACCGTCAGCGCGAGCCGGACGGCTCCTGGCTTGCCGGTGATGACGGTCTGCACGGCCGCGCTCACCTGGGTGGCGACCTGCACGAGTTCATCCAGCGTTGCGTCGGCCTCCCGGCCGGTGTCCGTCACCAAGGTGCCCTCCTGGCGCCATTCCCTCGATAAGGGGCTGCGATCAGACAGTACGTCGTCCGCGGGCCGTCGGCGACGCCGCTGCCCGGCAGCGCCACCTTTATTCCCGCATGCCGGGCTCGGCCGCCGCGCAGCCGGGGGGCGGTCCTGGGCCTGACCTACTCCTGGACCCCGAGTGCCCCACTTCACTCCACCGCTGCTGACCTGGAAAATCTTCCTTGCCGTGGCCAGTTCTGTGCCCCGGCATCGTTGACGGTGGAGGATAGTGGGGTACAGTGGTACGCCGTGGGGCGGGAATGGCGCCAGCGGGGCGCCAGGTGGGGTCGCCTGGGAGGTGAGGCGGGTGTTTCTCGGCACCCATACGCCACGCCTCGACGACAAAGGACGGATGATCTTGCCGGCCAAGTTCCGCGAGGAACTGTCGGCTGGCCTCGTCCTGACCAAGGGTCAGGAGCGCTGCCTGTACGTCTTCCCGGTCACCGAGTTCGCGCGGATCACCGAGGCGCTGCGCACGGCGCCCGTGACCGCGAAGGCGGTGCGGGACTACAGCCGCGTTTTCTTCGCGAGCGCCTCGGACGAAGAGCTGGACAAGCAGGGCAGGATCACGATCCCGCAAGGCTTGCGGGAGTACGCGGCGCTGGACCGCGACTGCGTGGTCATCGGGGCCAACACCAGGCTGGAGATCTGGGACGCCAGCGCCTGGGCGAGCTACCTGGAGCAGCAGGAGCCGGCGTTCTCGGCCG
>Ga0123356_10001331_pt1 | contig 27287 bp, 28 predicted proteins | sample TergutEmb28metaG_2_FD_92546 | JGI IMG/M metagenome (GOLD analysis project Ga0123356, IMG submission 92546) | Embiratermes neotenicus P3 segment gut microbial communities from Petit-Saut dam, French Guiana - Emb289 P3 | ecosystem: Host-associated > Arthropoda: Insects > Digestive system > Gut ...
ACCCGGTCGAGCCGGGTAATGACGAGAGAGGGGACTGGATTACCCCGGTTCCCCCTTCGCTAAAGCTTCGGGAGGACTGACGCAAGCCGGGTAATGACGGAGGGGGGCGCGGAGTTGTCCGCTGTTTGCTTAAACCTTAACCCCTATTTCGCCCAAGATCTGGCGGATTTCGTTTTTCGCGGCGATGTGCGAGATCGAAATATTTTCGCTCCCAAGCGACATCATGTCGAGTATGGTAAGGCCGTTAAGGAACATCTCCCTGTAGACCACGCGCTCGCCGATACCGGAAATATATTTGAAGCCGACTATGTCCGCGAGCTTCGTGAGAATCTGGTCCACTTCGCGCTTGTTTTTGGCATCGATATGCGAGATGCGGTTTCGTAGCACATACCATTTGAACGGCTCGAGGCCGGAATCGTTCCTGATCTGGTTCATCGCGCGCACGTTTTGGGCGTAATTGGAAAGTCCCAAAACTTCGTGGGTATACGGATCGAGTTGTGCTATCACATCCAAATCGATCAGAGAATCGTTGACGGGGGTTATCAAGATATCCGCGTTCTTGTGTCCCGTGTTCGAAAGGTGGTTATAGGTTCCGGGCGTGTCGATAATGATTACATCGTATTCTTGGCGCAGGGATTTGATTTCGGATTCAAGCTGGGCGCTGTCCTGGTCGGCGGTGCGTTGCGTGGAAATGGGCGAGGGGGTGACGACCAGGTGTTCCGGCATCGGGATCGAAATCTTCTTGTCGTCGATATATCGCACGCGGTTTTCAAGATAGTGGGTCAACGTGCCCTGTCGTCCGTCAAGGTCGATCGTGGCGACCCTTTGTCCGTCGTAAAGATAGGCTGCGGCGAGGTGCATGGAAAGCGTCGATTTGCCCGACCCCCCCTTTTCGTTGCCTATCGTTATAACCTTCGACATTTTCCCGAGTATATCACGGGTCGGCGCGAAAAGCAAGAAAGTTTATATGCTTAGGCGCGCGGTTTTTGTCTTAGAAGGTCGATTATGCTTGCTTCCATGTATTTGCAATTACAGCCCGGAGGAGGGCATTTGCCAGGCACCGGCGTGGTCTTGCGGTCTTGATCCCAGCACAGGCTTGACCTTACGATGTCCATCTGATCGCTTGGATCGCGTCCGGGAGTCAGGCTTTGGAGCATGTTGAAATGCTCGAGGAATTTTGGGCACATTTCAAGCTGGACATCGACTTTTTCGTGTCCCTTATCCGTGTGCCGGTCGATTTTGATAACCGTATGGGTCTTGATGGCCGCGGCCGTTTTAATTTGTTCTGCTAGTATCATAATTTCACTCTTCTTGAGATTGGGTTTTATTAAAAATGCGTGTTAAAAATAGGTATGATGAATTAGGAGCGGGTGCCCCAAAAATAGAAGAAAGCAAAGAGTTTCGCGTTTTGCATAGGGATTACCATACTGCTTTTCGGAGGTTTTGTCAAGGGGAAAATGACGAGCAAGCCATGAACGCCGAGCTGGCGGCGACGCACTTGTGCGCGCATGCCTGCGTGGGGGCGGCGGTCATGCGCGAAGCGAGCAAGCTCGCTGGAGGCTTCTTATAACGTTATCCCAAAATTATCGGCAAGGCGATGACGAACGCAAGCACGCCGAAAAGGAGCTGTTCGCGGGGCGTGCGCTCGGAATGTAAATACGCGCTGCCTATCATTATAATAGGTGCGGAAAGCACGAAGAAGGTTCCGGTCAAGCTTGGCCCAAGGATATTGCCGGCGGAATAGATGACCACCAATTCGCTTATCGCGAAAAGCGCGCCGATCGCCCACATTATAGGCAGCCTGAAGCCAGCGACGGCTTCGCCCAGCATTTTGCGGTATGCTATAACCGAGAAGGCAAACGCGGTGTTCATGCTTATCAAAATATACATATACCAGTTGCTGGGCGGGATTCCGATCTGGTCGGCGACCGGACATGCGGCCTGTATCAATGTGGCGCCGGCGAAGAAAATCTTGCCCTTTCTCGAGAGCTCGCTTGCCGCGCCCCTGAAAAAGAACGCAAGGCCGAGAGCGCCCAAGCCGATGCAGGAAAGGACTTGAATCGCCGTGATGTTGTCGCCAAGGAAGATCGCGTTTATGGGCGCTGCTATGGAAATGGCTATGAATCCGCGGAAATTCGCCGCGGAGTTGCTTTCGCGCGCGACATCCGTGCCAAGTTTTAGGCCGTAATATATAAACGCGCCCTTGGCCATTCCGGCGATAAGCGTTATCGGGCTTAGGCCATTAAAGCTTGCGTCGGCGCCCATTATCGGCCACATCGCCCATATAATTACCACAAGAAAAAGCGAGCTTGAGAGCGTGATCGCCTCGGAATCGAGCGTTCGCGTTCCGGATTTAACCGAAAACGCGCGGGCGACGATAAGGCTTGTGATCAAAAGACCGATTAGCATTTACGGGCACCGGGCTTATTTGACCGGATCGAGGCGGCCGGTGTCGGGACAAATCACGAAGCCGTGCACCTTTATCTCGGCGGGCATAAGGGGGTGGTTCCTTATGATCTTCACCGTATCGGCGACGGAATCCTCGACCTTGTCGAAACCTTTGAGCCATTCCGTGCCGGCCACAGCCGCGCAAAGATCCAACTTGTCCTTGGTTATGCCGCGCTTTTCCATGTCGGGAAGTATCTTGTCCGAGCACATGCCAAGCACGCCGCAGTCGTAGTGGCCCACCACCATAATCTCTTCGACGCCAAGTTTATATACCGCGATCAGGAGGCTACGCATTACCGAACCGAAGGGCGAGGTGATCACAGCGCCGGCGTTCTTGATAACCTTCGCATCGCCGTTTTTAAGACCTATGGCGGCCGGGAGGAGTTTCACCAGCCTTGCGTCCATGCAGGTCAGGATCGCAAGCTTCTTTTCGGGAATGACGCTGTGGGCATAGGGTTCGGCCTTGTTTTCGGCTACGAACTTTTTATTGAATTCAAGAAATTCGTTGATGACTGACATTATTATTTTCCTTTCTTATTTTTAGTTTTTGTGGCGGATTTACCCTTTGTAAATATGAACAAGGCGACGAGCGCGCGGATTACGTATGCGTATACACCAAGCTTTACGATGACAGGGATTACACTCGAGAAGATGTTGCCGATGAAGCTTATAATCGCTTCTATTACAGAGTTGCCGCAGATAAAGCCCAGCCTTAGCGGTTCGGCGCAAAACCCATAGCCCAACAGGCCCAGGCCGATCAATGAAAGGATGAAGATAAACGCGGCGCGCACATAGGCCACGCTCCACTGTTTAAGGGTATATTGTGTAAACGGGTTTTTGGTTTTGGGCATTTATTCTCCTTTTTTGGTTGTGCCGATTATTATAGCATGATATGAACAAGGCGCAAGAATTTAATTTTTTGTTGTTGACAAGGAGGTTTTTTTATGAATGGGCGGATAAATTCCATAGAACTTATGCGAATCCTTATGATAAGCGCGGTGGTGGCGTTCCATAGCGGGCGGTTCGGCGACGGCGGGCTTGCGGTCAAATTTTTCTTTCTTATCGGCGGATACTTTTTGGTGAAAACAGCTATGCGCGGGGAGTTCAAGGAATTCGTGCGGCCCCTTTATCTTAAGATGCTATTGCCTTCGGTATTCACGGTATTGGTGCTTATAATAATAGGGGACAAAAGTTTCCGCGTGCACGATTTCGGCGACCTGGCCTTCCTTTTTACAATAAAGCGCGGTGGAGCGGGCGGGTCGGCGATATTCGCCTATGCCTGGTTCATCGGGGTATACTTCTGGGTTAGCGCGTTTTATTTCGGAGTGATGAAGGCCCTGCCCGCGCGGGCGGCGGCGCTTGCTATCGCCATATTCGGCGGGATCAGCCTTTTGATTTGGTGCGCCTATGACGCAGCCTTAGTGCTTAACCAGGGTGTGTTCTGTGGATTTGCCTTCATGGGAATTGGCGCGATGCTGGGCTATTACGACCCGAAAATAGAAAGTCCTCGGGGGGGGGGTAGGACGTTGGGCGTTGAGGATCTTAGAGGCCGCGCTTTATATTTTCATCGCGTGGAAACTTTTCGCTGGACGCCCGATGAGGCACGAGGTTTATAACCATATATACATGCTGGTTCCGTTCGGAATTTTATTTATAATCCAGGTTTCGCGCGTAGGTGCTATTTCGGCATGGCTTGACCGATGGAATTGGATCGGTTTGGTTGCGCGCTATGCGTTGCCGGTATATATACTTCAATCGCTGGCGTTCAAAATCGTGGGACAGAAGTCGGTTGTGGCCATACCTTTGGCCTGGATCATCGGTGCGGCGTATTGGCATGGGGAGCGATGGCTTCGTCGGAGACTTGCTTGACATTAATATAAAATATGTCTAGGATAATAGTTATGAACGACAGCGATTACAACCCAAATTGGGAAAAGCCGTGGCTTGACGAACCGGAGGGCAAGCCCCATATCATAAAATTCTTTGGCGCGATTCCATTGGACGACGTAGGAATCAAAGATTCTTTACAGAAGTTCGGCGCGGTCCATGTATGCTATGTCGGCACCGACGGAAGGATGAAAGACGATGCCGGAATGGTATGCCTCGAGTGTTCAGATCGTGGCCAGTGTGCTCATACGGCAAAAGAAGAAGACAAGAAAAGCCGTCCGCCCATGTATGACATCGACGAGGTCGGCTGTGCATTCGTATCCAAAGTTTATGAAATGGCCATGCGCGACAGCAGGGACGAATATGCCATCGCATACAACACCGCGATCGTGCCCATGGGGCGCAACTTCAACCGACTTATAATTCAAAACAAAGCGAAAAATCCCAGGAAGCAGAAGGCCGTAGACGTTCCGTTTCGCATGAATGTCCTTTTTATCCTTATGCGGACGTGCAGATGTATCGACGATGTAAGCATTGCCATGACGGATAACGAAATGTTGCAGCGGATCGCCGAATGCCAAAACAAGGCGAATTGCCCCCCCCCAGAGGCGATTAAGAAACCCATGTCGGTTCAAAAGCGCGAAGTGGCGACCCGGCGCCTTGAGAAGGCTTCGAGAGCCCTTGGCCGCATATCGTTAGTGGCGGAGCTTGCTGTAAGATTACTTCGTAATGAGCGTTAGTTTTTTTGCCTTTGACTTTTCCTTTGTGTTTTGATAAAATCGGGGCGTTCGTGCGGGCGTGGTTCAATGGTAGAATATGAGCTTCCCAAGCTTGGGGCGAGGGTTCGATTCCCTTCGCCCGCACCAAGAAAAAATTGGTTCCGGGTGAGCCGGGGTATCTCGCGGGCGCGCTAGCCTCATCGCTAACAACGCTCTTCGGCAAAGCTATGCCGGCGCTCGGTTTCCCTTCGCCCGCACCATAAAAGGAGATCTTAATGACCGACATGACAAACTATGAAAAGCTTATGAACGGCGGGACGGAAATCGCGCTTGCCACAAGCTTCAACAACTTCCCAAACGTCCGCATAGTGAATTTCGTTTGGGACAAGGGGGTGCCCGGCATGATTTATTTCGCGACCACTCCGTCCGAGCGGAAGATAGTCGAAATCAAGGCCAACAACAACGTGGCCTTCACAACCATTGGAAACCAGGTCGTGCGCGTTCCCAACGGCCGGGTCAAGGAAACTTCGCGCGACCGCGAAGAGCTTAAAAAAATGTTCGTGGACAAGATGCCGTTTTACGCGGACGTGTTCAAGCATGTGCCGGGAATAGCGCTTTACGAAATCAGCTTCGACACAGCCAAAGTCCACATGGACATGAGCGAGCCGCAGGTCATAAACTTCTAGGTTTTCTTGAGGTTGCAAGGAGCAAACCACGCCGAGCGGGGCGGAAGCGCCTTGGGCGCGTAGCACAGCGTGGGGCGGTCCCCGCACCAGCGAGGACAGGCTCGAGGTGCGCGCAGCTCTTCGAGCTGGAGAGCTTCAGTATGCTTGATTGTATAATGTCAGTTAGCGCCAGGCGGCCAATGTCCGCTTGCCCACGCTTGTTGGCTCAGATTGTGTTCGCCCGCCCGGGGCGGCCGTTTGCCTTGTATAGTCAAACTTTGCTAGGCGGCTTTTTGCTTGCGACGTATTTCGGCAAGCTTGGTTTCAAGATTATGACTCATGGCGCCAAAAATAAGTCCATAGATTTTTTCCGGGGTTGGGTTTTCAACGCCTTGCTTAATAAGAAGCGCCTTGGTTTTATGATATGCCGAACCTATGGTTGGGTCGCAGTATTTGGGGCAACGTTTGCGTTCGCACACGTTAGGATTTTCCGGATCGTAATAGTCGGCCCTGGGGCACTGACGGGGTTCGTGCACCTCTCCTAAATCCGTATAAAATTTCTCATATTCGGCAACGGTGCGCGCAAATCTTGACGGCTGCGTTTTCGGTTTTTGTTTTATTTTGACGCGGGGTTGTTTGAAGCTTAGATTTTTATAAGTTATCATACTTTTCCTTTTTATTAAACATTAACATAAGAATAACGGGGGGGGGGGATTTGTCAAGTCTTATTTCCAACTTTTCCTTGAAATATTGGATCTGTTCTTATATTCTCGTGAAGAATGAGCAAAGCCTTGGTTTCCATAATCGTTCCAGTTTTCAACGCCGAGAAGCATATTGCGCGCTGTCTTGGGGGGTTGGCCGCGCAAAAACTTGCCGGCATAGAACTTCTTTTCATAAACGACGGTTCGACCGACAGTTCGCTTGCAATGCTTGAAAAATGGAAAAGCGAAAATCCAAACCTCAACCTCCGCATCATAACGCAAAAAAACCAAGGCGTCGCGGCGGCGCGCAACGTGGGACTTGACGAGGCCGGCGGCAAATACATAATGTTCTGCGATTCGGACGATTTGTTCGAGCCTAATGCCTGCGAACGTATGGTTTCGGTCATGGAGGCGGACGGCGAGCTTGCCTTCGCGCAATGCTGCGTAGACGTAGAGGTGGGCGAGGGCGATCATTCCTCGGCAAGGCTTTGGGGCATCAAAAGCTTCACCCCGGAAGTGTTCGGAAAGGTCGACATAAGCGACCCCGCGGCTATATCCCAATCTTTCGAATTCGTCCTTTGGAACAAGATATTCCGAAAATCCATTATCGACGAATTCCAAATCCGATTTCCGATCGTCAAGGCGCACGAGGACGACGCATTCATGTATATGCTCCGCTCGGTCGCGAAATCCGCCGTGTATATTGAAGACAAACTTTATCATCACCTTATACGAGAAGATTCGCTTACCTCGGACTATTTCCGACGTGATATGAAACTTAGGGACGATCGCACCATAGTATGCGCGGCCGTTTGTGAATTTTTCATCCGGCACAAGTTTATCCCGGCGCGCGAGGCGACGCTTGTAAAGATACTTTCACAGCAGCTTAGGACATGCCTACCACTATTTTCAGAAGGCGAGATGGGGATGATCGTGGGCGAGATAAATAAAAAATATCTCGAGCAGCAGGGGATCAAGCTGGTCTTCATGCCGGCGAAATTCATACATGTGAAAAAGTCTTAGGACGGCCTTTTGAGGGAGTTGCGAATTATCGCGGCGTAGTCCTTGAACACTTCGGCTTTGCGCTTTGTTGACAGGTTGTCGCCGTGGATCCTGCGATTAACGGCTATGAAATCCGTGCGGACAGAGGGGATATTCAGGCTTGATAATTTTGTTTGCAACGCCATGTCCTCGCCGCCCCGCAAGGACTTGTCGAATGCGCCGGCGGTTATGAACGCCTCTTTTTTTATCAACGCGCAGCCGGCAAGAGCGCCGAAGCCTTCGGTCAAGGTTGGCGCGGATTCGGGAATGTAATCGGGCGAGATGAAGTCTTTGCGTTTGGCGGTTGCAAGACCTGTGTCAGGATTTCCTTTGAGCGCCGAATATAACTTCGCTATGGATTCGGGTGTTAAAACATCGTCGGAATCGTGGAACATAAGTATGTCGCCAAGCGCCGCGGCCGCGCCACGGTTTTTGGCCACTACCTGGCCGGAATTGGGGATGCTTAGGACTTTCGCGCCGAGTTTTTCCGCTATGTCCGCCGTATTGTCGGTCGAGCCGTCGTCGACCACTATGATTTCGATTTCGCCGGGGACGGTTTGCGCCTTGACCGACCCGATCGATTCGGTGATATAGCGTGCCGAGTTGAATGCCGGGATCACGACGCTTACGAGTGGGCGTGCGCCGCTCATGCAAGCACCGGTTTCCAACCGTCGGCGCTTACGTCGTGCACGGGGTCGATGACAAGCATCTCCTGCATATTATTATATTCGTCGAAGGTGAAGGAAAAGTCGCTGCCTTTGGCTTGGTCGGCGTTAATTTCTATGGGGGGGGGTGAGGAGGCGGTGCCGTCGGTTAAAATTTCACGCTCCTTGAGTCTGGATACGAACTCGTCGAGTTTCGCGGAAGTGTCGGCGGACGCGCCGAAACCTTCGAGTTTGGCGGCGATATCGGCGGGTGCCGCGCCGGCGCCAAGAGCTTCGAACACCTGGGTCGAGAACGGGCTCATCGAAAAATATATGCCGGTGGCGGAATCGATAATAATCGCTTGGCCGTCGTTGATGTCGCAAAAAAACCTGCTGTCGTCGAATTTATACATGCGAACCTCTCTCTTTTTACTTTGCGGTCCGCCCGAAAAGTCGGTGGTGGGGGCAAGTGGACTCGAACCAATGACCGACCCGTTATGAGCGGGTAGCTCTAACCAACTGAGCTATGCCCCCAATCGGACTTGCGACATTTTATATCTTGAAATAGAAAAAATCAACTAGTATTATGCGGTTATGGAAAAGGGCCTTATTTCAATAATCGTGCCGATATACAACGCAGGTCGGTATTTGCGCCAGTGTTTGGATTCACTTGGCGCCCAGACATATAAAAACATAGAGATAATATGCGTCGACGATGGTTCGACCGACAGCAGCGCAAAAATACTTAGGGAATATGCGGACAAGGACAAACGAATAGTCCTTAGGACCCAGAAAAATTCCGGGCCGTCGATAGCGCGTCGCGCGGCGCTTGAGCTGGCGCACGGGGAATACCTTATGTTCCTTGATGCCGACGATTGGTATGATCCGGCCGCTTGCGAGAAGATGGTCGCGGCGATGCAGCGCGAGGGTGCCGACCTTGTCATGTGCGACTCTGCCTTTGCGTTCGAGGATAAAAACACCGTGCGGAAAAAGGAAAACCTCGACTGGCTGGGACTTAACATTAAGGGAAAAATGGATTTGGATCCCGAGATCGGCGTGCCCCAGATCAACACAATGCTTTGGAACAAGCTTTTCAAAGCGGATTTGGTCCGCAAGTTCGAAATCACGTTTCCGAATATCCGAATCGCAACCTTCGAGGACGATGTTTTCATAATGAAATACATGATGGCGGCGAAGTCGTATTTCGGGCTGGAGATGAAACTTGTCAACCACAGGATTCACAAAGGTAGCCTTCAGACGCGCTTCCTTAGGTCGAAAAACGACAAGCTATTGGCCGCGGCGATGAAGCAGATCTCGTCGATATTCGCATTCCGGCATGAAAACAAAGTCGCCGAAAAGCACGACCAGCACATAGTCGATAAATATTTCTATACCCTGCGCTATAACCTTTTGGGACTTGTTCCATATAACGGAAGGATCAAGGTCGTCCTTGACGCGGCGCGCGATGTGTGCCTTGGGCATGGCATAAGCCGTATTCCCGGGCGATTTCAAACCTTCTTCGCCAATATCGAAAACGGCAGGTATAGCGCGGCGATAAGATATCTTCTTAACCACAATCCCGAGCGCGAGGTGCGGCGGCTTGGTTTATTTGTTTCATGTTCTCTCGAGCATAATACGGTCAGGTATTTTTTGTGCGGTATTCCGGTCGGGTTGATGTCATACGAGCATGATGCGGTTTGCTTCGAGCTTTTCGGTTTTGTTTGTTTTAGAAGTGGGGGTATAAATCCGGCGCGGTAGGGGCTCCATTTTTCGCTTGATTTTGCCGGGGTTTTCATATAAAATGCGCCACGTTGCTAGTGTCCCCATCGTCTAGAGGCCTAGGACAGGAGGCTTTCAATCTCCTAACCGGGGTTCGAATCCCCGTGGGGACGCCACTTTTTCGGGGCTTGCAACGACATAGTGAATACGCGCCCATAGCTCAATTGGATAGAGCGGCAGACTACGGATCTGCAGGTTAGGAGTTCGACTCTTCTTGGGCGCGCCATTAAAAAAAACTGGAACGGGACGTCGAAGTTAACTCGCGAGCTCGCTAGCCTTCTCGCTAACAACGCTCGTCGGCAAGCTGTGCTTGCGCTCGGTTTCTTCTTGGGCGCGCCATTTTCACTTTCTTCAACTACGAGGGGTTGGAAGGCATAAAAATGCAAAAAAGATTCGAAATATGTGTCGGCGGTCGGATCGACGTCGGTTCTGATAAATTTCCACACAAAGAAATATGTTATGTAGAGCCTGCGCTTAGCATCGCTTGCGAGGAATGCGGCATCTGCCCCTGTGGCGACAGCAACGGGGAAACTATGCCGGATTTTGCCACCAAATACTGTAAGGTGCGCCAAAATTTCCTTGCCGCAGTGCCGGACGTGCCGGTAATGCCGAAAACCCGTGAAGATCATGTTATAATGGAAGGTTATAACGTAAAAAACGGAGATGGACTTATGCATACTGCGGGAGTTCGGGTTAACTATGGGCTTGTTATAGGCATGACCGAGCTAAACCGTTGTTTCGCCGATGCGGGGCTTCGCCTTGCCCGTGCGATCGAGCGGGCGCGGGCGGAGGCGGTCAGGGCCTCTTAGTTTTGTGTCGCAAGCCATTTCGCGAAGTCGGAGAATTTCGTGAACTCGGGCACGGCGGCGCGCAAATCCTTTGGGAGGGGCAGGCTTAGTTTCGGGCGCATGCGGACGACGCGAAGACCTGGAATCGCAAGCGCGTCGCGGATTATGTAAAACCTATCCTCGAGATATACCGTTTCCTCGGGTTTCATTTTTTCCTTTTTCATCAACGCGACAAGGTCGTCGTGCTTATAATTGTTGCTAAGTTTGGCGGTAGGGACGAATTCGATCAGGTTGCCGAACAATCCATTGAACCACACGCGCTTTTCATTCGGCTTCTTTGTGGCGGTCATGGTGAATTGGCGATAGCCGGACTTGTTAAATTTCTTGACGGCTTCCATGACGCCGGGAAGGGGCGGGCGGTTGAAATCGTGTTTTGATTCGCCAAGCTTGTGAGGAAGAGAGTTGGCAACGGGCGTGTTGCTGCTTGCTATGCAACCGTCGTTCGGGTCGAGCGGGAAAAGTTTTACCATATCCGCCTTCTTAAGATTCCTGTATTGCGGGAATTCTCGCAACCAGAGCCAGCGGGCGTGATCCATGTCGACAAGCACGCCGTCGATGTCATAGATGATGTTTTTTATCAATTTTTACCTTTGGATTTCAAAATACCAATCAACTCTTTCTTGGGTTTTTGAAAATATTCATCATAGGGAATTTTTTTCTTGTCGGCGTCCTTGAACAGGATTTCATTTTCTTTTATCATTTTTTCCATTTTGACATAATCCCTGCCAATCAACCATTTGGATATGGCGGACTTTTTCCCAATGGCCTTCTCGACCTCCTGCCTTTTCATTTTGTGCATGATTATCCCGTTTATCTGGATAGCGACATCTTGGACATCTCCGATTGAAAAGACGGACATAACGTTTTTCTTTTCCGGGTTGACCACATTGCCAATGCCGATACGCAACAACTTTGAATAGGTCGTTCCGTCATCGTCCCTTAGGGTATACTTTTCGTAAAAATTATTGTCATTGAAACCCTTAATATCGAGTATTTCAAATACTTTGTGTTCAAGAGCCATGGTTGTTCTCCTTGTTGTTGAACTTACTTTATCGCGACTTTTTTCTTCTTGCCGAACGAGAGCAGCACGGGGCGGACGGGGCGGGCGACGATCACCTTGTCGTTTTCGATTTTCGTGTCGCCGAGGCTGATGGCGCCGGCGGCGATTGCGCGGCGGATTTCGGATTTGGATTCGCCGAAGGCGGCCGCGGCGAGGTCGACTATGCTTATCTCTTCGGCGGGGATTGTGTATTCGGGAATATCGGCGCCGATGCCGCCGCTTTCGAACGTGGTTTGCGCGGTGGTGGCGGCGGAGTTGGCTGCGTCAACGCCCCGGCATAATTTCGTAGCCTCGAAGGCAAGCACTTTCTTCGCCTCGTTTATATCCGCTCCACGCAATTTTTCAAGGCGCGCGATTTCCGCGAGCGGCAACTCGGTGAACGTCAATAACATCTTCTCGACCATGGCGTCGTCGACGTTGCGAAAATACTGATAGTAATCATAGGACGAAAGCTTGTCGTCGTTGATCCATGCGGCGTTGCCCTCGGACTTGCCCATCTTCTTGCCGTTGGGCGCGGCGAGGATAGGCGCGGTTAAAACAAACGCGTCGGTGTTCGCTTTGCGGCGAAGCAAGTCTATGCCGCCGATCGCGTTGCCCCATTGGTCGGAACCGCAAATCTGGACATCGCAATTATATTTTTTGTAGAGCTCGAGAAAGTCGTAGCTTTGGAAGAGGGGGTAGTTTAATTCCAAGAAACTTAAATGCAGATCGGCGTCAAGGCGGCGCTTTATCCTATCGAGCGTCAACAATTTATTGACCGAGGTTATCGTGCCCATCTCGCGCAGGAACCAAAGGTAATTCATGTCCTTGAACCACTCGTAATTATCGACCATCACGGCGGCGTTGTCGCCGGCGAAGCGAATGAATTTTTCATACGAGCGTTTGAGCCCCTCGGAATTTTTCTGTATCGTTTCAAGGGTCATCATCGGGCGCTCTTCGTCCTTGTCCGGGTCGCCGATATGCGCGGTGGCGCCGCCGACAAGAAGTATCGGCCTGTGTCCAAACTTCTGGAGCCAGCGCATCATCATCACGGGGACAAGGTGGCCTATGTGAAGGCTGTCGGCCGTGGGGTCGCAGCCAAGGTAGGCCGTGCGGCCGGGCGTTGCGAAATGTTTATCAAGCCCCTCGAAATCGGAACATTGGTTGAGGAAGCCGCGCGCCTCCATCTCGCGCAGGAATTCGGATTTGAATTTGGGTTTGGTTTGGGTCATAGTGTTTTTCCTATCTGTCATTCCGGCCCCGAGCCGGAATCCAATAAATTATATACTATACTGGATACCGGGTCAAGCCCGGTATGACGAGTGGGGGGGGGGATCCCGGGTCATCAGCCTTCGCCAATCTCCATTCTTCGCTAAAGCTTCGAAGGACAGGGGCTTCGGCCGACAGGAGCCCGGTATGACGGGTTAGAGCGTCCACAGTAAAACCGGGGCCTCGTTTTCGGTGGCGAACCATTCGCCGTTTACGAAACAGTTGCCGCGGGTGCGATTATTATTACCTTCGACCGCTTGGCCGGTGGCGTCGCCGTGGCGGTCGACGCGAAGATCGCCCATAAGGTTGCCAAGACCCATTTCGGCGTGCTGTTCGGCTATACGCTCGATTTCGGCGTCATAGAAGCGCGCTACTTCTGTTGTCGCAAGTTTAGCCGTAGCGCCAAGGAGAGTTGAAACCAGAGTGCGTGTATCGGCGTGGACAAGCGAGCGTTCGGCGCGGCGGGCGTCCCTTAGTTTTTTCTGGGCCGCATTGCGGGTTTTTTTATCGGCGCCGGCGGGAAGGGCGTCGAGTTCGGCCTGTGCCACGGCTGTTTTGACGGCTGCGTCCGCTGCGCGCTCTTCTTTGGTTCTCCTTGCGTCGCTATCGCTTGCTTTGCCGACCCGCTCTAGAATAGTTTTGAAATTATTTTGGGCTTTGTCGAGGGCTTCCAGTTTTGACGAGCGGTTGCCTTCGGCTTTGGATAGCGGGTTGTTCCTTATGTTTTGTTCGGCGGCGGCGATGGCCTCGGGCGTGGCGCCGGAGTCCGGAGCCATAAGGCGTCGAAGTTCCGATATGTCGGCGTCGAGCTTGTTTTGCAATTCGGGAGTATTCACTTCTGAAAATTCTCTGTTCGCCGCATCGAATTCCTGTTGCGCATTAAACTGGGCGGCCTGTGCGGCGTCATAGCCGATCGCGGCGCGCAGTCCCTGGGTCGTGCTCCAGGCCGCAGAGCTGGCGGTATAGGCGGAGAGGCCCAAGTTGAACAAGTTCATATATCCCATGCGCTCCATTATTTTCACCGATTCGAGGCAGTCCTTTTCGCCCTCATGGTCGCCGGGGTTTTGCGCCTTGCATTCCTTTTTCATATCAGCGATCATTTTGTTGTAATCGTCCACGGTTTGAATGCTTTGGTATAATCCCCAAGAGGCGGTGATCAAGGGGCCCATGGTGCTCCAGGCCGCGGTTTTGGCCATGTCGCCGATCGAGGCTTTCTGCGCGCGGAAGGCGGCGGCCATTTGGTGATCATGGCGTTCGGCCGCGATCTTTGCGTCGCCCTCGAGAGCTACGTTGGTCAACGCCTGCTCGCCGATGGCTAGGGTCGCGTTGATTCCCGCCTGGATCGAAATATTTACTGTCTGGTCTATGACGACATCAACAACGCGACCGGCGATCGTTTCGCCAAGCGCCGCGGTTCCGGCACCGGCGGCCAGATTCTCGCCAAGTGCGGCTATTCCGCTTGGTCCGCCAAGGCCTACGACTACGCTTGCAACCGTGCCGGCTATGCGAAGGGTCGTGCCCTGGGTCTGATAGTGCTGCATCCGTTTCGATATTTCGAAATCTTCGGTGCGGGATTGGCGTATACCGAAGGCTGAGGCGCGGCAGAGCACGATCTCGCCGACTGGGAATTCTTTGCGCGCTTGTATATTATTTTTGCTTGGCCCGTATGCGACGGTCAAGGTGCACGTCTTGCGGTCGGGGCTTATACGGCCGTGCATGCGGGTGCAGGACATCTCGCGTTTCAGGTCGAATTCTTTCTTAAGAAGATCTACAAGCGCGGCGGGCGAGCTCGAGTCGGCCACTATGTCCGAGCAGAACATGTCGATGCGCGATTCCAATATATGCTGTTGGAAGCAGAGCGAAAATTCGGGCGCGCGGAAGTTCTCGCCTTGGCCGCGGATAAACGGAAGGCAGGGGGCATAGAGGCAATTCCTTAGATCGGTCAGTTCGTCGCCAAGCGATTTTCTTTGTTCGGCGAATATGTTCGATAGCGTCAAGCAGTCGCGGCGGATCGAGTTGTCATACTTTAGCATTATATCACGCCGCCTGTCGGCGCATTGGGCTACTATGTTCGTGCAGCGCTCTTTCGTAAAATGCAAGAGGTCGAAGCCGGCGCGGACGCGATTGCCTCCGCCCACGTCAAAAAAGCGCGGGTTTGTGGCGGGATTGTTTATCACTTGGTCTTCGTAGCAGATACATTTTCCTATTTCGGGATCCGAGCAGGTCGTGTTCATGCAATTCATATAATAATAGTCGCAGTTATAATCGTTGATTATCGAGGAGCCCGGAGCGCTTGCCGCAGGCCGCGTCGGTTGGGTGGTGGCCGGGGAGGGGGTCGGAGTTTCCTTGGCGGGAGCGGATCTGACTTGCCTTGCGCCACCGGATTTGCGGCGGTTTTGCTGTGCATCGGCATCAAGCGTTATCAAAAGCAAAAATGGAAGAGCCTTTAGAATCATTCGTCAAGCTCCAATCCCATTATCGCAAGGATTATCCAATCGAAATCTATGACCTCGCCCGCGTTCGCGACGGCAAGGAAACGCCGTGCCTGGCCACCACGGGTTAGGAAACAGCCCGCGCCGATCGTGCCCATCTTCTCGAGCATGCCTTTGCCCAATCCCTCGAAAAGGGACGGCGCAATTTTGTCGCCATAGAGCATGATTACCGGCTCCATTACGTCCGCCGCTCCGGTGAAGGCCGCGTCGCCCGCGGTCTTGCCCACCGCTTTGGTAGCGGTCCATAGCGAGTCCCTTCCGGCAACGGCGGTGCCGGTTGCGGTCGCTATCTGGCCAGCTGCACCAGCTGCGGTGGTGGCGATCTGTTTTTGCATCCTTAGTATCTGGCGGTTATCGCGGAAGCCGGACTTTGTCCCGAATCCGTCGTCCGAGCAGGCGAGTGTATCGCCGACTCTGACCTTGATATTCTTTTGTATATGCGTCATGAAGCCGATGCCGATCTCGAACTCGCATATATCGCCGTTCATGCGGCCGTATACTCCGTTGCAATAGTTGCGGCGGGTGGCGGCGAAGCGTTTTTCAATTTCCGCATCGAGCAGCGTGCGGTCGGAGGCTTGTGCGGCTATGTGTCCGCATTCCTCTAGCGCTTCTTGCTTTATGTCTTCGAAATCGAGACAGGCGACCCATTCGAAATTATCGAACCCGCATAGCCGGCGGAGGCATTGCATCATCTGGTTCGTCAGGGTCGATATAGTAGCGCCGCCGCGGGGTGATTCTATTTGGCGTGCAGCTTTGCGGGCCGAGGTGTCGGCGTGGCGTTCGGCGAGCTTTTCGTCATCGCCCACTTCAAGCGCTTGCGGGACTTGAGGCGTTATGTTTTGGCGCTGGCGGCGAGCTTCGGCAGGAGAGGAGAGGAGTATTACAGCAAGTAGGGCAAGCCGTAAGGCGCGCTGACTCAATATTCGATCAATCTTTATCATCTATTCCATCCTCAACGTGATTTGGAAATACTGTTCTATACCTACGACGAAGCGGCCGTTTATGAAGCACGCGCCTTGTTTTTTGAAGTGTAAGGCAAGCGCCTTAGCGTCGGATATGTCGCCAAGTCCCTTGGCCGTGAACCCTACGCCCGCTCCTATCATGGAAACTCCCGCTCCGGCTATGGCCGCGCCGACGGCGACGGCGGCACCGGGCGCAATCACGTTTCCGACGGTCGCGACGGCCGCGCCGAGAGCCGTGCTGAAGGCTCCGCCGACGATAAGCGCAGCGCCGCCCACGGTTTTAACTGCGCCGACAATCTTCTTCATGCCGGCCTGTTTCGCGTGCGTCTGAACCGTATAGCGAGTGTCGAAATATTCCTGGGTGCATTCGACGACCTCGCCTATGCGAACGGTTTGTTGGGCAAGCACCTTGCCGGGTTTTGCGTTCTGTAAATCGGGAAGCGTCATGGTTTCCCATTTCAAACATTCCGTCTGTTCCGCGTTCGCCTTGGTGCAGACCGTCTGCTTCGTTTCTTTGATGATGGGGAGCGCGAGGACGACTATGATCTCGCAGCTGTCTTTGCCGGCCTTTTGCGTGCCGCCGTATGATTCGCAAGCGGCGATCGAGGCCTCCTGCATTTCCTGATAGAACGCGCGTTTGATTGCGTTGCGGTAGGGGGAGTTGGCTAGTATAGGTTCGCATCGCACGGCGCGGCGATCCATGTCCTTTAATGTCATGCAGTTTGCGAAGTCTTCGCCGCAGTATTCGGCCATGCAATCCCTATATTCGTCGATAACGTCCTCGCGCGCGTCCTCGCCGGCGTAATGGATCGCCGTCATGAAGTTCATGGCAAGCATGTCGGTTTGGATACGACGAAGGTAGGCCTGTTCCGCCGAATTACGCTTGGCAAGCGGGCAGGACATCAGCGCAGGGAGGCACGAAGCCCTTGCAAATGTCAAGAGGTCGCCGCCGACGCGGTGCGTCTCGCCAAGCCGGCTGACCGAGCGCATTTCGCTTAGCGTCGTGGAGCATTCGAAGGTCGAGCCGCCAAGGTCGGGGTTGCCACAGATCTGGTCCATGCAGGATTCGAAGTCGTCCACGCAATCGCCCGGCTCGAACTCGTCCAATTCGTCGTCGCGGTCGTATATGGCGGCAAGTTCGGCATCAAGCGTGGTGGGGCGCGCGCGGATTATTTCCTGTGCGGCGGGAGCGGGGGCGGCGCGACGGACGGAGTTTCTTTTGGCTGTTTGATTTCTTGGTTGTGCAATTATGTCGCCGGAGAGTATCAATCCTCCGAGCACGGCGATAGCGGCGAGTAAAAGTCCTTTTCCCATACGCGTGGTATTATATCACGAAAGCGCGCTAATTCAAAGCGATTTTTACCAAAAGCGCGATTAGGAATGCCGGCACGGCGAAGACGGCCATGGGCACGGCCTTTTTCTGAGTAGCCTTGGAATAGGGAACGGCAAGGAGCGTAGTGCCGACCAAAATCCAGCCGATATATTCTAGGGGAACAAGCGCCGCGAACGCGGTCAGCAATTTCACATCGCCGCCGCCGAACGCGTCCGGCTGGTTTTTATAGAATATCAGCGCGACCGCAGTGCATAATATATATGTGGCGATCACCGAAATTATGCTCTCGAGTCCGGTTTGGGTGAGTGCATAAACCTCGTTCAAATAAAGTCCTGTCAGAAGCATGGGAAGTGTCAAAACATCGGGGATAAGATAGTGCTTCGCGTCGATAAAAAAAGCTATGAATCCTAAAAACACAAAAATTGAAATCATTATAAAACCGGTAGTGCCGATGAAGGATTTTTGAAGAAGGTAATAATAACTTAGGAGGGTTAACGTAAGTAAAACTCCACTTGCGATTTTGACAAAGAAGTATTTGTCTTTTAATAGTTTTTGGCGTTTAAGATGAAGGGTTTTCTTTTTGCGTTTCTTTCTTCTTTTAAGAAATATTATATCGCCTATGAAACTATGCATAGAGCATGGATAAGAGAGGGATAACCTCCTGGCTAGAACGGGCGCTAAGAAACCTGTTGCAAAGAGTAAAAAAATGATTAGAATAATATTCATATTATACCTTCCTTTGGTGTCATGATATAACACAATCGGAAAAAAAGAAAGAGGAAAAATATGAGCGATTGGACGGACGGTAAAATCAACAAGCTAAGGGAGCTTTGGGCGCGCGGATTTTCAACCGCGGAAATCGGGAAAAAGCTTGATTTGACCAAGAATTCTATAATAGGCAAGATCAACCGCCTTGGCCTTACCTCGGCCGACAAGGGGGTGTCCGCGGCCAAAAGTGCTGCGGTTAAAAAGAAGGCTCCTGCGGTTAAAGCAAAGGCGGTGGCCAAAGCTAAAGCGCCCGCTAAACCCGCGCCCAAGATCGTTGCGAAGAAGTCTGTGAAAAAGTCGGCGGCGAAACCCGTGGCCAAAGTTGTCAAAGCGCCCGCGAAATCAGCTAAAAAAGTCGCTGCGACCGCAAAATCTTTGAAGAAAGCGGCGGCAAAGGTTGTTCCCGCCAAGAAAGTTGCGCCAAAAGCGGCGCCTAAGGCGGTTGAAAAGGCTGTCCCTAAGAAGGTCGAGCCGGCAAAGGCCGCGAAACAAAAGACCAAAGCTTCGACCATGGATTTGTTTGAAGTTGCCGAGAAAAGTTCTGTGAAATCGGCGGCAACTGCCGCTAAGGTTGCTCCGGCAAAACCCGCTATATCGGCCGGGCCTTTGTTCGAAGTGGACGACGAGAAGCCCGTCAAATTCGAGCGTGTGGCTGCGGACGCTCCTAAATATCAACTATTCGATTTGATGAGCGACATGTGCTGCTGGCCGCTTGATGGCGACGCGGGCGACGAGGAATGTTATTTTTGCGGCAAAAAAACCTATAAGGGCAAGCCGTATTGTCTTGAGCATTCGAAGCTTGCCTATACGAACATAGCGCCGGAGAAGGAAGGCGACATGACCGGATCCAATGGTGCCGAAAGGGCGAGCAACGAGGAGTTCGACGAGGAATAAGCTAAGGCGGCGAACGACCGCAAGATTTTGGCCTTGGAGAGGGCTAGGAGAGAGAAATGGGAAATTGGTTCGAATTCGAAGGAGTGTCGGGCGGACGGAAGTTCGTCTATGATACCGACGAATTTTCGTTTTATGCGATCTATGTTAACGGCGAGATCATGGCGGCCGTCGTCGATACTACATGCGACGAAGTAAATCCCTCGCAAATCCTTATGATCGAGCCGCGCGATGGGGACACAGATTTCGAACCCCAAGTAAAGTGGGACGTTATACTTCAGGACGATTTCGGCATAGATCCGAACCTTGTCCGACCGAAGGAAAAAACCAAGTATAAAAAACTTGATATTAATTATCAAAGTCTTCAATATTACGATGAATTCATCAAGACAGGTGATGCGATACTTTTGGGTGAGTTAAAACGCGAGCGGTTGCGTATTTCACTCGGTCTTGCCTATCGTCGCGAGGAGCAAAGTCTTCAGGTGGCGAACCGTGCGAAACTTACACTTGGCCGCACAGAAAAACTTATCATCGCGCTTACGCAAAAAGTCGTGAATACGAATCGGAAACTCGCGCGGGCCGAGGCCGCGAACGACGAGGTTAAACAAGCCGAGCTGACCCAGCGTCTTTATACCACCACCGAAAAACTCAAGCGTGCGCAGCGTCGCCTTAAACGCGCCGAAAAGCGTTTCGCCGATTCGGAGCGCGAGCTTGCCGCCAGGGCCGAGCAGATAGCCCTTATCCGCGAGCTTATCGCGCGGCTTGAGGCCGACGGCGGAGCCTCGATCCTTAACCATGAAATCGCGGCCGCCGATGCGACAGCAGCATACGTCGCCCCTGCAGAATCAGTTGAAAACGCGGGCGTCCCCTCGGCAGAAGCCATAGAAGCCGCCGCGGCCGAACCTCTGCCCGAATTCATATCGCATCAGGGCGAAGAGGAAGAGCTTGGGGACGAGGACGGTCCCGCGCCAAAACGCAGAACCGAGGAATCCTCGCGCGATGCCGGGATCTATGAAAACGAAGAAGTGGAAGAAGAGGACGCCGCCGCGCCTGTTCCCACAACCTTCGAAGCCCCCAAAAACGATATTAAAGAAGAAGAAATAGAAGAAAGCAACGAAGAAGCCGACAACGCCCATAATAATAAATTGACTTTTGAAAACCAAAGTGCTACGAATCAGCCGAGAGAAGAAAATTTTGCCGAGGAGGAAAAGATGGCAAACGACCGCAAAGACATGGAACACGCGCAATTCGCGCCCCCTACATACATCGACGACACCGAGGGCGAATCGGGCGAGGATATCCGCTTCGCAGCGCCCGAGAACGAAGGACAAAGCTTTGATTGGAAGGACTGGAAGTCCAACAACGCCATCAAATACGCCATAAGCGCGCTTTTGAGCGTATTGCTTATCGTGGCCGTATACCTTTTGGTGTCCAAGGACGACTCGAAGAAGAAGGACAACGCCTTCCAGCAGCGTCAGACGCAGCAGATGCCCGTGCAACAGCCGGTGCAAAGGCCCGTTGTATTCGAACAAGTCGAGCCCGAGGCCGTGCCCGCATACGAGCCGCCGGTTTATACCTATACTCCGCAACCAACATGGGAGCCACAGCCGGAAGCGAAACCTGCACCGGTAGCAGCGCCTAGACCGGCTCCGGCAGCGGCAAAACCCGTCGCTAGACCCGCCGCCGTGGCAAAACCCGCTGTAAAGCCGGAAGTCAAAGCCGCAACAGGAAGCGGCGCGCTTAGGGCCGCACGCGACGAATATATGCAGGTGGTAATCGGCAAGCGTTCGAACGAAAACAACTTCGAGCCGATACTTGTAGACTTCGAAAACCTATTCGACTTCGCGTCATCGGACGCCGTCGCCAGGGACATGAGAAACCTGAACCGCGTATGGAACCGCTTCCGCAACGCCACGTATCACGAATATTATAGGGACAACGGGGTGTTGCGCGCAGGAATCGACATGGACGCGTTCGCGGCCGACGAAGCGCTATTGCGCCTTTACTCGGTGCCAAACTTCGAATCGTTCGAACGGCTTGCAAACAAGTATGCCTTCGAGTTCGAATATGCCGCCGGAGCAGGCCTTAACCTATTCCAAGCCATAGAGAACGAGCTTCAGGTCAAGGGACGACCGGCCGCGAAACTCGACCTTGCAGTTTCGATGCACAGAACTATAGTTCAGATGGGCGGAGCGGAAACCGTCCGCGCAAACATCGCCATGGGAATGCACGCGACCATTTCCAAGCAGGAGCTTGACTATGAGCTTGGGCCGTTGCCGAACGCTCGGGCCGCAAGCATGCCTGCGGACGCGGACGATTATGACGACGAGGAATGGTATGACGACGAATATGCCGAGGAAACCTATGGCGTAGACGAGTATGGAAACCTTTATGAAATAGCCGTGATCGACGAACCCTTTGTCGCCGAAAAAGTCGAAGTAGCCGTAGCGCCCGTCGCTCGCATCGATTCGGTCGAGGAAATCGAAGTGGCCGTAGCAGCTCCGGTTGCCGCACCAGCACCCGCCGCGCCGATGGAGCTTTATACCGACGAGGAATTCGAAGAGTATGAGGACGAAGATTACGACGAATGGGACGACGAATACGATTATGCCGAATATGACGACGACGAGTATGACGATTACGCCGACTATGACGACGACGAGGAATACTTTTCGTAGTTCGTCCGTCGTGCCGGTGATTGTTTAATCGCGGAGGCGCCTATGAATAAGTTCTTTGCTTTGCTTGCCTGTTCGCTTGCGCTTTGTGTCGCTGGCTGCGGTGGCGCAAAGAAACAATCCGATTCGCAACGCATGCCCGGTTCACCCAACTGGGAGCAGATGACGCCGCGATCCATGATCGTTGCAAAGCCTACTTTGGTGCGCATGGGTGTCGAGCCGATCGAGCTGGACCGTGCGCGTGCTTACATGATGAACATTTTCCATCAGATGCGGCCCGAACTTGACAAGACAAACATAACCTATCAGATGGCAGGGCACGATATAATACTTATGATCCAAACCCATCTTATACTTGAATCGAATGGTGAAATTCGCCCTAATATCAAACCGTTCATAGAGAATGTCGCAAAAATACTCGCCACCAACGATCGCACATTCGTCGAGTTCAAGGGCTTCACTTCGTCAAAGGACGCAAGCCAGGCAATGAACCTTGCCAAATCTCAATCGGAGGCGGCCTCGGTCGCCGACTTTTTCATGAAATTCGGCATAATGCCCGAGCGCGTATTCATCGCCGGAATGGGCAAGTTCATGTGGGTCGCGGACAACTCTAACCGCGAAGGGCAACTTCTTAACAACCGAATCGAGATACGAATCTCGCCGCTGATATAATAAGGCATAAACACACTATAACATACGACGTCAACGACCCGCTTGGACCGGCTTTATTACGTAGTCAGATTGTAGTTTACTGCCCTTTGACGCTTGAGGAAAAAAGGAAAGGGATTGCATTTGCGCTTGCGAGGCGGAATACACCTGCTTGGGAAATTACAAGGTCAAATTCAAGCGCTCGTCGGACGATGAAACATATATCAAGGGTGAAACGACCGTCCCCGATCAGCTTGAAAAAGACGTCCTTATGCCGGAAGGCGCGTGTCCGCTTATAGTCAGTGCTTTGGCGAAAGCTAAAAAGAAAAGGCGATAATGAATAGCTTCCCCATACCCCTTGTCGAAAGCCTTATCAAGGCCGAAAAGGACTTTGCGGAAAAGGTCAAGAACTATACGCTTTACGGCGACAAGGTGCACAAAGACATTCTTATCCCGGCGATGAACATACTTTGCGAGCATTGCGGAAAGCATAAAAACAAAGCTTGGGCGCGCGGGTAATGCTGGTATAGGTATATATTCGCCTATCTCGATAATATGACTTGCAACTATATAAGGCGCAAGTTCAAGCTTTCGCGATAGCGGGTTGTATTACGCTAATTAAGAATCCTATCCAATATCTCGCCAGTGCATTTGCGGAATTGGTTTCTATCGGTGCTAAGTATTTGTCGGAGCTCGGCGGGTGTGAATTCTTTGATTTCTTCTATTTCGACCGGGTTGAACGTAGCGGGCGTGTCGGATTTGAGCTTGAACACATGGATAAAGTTATCGGCGGCGGAGCGGGTTTTGCCTATGAACTTCAAGTCTTTGAGTGCGGCGGTTATGCCGAGTTCTTCCTTTAGCTCGCGCCATGCCGCCTGTCGCGTGGTTTCGGCGGCGTCAATGTGTCCGCTTGAGGAATAAGCCCACTTAAGCGCCTCCATCGACTTGTTCCGCGATACGCGCGCCAGTAGGACTTTGCCGTTGCTGCGAAACACTATCACAGCCGCTATGCGAACGAACTCGCCGGGTTTCTTTGCGCTTCCACGAATGCGGGGCGTTATGAAACGGTCGTTGGCGTTTACCAAGCGGACGAGCTCACTCATTTATGATTCGTATCCTCTTGAAGTTCGGTTCGGCGGAAAGCGCGGGGGGGGGTAAATTCACTTCCTCCCAAACGGTTTCGGTTGCCGGCGGAATGCGGGACGGCGGGAGGTTCGTCATCTCGAAGGAATCGCCGCGCCTTTTCAAAACCCCTACGCCGCACCAATGGCGCGCAATAGAATTCTTGGTCGTGCCGACGGAAAGATATGCGGGATTGGCGATCGGCTGTGCAAAAAACAGAACTTTGTCGTCGCGGTCAAGGTGATAGCCTGGCGCACGTTTGGCCGTCATGTGCGCGTCGTGGATTTGCTTGGACTTCTCGCGCCAAAGTGGATCGGCGGCGGTGGCGGGCGTCGGTTTGTAATTAAGCTCGATCACTTGGCGCCAATAATCGTCAAGCGTCGGCATGGGGATCTCCTTGAGGTTTTTCTCGACCGCGGCCCAATATGCGGCCTCGGATTCATAGAGTTGGCTTACCCCTGTGAACTTGATGTTGAAATTATCCGGGAGGAACCGTTTGAGAAATTTGGCGGTGGCTTTGTAAGAATCTATATACGCCTGCATGTCGGCAAGCGGGATATTATTCATGCGCTCGACTATGATGTCGTCAAGAAGCACGTCGAACTCGACGCCGGGTTTATGGAGCGCGCAGATCTCGCACAGCGGCTTGGCCACGTGCATAAGGAAGAACAGCTCGCCCCAGTCCGCGCGCGGGGTTTCGGCAAGGCGCCAGAGTTTGTATGCCCCCTGTGGAAACAAAAACGGAAGCGGAGTTTGGTTTTTGAGCGCAAGGCTTACGGCCGATTTTATCGTAGCGTAGAGCTCGGGTTTCGCGCTGTATTTCCTAAACTTCTTGGAAACTATTATGCGGAAGATTTTTTCGATCAATTCTTCGGGCGGGAGGTTATGTTCGACCGGCTCCTTCTTGAGCGCAGTAAGGCTTTGCATGAGAAAATCGGTCGCGGACATTCGATAAAAATAACACCTTGTATTGTCGAAATCAAGTGATATAATCCACCGTGCCGCGGTTGTGGCGAAATGGCAGACGCGCTGGATTTAGGTTCCAGTGGAGCAATCCGTGAAGGTTCAAGTCCTTTCAACCGCACCATTTTTCCTTTTGGCCTATTTTCACTAGGCTATCAAAGGGTTTTTGCAAGTCAAAACAAAGGCTTGTGCCTTTTAATAACGGGTTCACTAGTAAAAGTCCTAAAAGAGCCCTTTTCATATCTACTTGTGAACTTTTCATAAGATTTCCAATACTTGCAGCAAATTCGACCACTCTTTCAGCCTTTTGGATTACAGAGCTATCTATGGTCTGATACTTGGTTAGCATGTCATTTAATTCTGTTGCTTCCTTATCCAATTCGGCGTCTTTGGTATTGAAGGTATTCTCAGAGATTTTTTGTTTTAGATACAAATCCAAAAGTCTATCCTTAGTCTCTTTATTCTCTATGATACGTAGATTTAGGCTTCTCTTGGTGCTTTCATCAAGCTCACTTCTCTGTTTAAGATAATCACGAACATTCTTTTTGAGCTTATCGAGAGAGCTTTCAGGAATACGAATCTTATCAAAAATCTCTATATCTAATTGGTTTAGTATATTGACTTCGTTTACGTGTGGCTGGCTACATGGGCCTTTACCTTTATTACATTTTAGATATAGATAGTGTTTACCGCTCTTCTTTGTATGTGGCTCTGGGCTTATTACACAGCCACAGGTAGCACATTTAATAAGACCACGAAACATAAAAGGATAATTACCATATCCAGCCTTGAATGGTGCACGGGACTTACCGTCTAGGACATCTTGGACTGCTTCAAATAAAGGTCTATCAATGAGGTGGTCGTAAATATGGTCTATTAGCTTTCCATTGATTAGCATAGTGCCACAATAAAAAGGATTACGAAGGGTTCTGTAAATTTGATTCTTCTTCATAGGAACTTTTGAACCTCTTACACATAGGTTCATTTCCTTTACTAGCTTTCCTAGTGTCTTTAATGAGTGAGTGCCTTTTGCATATTCCTTAAATAGTCTTCTAACTTTATCGTCTCTGCCTTCCTCTGTATCTATCTCTATAAATGGTTTCTTATCAGCAGTCTTAGGGATATTAACATAGCCCACGGGAGCTCGGCCCTGCCATATCCCTCTGTCCCAATTATAATTCATACTACGCTTAACATTGTCTCTTAAAGCACCGACATACATCTTTGCGCCAAGTATTCCAAAGTCCCAACGCATAATATCAGAAGAAGGACTATTTTTATCAAGGACTAGACCTTCCTTATAAAAATGAACTTCTATTCTGTCTTCTTTTAATAATTCCTCGATTTCTGCACATTCCTTAAATCCTCTTTGAAGTCTATCTATACAATGGACAACAATAGCAGTCTTGACAGTCTGTGCTTTCACTAGGTCTAGCATTTCGTGGAACTCAGGTCTTTTACCTCTGGTTGAACTTTCAGCGACATCAAAAGTTTTAATTATCTTAAAAGGTTTTGCATGACAGTAAGCGGTAGTATCCTTGATTTGTGCATGGGTAGATACACCGGCTTTTTGTTCTTTCTTTGATACTCTGGCCCAGATAAGTCCTTGCTTGCATGGTCCTGAAAAGTCTATTTTTTGTGGTTTCATAGGGTGGCTCCTTATGTTTAATATTATTATATCGTGCTAGATTAGGTTTGTAAGCGACTATTTTTGATAAAATGGCTGATTTGTTAGGGTTTGAGAGGTGTTTTAGCCTCTTTGGAGTCATTTTCAACTTTGGACATTGATAACTCATGTTGACATAGGAACTCTACCCCTAAGGCGAAGAACTCTATCAGTTTATCAGTCATTTCATTTAATTCTTTGTCGGTGAAGCTTTGTCCTGGATACCAAGATTTAATATCAGCCTTCAAATCTTCATAGTGCTTGCTCATATATTATAGAAGCGAGGATTTGAAGCATATTTTTGTGTAAAATACGCTATTTGGAAAAATAAAAAAGGCTGGTATTTTAAGGGGAAAGAAGATATAATAAATATACCTGGAAGGAAAAATTATGAAAAAGGTGAGAATCCAATCTATTTTGAACGAAATAGATACAAAGGAGTTTGTATCTAGTGCTCATACCTCGCAGCATAGAATGTTTGGATTCACAACTACCAACATCAGAACGCCAAAAACTATTACCGATTATATCGTTAAATTATTACCTAAATATATCGAAAAGAAAAAAGATTTAGACGCTTGGGAAAGGTGGGTTGTAGAGCCGAAAGTCCAGCAAGACTATAAACAGATGTTCAAAAGGCTGGAAATTGCTAAGGTATTATTTAGGAAGGTTAAAGATTCTCCATACTTAAATGATATTGGTGAGAAGTTATATAGGATTTATGAAA
>Ga0123356_10001332_pt1 | contig 27284 bp, 20 predicted proteins | sample TergutEmb28metaG_2_FD_92546 | JGI IMG/M metagenome (GOLD analysis project Ga0123356, IMG submission 92546) | Embiratermes neotenicus P3 segment gut microbial communities from Petit-Saut dam, French Guiana - Emb289 P3 | ecosystem: Host-associated > Arthropoda: Insects > Digestive system > Gut ...
ATATTTATCCAACACTTCATTTATCATTGTTTGATATTTTACATTATTTTTTTGAGCATGTTTCTTAAAAAAATTAACACTGCCACTATTTAATGTAATGGTTATTTTTACTTTTGGTTCTTTCCTTAATAATTTATCAGGCGGCGGTAAAAAATCATCTACAATTTCTCCAAAAAGCAGTGCTTTTGAAATACTTTTTGGCGATTCAGTGTAATTAATACTTTTTCTTTTCATACCTTTCTCTCCCTTCTCTCCAGTATCCGGCTCCAAATATCCGAATATTTTCATTTCTCATTGTAAATCTTACAGTTATTATTCCATTTCCGTCATTTCCAATACAAAAAAATCTTTCTTCCTTTTTTGAATGTTTAATATCCTTAATTATTATGCGTTTTTTATCAAAAAAGGCTTCCTGCGCTACTTCAAATGAAACTTTATGTTTTTCTATATTGTCTAAATTTTTATTTTCGTCCCATTCAAATGTCATACATATAATTATATGTATATTATACCATATTGTCAACCACTTTTTTTATTAAATATTTAATCCATAGTGTATACTTTTTCATACAGTATAATTGCAATTTTTAGATATATATACGAAGTCAATTTTCGTGTAACGTTTAAGATTGGCGACATCCTTTAGGTTGTCGGAGCGCTAAACGTTTGTTACGCGAAGTGCCCCTTTTTGTATTTATATTACCTTTCTCCATATGCTTTTAAAATTTCATCGCATATATCGCCTATTTTCCGTAAAATTGCTGCGATTTGCGATCTAAATTCATGTGTTCTAAATTTGTCCATTGGCGGAGTGAAACTTTCGAGAGATCCTACTTCACCATGAATTGCCCAAATTTCATCCTTGTAATCCTGTATTTTCTTATATAGCGGTAATAATGTTACAGCCATAGACAAATCGGGATATTGTTCAACTACACTCTTTAAAAAGCCGTATGCTGAACTTGTACAAACACAACAATAAGGAGAACAATGTAAATTCCAGCAAATATCGTTAAGTTCTTCATCTGTTTTATTTTCAAAATAAATGTCAGTTTCAAGTGTCTTTGCCCAAGTATCAAATGCTGTCTTGCCGAAAACATACATTCCACCATCTCCCTCAGTCGGGGGCAAAGTCAAAAATGTGGGAATAGAATCAATCACTCCTTGGTACATTTGACGTTTATCTACAGACGGAAGTTTTTCTCCTGCGAAAAATAAACCATATGTAGTATCCAATCCATTTGTGATAGTAGAATAACCGTATTCATCAACAGAACATTCCGGCAGACGCTCCTGTCCGCAATAGAGATTGACGTATAACACATCATTTTCATTATAACCGCCAATTAGGCAGCCTTCGCTCATTGGATCATAACGATTTCCGTTGCCATACATCACATTACCCATACCCCACGCCAGAACAGGTATGTCTTTATCAATCGATGTTTTGATAGCGTTCATCACCGCACGGAAATCTTTTTTGATTTCACTATTTGAGATATAAACACAGTCATGTCCGAAGGCAGCAAATGCTTTTTTTACAACCTGCGGCGAGAAGAAATAGTTAGTTAATCCGCTATCGACTTGAATATTATCTGGGTTGCCGATTTTTTCAGAATACATATAAGTGAAATTATCTCCTGTAAAATTTGCGTAATAATGAAAATCTGTAATGTTCGAACCCAGTTTGAGTCCAACTGAACAAATGCCTGAACAAAGAAAATAATTTTGCCAGTTTTCAATTTTTCTATATTCCTTTATTATGTTTAACTTACGAGGTGATTCTGCACCCGCAAGCAGTCTAGCTATTGAATCCGACTCATAAGATGAGTATTGCGCTACCATTAAAATCTCACGTTGATTTGACATTTCAAATCCTCCTTGAATAATAATATTAATGGTTAGCGGACGAAAGTATTTAAGCCTATGGCTTTGTTTCCGTGCGCTATTTGGAGTTATACCGTGAAACCGTGTGAAAGCCTTTGTAAAACTTTCCTGTGAATCATATTGATAATTCATTGCAATATCAATGATTCTATTTTTCGATAACAATAATTCCTGCCCAGCTAAACTCAAGCGTCTATTCCGGATATAGTCACCGATAGTGATGCCGGTTGTCAAAGAAAATACACGTTGATAATGATAGCTGGAAACATATACATGATTAGCTACATCATCTAAGGTAATTTCATTTGTCAGGTTACTCTCAATAAATTGGATTGCTTTAGTTAGGCTTTTCAAGTTCATTATAACTCCTCTTGTACTTAATATAACTATTCTTGAAAAAAGAGTTATGTCTTAAAATGCTCAATTTTGTCTGAAAAATGTCCTGTTCTTCTTTTTTTAAATTGATTAAAATAGATATATTGCCTTTCTTTTTTATTATATTTTTTAATATTTATACTATAAATTTTTACAATTCTGCGGTATTTCGCATAACTATATTTACATACAGTACAGACATACATCATTGTTAAAATTTAATTATTATTCCTTAACCTTTCTTTTAAACAAGGCTCTCTCCTTATTCCTCCAATCACCCTTCCACTCTTCGCATCAAATATTTCTCCACTTATTTCATCCATTATTGTAACAGTTCCATTTGGATAGTCTTTTTCATGATCAGAAAAATGTATTTCATAATATTTTTGCGCTTTAATAATAATTTCTTGTAATTTTGGATCTATTGTACCAAACCATTCTGGTTCTTTACCTATACTAAAATCAATTTTTGATTTTTCCATGATTCAACCTCAAAAAATTACATCTTATTTAATATAATATATATAAAATCATTAAATTTCAATATATATTTTTATTTGTTTAACTTGGCCTGTATTGAAACTATTAACACTAACTCAAAAATTTTAAGAATCTCAAAGCGGCAAGGCTGTAAAAAACCATAGTCAGTAAAAAACAACCGCTATCTGCCTGCCTGACAGCAACAAAAATAATCATTGCTTTTATTAATTTATAGCTGTAAAATATTAGCTAACCGTATTTTATGATTAACCTAATATACGGCTTAAATTGATATTTGACAGTTTATGTGAAGGATTACGATAAAAACATTGCCTTTTGGTAATAGTTTTTTCGTCAAAATTGAGACTATCCCAAAACATCAGTTTTATGAATAAATAAACTTTTAACATTTTATTTATAAGCGGGTTTACGGCACCCCAAAACAAAACCGTAAATAAATTATGTTTGTCTATAATGCAGACAGACAATTTTTAAATTCGTATTTTCACAGCCTTAAGGCGGGAAAATACTTCGGACTAAAGTCCGTGGTTTGTCTGTAAAGTAACCATTTATAGGCAAACACTAATTTACAGGAGAAATATATGGAATCAAAATTTTCAGGAAAAGTTATTTCAGTTTTCCTATTTTGTCTTTGGGCGCCAATTCTTTTAATGTTTACACTTGGTTTGGCCACGCCTTTTATTGTATGTACAGTCATCAGATGGATTTGCAATAATTCCATCATAAGCGGAAAGACCCTTACATTCAAAGGAACAGCCGGCGGGTTGTTTGGACGCTGGATTTTATGGTATGTCCTGACCATCCTTACCTTTGGTATCTATGGGTTCTGGTCCACCAGAAATCAAATTAAATGGGTTATTGAGAACACAGAAATAACCAACTAAATTTATTACAAAAACTGATGTTTTGGAATCGTTTCAATTAAATATATAAAGAAAACCACTAAAAGCATCAATTTTAGAGATTTCAATAGACAAAACAAAACATAGCTGGATATAATTCAATATGACAGAAATTGTTACGGAAGGCTTGCCAGCCGAAGGCCCCTCTGAGGATAAACACCTTATCTTTTCAATCAGGGATAAATACTATGCTCTGCCCTTCAAGGTAGTCAGCGAGGTAGCTTCCCTGGAAAAAATTTCTCCTATGCCCCTGACGCCCAATTATGTGCGGGGTATTGTTAACCGGTATTCAATCCCCTATGCGCTTATCGACATCGGCTTTATCCTCCATAACGAAGTTTCAAATATAGAAAAAGCAATTGTACTAAAAGAAGAAATAGATAAACTTGTTTTTCTGATTGATGATGTGACTGACATTGCGGACATACTGCCTGAAAATATACATAAAATCGAACATGAAGAAAACACAATTGCCACATCGGTAAATGCATTTTTTAACTGGAATGGAAATCATGTTTTTTGCATCGATACAGAAGAGCTTATCCATAAAATTAAACAGGATTTTGATCAGGAAATATAAAGGGTTTCATGTTTGATTATAGTGCGCAGTTTAAAAAAGATTGTATATTCGATCAATTTAAAAAGCGCAATGTCAGGATTTGCAAAGAATGATTAATACGCTTATTGTAGACGAAAATATTATAGTACGAAAAGCTCTTAAAGATTTTCTTGAAGCCGACGGAAGTTTCAATATTATCGGAGAAGCCGCAGACGGCGAAGAGGGTCTGCAGAAAATTTTATCACTTAATCCAGACCTTGTAACTTTGGATATTGAGATGCCGAAAATGAACGGATTTGAAGTGATAGAAGAAGCAATGAAGAAGACCTGTATTCCCATTGTTATTATTACCAGCAACGACACGGCAAAGAACGCATATGAGGCATCAGTCAGAGGCGCCCTTGAGTTTTTCTCAAAAGATTTTTTTCTTAATAATAACTGCCCTGAAAAACGGCAGAGTATTTATGATACCTTAAAACGGATAAGCAGCGTTAAGGCGCAGAAAAATACCAATACTGTTATTGACTGGTCCGAGCTTGTTGAGGATGCGGATATTTCTGTGCCTGATTCATTAAAAACACAGGGCGAGCGGAAAATTAATGCTGTTGTTATAGCATCGTCCACCGGCGGGCCCAAAGCATTGTCCAGATTTTTTACGCTTTTACCCGGCGACTTCTTTCCGCCCATAGTGATAGTTCAGCACAATTCGTCGGGCTTTGATAAAGGCTTCGCCCGATGGCTGGATGCTTTTACCGCATTAAACGTGAAAGTTGCCGATGAAGGAGATATATTGCAAACGGGTACGGTATATATTGCGCAAACCGACAAGCATCTTGAATTGCGCAGATTGAACGGACAAGAATTATGTTTGCGTTATAATGATAACAAACCGGAACATAATCAAAAGCCTGCCGCTGATGTGCTCTTTAGAACAGCGGCGGAAACTCTTAAAAAGTCGCTTATCTCTGTTGTATTTACCGGCATGGGCAATGACGGCGCTGACGGAACTAAGAAAGTCAGGGAGATGGGAGGCATCACTCTGGCTCAGGATGAAAAGAGTTCTCTTGTATACGGTATGCCAAAAGCTGCGGCGGAAACAGGATGCGTTGATATGGTTCTGCCTCTGGATAAAATTTCAGAAATGCTTGTAAAACTTGTACAGCCAGAGGGGACGCAATGACAGATTTAATTTGCCGTATGGCGGAAGAATGGTTTGGCATCAAAGCCGATCCTGATGATGCTTTAAGGCTTGAAAAACATATTCTTGCAAATTCCGCCGCAAATCTTGAAAGGTTTTTTTCATCCGGAGCGGCTGCTGAATTCCTTACTGTAAACGAAACATATTTTTTCAGGGAGCCTGTTCATTTCTCGCTGCTTTTGGAATTACTGCCCTCTTTTGAAAAAACCGGTATACGCATATGCTCTGCCGCAACCGCCGCAGGCTGTGAAGCCTACAGTATCGCGATGCTGATAGAGGCATACAATAAGGGAGCGCAAAGGCCTGTCGTATATAATATTGATGCTTTTGACATAAACGCAAAGGCGATTGAAACTGCGCGTAAGGGCATTTACAGCGCCCGCTCCATCAGGGAAGACGGAGATTGCTTCAAATACATGACGATTCCCTACATTAAAGGACAGGAAGATAAATACCATGTAAGCGATTCTATTAAAAAAAATATCAATTTCTTTGTACATAACCTTATGGATGAGCTTTATGTTGAAAAATATGATATTATTTTCTTTCGTAATGCATTTATTTACTTTTTGCCGCATAAAAGAGAGCGTTTATTATCGAATTTATCCCATATTTTGAAAGAAGGTGGTATCCTTATTTTAGGAGTTTCTGAAACATCCGGAGTGCAGCATGCCGATCTTGTGCAGAAAAACCGGCAGCTTCGGTCACGGTGGCAAATCCCGTCTTCCTTTGACGATGTGTTCTATTTCTGCAAATCGGCCAAACAGCCGGTGTAACATAAGGGTTTATCAGGAAACGTAGTTTCCTGTTCGATTAACGGCGCAGTCTTACGACTGCTAAGATAGAGGTTAAAATGTTTTTTTTAAGATTAAAAATTTCTACCAAGCTTATCATTTCCAGCGCTGTCTTCCTTATACCAATAGGAGTAATGCTTTTTTTCATCTATTCCATGACCCTTGGGAAAATTCAAAAAAGCGTTAACGAGCACGAAGGAATAAAAACGATTAAACCGGCTGTATTATTAATGCAGAATTTACCCACTTATTTTAATGTGTACCTGGGACTTGAACAGGGTAATCTCAGAATTCTTGACGGTCAGATTACCGATGCAGTCAGGTTAATAGACAGGAGGATGGAGCGCTACAACACAGACAGTAATATCCATCCCGGATTATTGTCTGAGTGGGAAGCATTAAAAAATACCGCAAGAGATGATGATAATATTTATCAAAAGTATCTTGATTTTGTCCATTTGTTAAGGGACACCATTCACAGAGCCGGCGAAAGTTCCAGTTTAATTCTGGTTTCAGATATGGACACTTATTATTTCATCGATCTTATAACATCAAGCATACCGGAAGCGTCAATACGGCTTATATCTATTGGAAACTCGCTTCGCCAAAATCTAAACGAAGCGGAAGAACAGGTTACAAGATGGAATAACGATCTTGCCGCCGCGCATGAGCAGGGACGCAGGCTCAATACAATGCCCTTCGAGGATGCTCCGGGAAATATTACAATGACCATGCTTATATCAGCGGATTTGCAGCTTATCCGGAACAGCCGTTTTTTAATTGAATCGGACAAAGATAAAATTAACAACAGTATCAGGGCGGCAACAGACGGGGTTATCAATGTAGCGGATGAATATTACGAACTGTTAATAAGGCTTGACCGTTACATGGAAAGAACAGCAGAAGTTACCGGCATTTTATCCGTACAGCAAAGCAGACAGGGCGCCGCTGCTGCCGTATCTACTGTAAGCGAAAGCCTGAACGCCATATCCAGCTTAAATACGGATCTGTGCCAGTTATGGAACGAATCATTTTCCCATCTTGAAATACAAATTCAGCGTAATACAGCGTTTGCTCAAAGGCAGCTGGCTCTTTATCTTCTGATCGTTTTTGTTTCGCTTGGTATTGCCATTGGATTTGTAATACTCATTACATCTAATATTAACAGGTCTGTAAAAAACTTAAGAACCTTGTTCAAAAGTCTGAACGAAAATGATTTAACCCTTTCGCTGCAGGTTAATTCCATGGATGAATTCGGCGAGCTTATGACTGCCTTTAACGGATTTATAAATATACTGCGTTCAACCTTCGGAAGCTTTAAGCAAAGCACTCAACTGGTTGCCGATTCTGTTTTTGATATATCTACATCTTCAAAAGAAATTACTACCACCGCCAACGAACAATCGGCAAGCGTTTCAGAAATTGTCAGCACAATGGAAAGCTGCAAGAATCTGTCCGAACAGGCAGCGCTGAAAACAACCGAGGTTGCAAACCTTGCAATGGAAACCCAGGAGTTGAGCAGCAAGGGCGCGGAACTAAGAGAAGCAAACCAGATAATGATGGAGGATATACGGAATCAAAACCAGAATATAATAAGCGAGATTCGCAGCCTTTCTGATATGATTATCCGCATCAGCGAAGCTATCCGGATTATTGACAGCGTAGCGGATCAAACAAAACTGATTGCATTTAATGCGTCTCTTGAGGCTTCAGCTTCAGGCGAGGCGGGAACGCGCTTTGCTGTGGTTGCTGCGGAAATAAGGCGTTTTGCAGATAACGTTGTTGATTCTACGCGGCAGATCAAACAAAAAATCGAAGAGGTACAATACGCCTCGCAGACTTTGATAGCCAAGGCAAACAACGGTTCCAGGCAAATCGAAATTGGCTATGAAAGAATGAGCGAGCAGAAAATCGTTTTTGAAAATATTGTTGAGAACTCGCAGAATGTAGCAACCCGCTCCCAGCAAATTTCCAATCTCAGCAAACAGCAGGAAATGGCTTCGTCTCAAATTTTCATCGCCCTTAAGGAAATATCCGTAGGCGTAAAGCAATTTGTTATAGCTACTTCTTCCACATCCAAGACTGCCGACAACCTGAAAGGCATGTCCGAGGAATTAAAGGGAAAAGTGGAAAAATACAAAACCAGCAATGAAGCTTCCGGCGCTAACAACGAAAATTAAAGGGGTGCTCTTATGCTTGGACAAATTCTATTTTTTGCAGCCGGTATAATCATTACGGCTTTGGCGCTGTATCCCTTTTTACGTTCATACAAGAAGCGGGTACAGGAACTTGAGTTAAAGGTTTTCGATGCACAAAAAGAAAACCTGAACTTCAGGGATAAAACAAGAATACTAACTGCCGCCGTCAGGGAATCCGCAAACTCCATTTATTTTACCGCAGGCAGCGGGCAGACAGACGGCGATGACATGGATGCCGGCATGGATAAAATCGAAAAAACCATAAGCGAAAACACAAAATTAACGGCTGAGGTTGTAAGTAAAATAAACAGCGTTGCCGCTATTGCTTCCAAAATGGAAAAAGACGTGCTTAAAGGGTTTTCAGTACTAAGTAAAAACGTAAAAAAAATGGGCGATATAAAAGAAAAAAATTCGGGAGTTATTAACGGCATAATTTTATTAAGCAATAAGGTAGGCAAGATACGCGATATAGTACGAATAATTAACACCATTACAGATCAGACAAAAGTAATTGCTTTTAATGCGGCTTTGGAAGTGGCAAGCGCGGGTGAGACAGGAAAACGTTTTGCCGTTGTAGCGGAAGAAGTAAACCGGCTTGCAGATGATATTGATATTATGACCCGCCAGATCCGGGAACAGGTAGAAGAAATTTTAAGTTCATCAAATTCATTAATTGTTTACAGCGAGGAAGGATCAGACAGAATCGCCGAAGGATATAAACTTATAAAAGATCTGGAAGATGTTTTTAAGGAAATTCGCGACGGCGCAGAAATTACTTCCAATCAGGCGCAGACCATTACGGTTTTTACCAAACAGGAACTTAAATCCATCAAAATGATCAATGATGCAATTACCGATGTTTCGCAGGAGATAAAACATTGTTTTAATTCTGCAAGGACAGCGGCTTTATCGGTCAGAACCTTAACAGAACGCACTATTGAACTTGAGCGGTTGGTTGATCATGGAGCTTGATAAATCCAGGTATATTAACAGCTTTGCCGATGAGGGATATGAAAATATATCCGCCGTCGAAAAACTTCTCCTTGATGTAATGGAGGGAGGTTCCGCCAAAGATAATATATTAACAATTATGCGCGCGCTGCATACCCTTAAGGGAGCGGCTCGTGTGCTGGATTTTAAAAATATAGAGGGCTTGGCCCACGCACTGGAAACAGTATTTATTTCCATTAAAGAAGAACGTATATTCCTTAACAATAAGGCTGTACACCTTATTCTGGCCGCGCTGGATGAGTTAAGAATTGGCATTAACAAATTAAAATCCGGAGGAAGCGATGATATTTGTACGGCTGTCTTTGTCAAGGAATTGTCCGCGCTTTCGGCAAACGAAGATTTTATTTTACCATCATCCGAAGATGCCTCCGCTGCAGCCGGAGATTTAAAAAGTAACAGGCTTGAAGAATCCAAATCCGGAAGCATCAGAATATCCATAGAAAAAATCAATGGAATTATCCGTGACATGGCCGCTTTTCAGTCTCTGGAAATTACAGCAAGAAATATTGCAAGTGAAACGGATGCCATCTTCTCCTCTTCTCATCATATATCCAGACTTGCCGGAAATGAGTTATCGTGGAATTCGCCTATGCTGCAGGAATTCCGCTCAATGGAACTAATGATGAGCAAGCTTAACTCTCTTGTTAAAAATTATACTTTGGATGTCGGCAGTCATATAAAAAACGCCTATAACGGCGTAATTTCCCTGCGCATGCTTCCTCTCTCCACAGCTCTTGATGCATATTCAAGGCATGTTTTTATGATTGCGGCGGAACTGGGCAAGAAAGTCAGAATTAAAATTGAAGGAGCGGAAAACGAAATCGATAAAAATTTGATCGAATCGTTATCTGAAGTTTTTCTTCATATGATAAGGAACTCCATCGATCATGGAATTGAAACTCCTGAGGAAAGGCGCGCCGCCGGCAAAGATGAAACAGGCTTGCTGACAATTCATTGCGTCCGTGAAAGCGGAAACATGAAAGTCACAATTACCGATGACGGAAAAGGCATTGACACAGAGAAGATCCGCAAAAAAATTATTGATGAAGGATTGGCTGCCCGGGAAACAGCCGCAGATCTTGGAGATGAAGAGTTAATCAATTTTATATTCCAAAGCGGATTCACTACTGCGGGAAAACTTTCAAATGTTTCAGGGCGCGGAGTCGGGATGGACACGGTCAAGAGTAATATTGAACGCATGAAGGGCAGTATTGCAATTAAAACAAAAGCAGGAGAAGGAACTGTCTTTACAATATCTGTTCCGTTATCGCTTGCCGCGCTGATGGGTTTTCCGATTTCTTCCGGCTCCATGAAATTTATTATACCTGCTAATTTTGTTGATACCGTTATGATTGTCGATGCCAAGGATATTATTTCCACAGTCGGCCGTCCCGGTATCATGTATAAGGGGCGGGTTATAAAACTATTTTACCTGCATCATATACTCAAAATAAGCGAGAGCCCGCGGACGGAAGGATCGCCTGACGATTCTTCCGGCGCATCTGATAAAGACAGGAGCAGTTCTTCAATATTTGTGGCTATTGTGCAGGCATACGAGGAAACTGTAGCTCTTGCCGTTAATCAAATCAACAGTATGCGGCAGGTTATTTTAAAAAATCTTCCGTCAATCATGGAAAACATGAATATATTTTCGGGAGTGGTGCTGAGCGAAGATTATGAAATGATCCCTGCGCTTCATATTCCGACAGTAATTAAGAAGGCGCGCCGCACAAAAATAATTGATACAAAAAAACGCCATGTTGATTATGAGCGTTCGCGCAAATCCATTCTGGTTGTGGATGATTCAGTTCCGACGCGTGATGTTGAACGTGATATTCTTGAAGCGGAAGGATACAAGGTAGATACGGCGGGAGACGGCTCTGAGGCTTTGGCAGCAGCCAAGAATTTCCATTACGATTTAATTTGTACCGATATAAATATGCCCAATATGGACGGTTTTATGCTGACGGAAAATCTGCGGAAAAACGAGCAGCTTAAAAATATTCCCATCATTATAGTTACATCAAGAAGTGATGAGAAAGATCATAATAAGGCTACAATGTTAGGTGCAAACCGCATTATCGCCAAAAGCGCGTTTAATGATCATACCCTTGTGGCAGCCGTACGCGAATTAATCGGAAAAGCAAATGGTTAAAAAAAGAGTACTTGTAATTGAAAATTCACAAACTTTTGCAGATATACTTCTGGAATTCCTTGACAAGGAAGGATACGAATCCCTCTGGGTAAAAAATGGTCTTGAGGGATTAAAAAGTTTTTTTAGTTTTCTTCCGGAACTGATTATTACCGATATAAACATGCCGGTTTTAGGCGGATATCAGGCTGCGCGGTTTTTAAAATCCCGTTCAATGACATGCAATATACCTATTATTATTTTTTCACTGCACGAAGAATCAAGTTATAAATTCCGCAGTAAACTGGCCGGAGCGGATGTTTATATCGGGAAATCCCTGGAAAATTTTGAAGAGCTGGCGAATCAAGTTAAAAAACTTCTGGATGAAAAGCGCCGTATTGATTATAAATTGATAGAACGGGAAGGAAAAAAAATAACAGATGATTCTCTTGTCGAAATGGTAAATAGTCTTCTGGAAAATAAACTTTTTCAAACGACTCTTGTCGGAATGCTTGCAGAATTGTCGGAAAAACAAAATTCACTGGATGAAACTGTTAAGGATATTTTTGCATTATTGGCAAATTCCTGCCACGCTGAAATATCATCCATTATGATAAAAGACTCCGATGACTGCCTCTTGGTGTATAACGCCAACAACGCAGGGTACACAAATGAAATTGCAGATGACTTTAAAGCCATCACGATAGCGGATTTTAACGACCGGTACTCGGATTATAAAGTTATCACCAATGAAGTAAAGGATTTTTTTCCTGCCGGCGAAAACGGCAGCAGAATAGAATCCTATATTCTTGTTCCGCTTTTAAATGAAGGAGATGAGTTTGCAACGGTTCACATAGGCACCTGCATTAAGGAATATTTTTCTCCTGTTGTCCTTGAGAACATTAATGTCTTTTTATCGGCTGCGGCGCCGGTTATCGCAAACGCACTGCGTCTGCGTCAAATGGAAAACATGCAGAAGAAAACAAGAATTGCCTTCGCGCGTTATGTTCCCGTAGATGTAATGGATGAAATTATTAAAAAATCGGCGGCGCCCGTAAGTCAAAGCGAAAACAGAATGGTAGCTGTCCTTTTTTCTGATATCAGGAGTTTTACCAAAATATCAGAGAACACTCCAGCGCGTGAACTGGTTAATTTTCTTAATGTTTATTTTTCGGCTATGGGTAATCAAATTATTCTGGAAGGCGGCAACATTGACAAATTTATCGGAGACGCCATTATGGCTATTTTCGGCGCTCCAAAAACTTTGGAAAACGCATCGTCAAGCGCAGTAAGAGCGGCTCTTCGCATGGTCAGAGCGCTTGAGAGCCTGGACACTTCCGATATTGTGCTGCCGGAAACAGGATTTGGCACGGGGATTGGCGTCAACTACGGTGAATGCGTTGTTGGCAATATTGGATTCCAGAACAAACTTGATTACACGGTCATAGGTGATACAGTAAATCTAGCTTCGCGGGTTGAAGGAGTTACAAAATATTACCAGCAGCCTGTTATTGTAACAGAGTATGTTTATGCCGCTGCAAAAGACGACTTTGTTTTCCGGAAAGCCGACAGCGTTCGCGTAAAAGGAAAAGATCATCCGGTTGGGCTTTATACAGTTTATGAAGCTTTCGAGGATGAAGCGGAAAATGAAACGCCCCTATCACTTGTGATCAGCCGGGATACTCTGGATCAATACAACAAGGGATTAAAACTTTTCGGCATGCGTGAATGGGAAACAGCAAAACAATATTTTAAAAAGGCATTATCAATCGCAGAAAAAGAAAATAAAGGTGATTATCTTTCATCGATGTACCTTTCCCGGATTGAGGAATTCCAGAATAATCCGCCGCCGCCGGACTGGGACGGAACAATCACCATGACAGATAAATAATTATTTCATCCCCGCAGATATAACAAACACAGGTGACAATCAACTTTTTTCATGTTACAATGACCCATCACTTATTTGATGTGCGGTTATTCAACCGTACAAAACAGAGGTTATCATGGATAAAGAAACTGAACTGTATCTTAAAAATCAGGCAAAAGAAATTCGAAAAATGACAATCGAAGAAATTGCAACCCTGGGAACAGGGCATATCGGAGGAGCCATGTCTATTGTGGATCTTTTGGCTCTGTTATATTTTCACCGCATGAAAGTTGATCCTCAAAACCCGCGGTGGGAAGAAAGGGATCAGCTTGTTGTTTCCAAAGGTCATTCGGGACCTGCAGTTTATGCGGCATTGGCGCTCAAGGGCTTTTTTCCCAAGGACTGGCTCACCACCCTGAACAAGGGCGGAACAAGTCTTCCAAGCCACTGCGATCGCAATAAAACTCCCGGCATCGACATGACCACAGGTTCTCTTGGCCAGGGTTTTTCCGCGGCTATAGGTATCGCGCTTGGTCTAAAAATGGATAAAAAAACATCGACGGTCTACACTGTTATCGGAGACGGTGAATCGAACGAAGGGCAGATATGGGAAGGCGCGCTTTTTGCCGGCTACCAAAAACTTCCCAACTTGATTGCCTTTACCGATTATAACAAACAGCAGCTTGACGGATTTACAAAAGACATTCTTGACATGGGAGACATCGCCAAAAAATGGGAACAATTCGGCTGGTTCACACAGGAAGCGGACGGCCATGACATTGCCGCTCTTGATGCCGCGATTGAAAAGGCGCTGGCGGAAAAAGAAAGACCGTCAATGATTGTAATGCACACAATCAAGGGAAAGGGCTGCAACTTCGCAGAGGGTGTAGAGAAAAATCATAGCATGGTCTTTGACATGGAAAAAGCCAAAGAAGCAATTGCGGCTTTGGAGGGGGTGTAATCATGGAACAGCAAAAAGAAATGCGCATGGCGTATGTAGATACAATTATGGAGCTGGCGGAGAAAAATAAAAACATTGTTGTGCTGGAAGCAGACCTTATGAGCTGTACAAATACCGGTGTTTTTAAGAAGGCCTATCCTGACAGATTTTTTAATTGCGGAATTGCGGAAGCAAACATGATCGGCGTTGCCGCAGGACTTTCCACTTTGGGTAAAATCCCCTTTGCATCCGGCTTTGGCTGCTTCTCCTCCCGGCGTGTATATGATCAATTTTTTCTTTCCGCTAATTACGCAAAATTGAATGTTAAGTTGATCGGCACAGATCCCGGCGTAACCGCCGCTTTTAACGGCGGCACACACATGCCATTTGAAGAACTTGCCCTGATGAGGGTTATTCCAAAACTTACAATGGTTGAACCCTCAGACCCGGCTTCGTGCGCCGCCTTCGTGCGCCTGATGACGGAAGAATACGGCTGCCACTATCTGCGCATTCCCAGAAAGCCGGTGCCGTATCTATACTCCGAAAACGAAACATTTAAATTCGGTCAGGCAAAAGTTTTAAAAGAAGGAAGCGACGTATGCTTTGTTGCTCTTGGCAGCCTGATGGTGAATCAGTCCCTGAAAGCCTGCGAAAAACTCGCAGAGGAAGGAATAAGCGCCGGCGTACTTGATGTACTTACCTTAAAACCTATCGACAAAGATGCAATTTTAAACCAGGCCGGCAAAGTACGCGCAATTATCAGCGCGGAAAATGCGCAAATAATGAGCGGCCTTGGAAGCGCAACAGCGGAAATACTCGCCGAAGAAGGCTGCAAATGCAAGTTTGCGCGCATCGGCATCAATGACGAGTTCGGCGAAGTTGGAACGCAGGATTATCTTGTTGACCGCTTCGGGCTTGACGTTGGAAGCCTTGTAAAAAAAGCAAAAAATTTACTTAAATAAATTTTTAGATTGTAACAAGAGAAAGGGGCTGACCAAGAAGTAATTCTTAGTCAGCCTTTTTTATAATCTTTCCTCTCCCAACAAACTCTCCTACTGTGTAAAGCGGTATGATTTTGATGCCAGGAAGTACCCCAAAATTTTCAAGGGAGGTACGGATACCGAACAGAGAACATTTTTCTTTCATAAACAGATACATGCTTTGCATAACCCCCTTTGCGCTGCTTTTAACTTCTATGGGTATAATGTCTTGCCCAATCTGAACAACAAAATCAACTTCGGCGTTGCTGCTTTTGCTTTCGCGGTGCCAGTAGTGCAGATATTTCTGCTCATAGGGCGAACCTGATTTCAATAGTTCCAAACCAACGAAAAGTTCGGCAATGTTCCCCTTGTTTATCAAAGAAAAATCATCACTAACCAATAGATCAGACAACGGCAGTCCCAGCAATCTTTGAAAGATGCCCATGTCGAGCATAAGCATTTTCTGCTTCTTGAGATCAATTTCTGCACCAAGCGGTATTCCGTTCGCTGCAGTGTGGGTAACAGGAATTACAAGGCCAGCCATTTTCAAGAGCTCAAGGCCTTCCTTTATTTGCCTATGGCTGTAATCTTTAGAGGCATTAGCGTAAATATATTTCTTTCCTATTTGAGCCGCAACAGAATTAAATACCGCCGATATCTGCAATGTAGGAATTCTTGCCTTATATTTGGCAAAGTCTGAGCGAAGCGATATTACCAAGTCATCTAAAATCTGCCGGCATGAAAGCATATCATTATCCTTCACATAAGCGGCAACGACTTCCGGCATTCCGCCGATTATAAGAAATTTTCTAAGGAGTTCAATGGCTTTTTGGTGGACAGGTTCGGATAAAGGATTTTTACAATTCGCATTTTGAATAGCCTCTGCAAGCAACTGATGATTGCAGGCACTCAAAAATTCAAAAAAGGACATCGGATACATAAATATGGAACGAATCCGCCCAACACCAAAAGAAGGCAGTTCTTGCAAGGCAAATTCCAGAAGTGAGCCTGCTGCCACAACATGCAGCTCATTGAATTTTTCGTAAAAAAACCTAAGCGAAGAAATGGCCGGCAATGAACCTTGAATCTCATCCAAAAACAATAGTGTTTTTCCGGGGACTATGGGTGTTTCATATATCGCCGCAAGATGGTGGCACAATTCCTGAGGGGATAAGCCCCCCTTTGCGAACAGTTCCTTTGCTGGTTTGTCTGATTCAAAGTTTATCTCCAGGAAATGGTCAAAACGCTTGCTCAAATGCCTCACGGCACTCGATTTGCCAACCTGCCTTGCTCCACGCAAAAGTAAGGGCTTTCGTACATTCTCTTGTGACTAGGCGATCAATTCCCTGTCTATCTTTCTGTTTAGATATGCTTCGCCCACTATTTTTCAGCCTTTAACAGATATTTCTAGTGTCATAATCTACCATAACACCTCATTGTAAAAAATACAAGGCGAAAATGGCCGGTATTTGCAAAATATACAAGCCTGAAACTTTTGAATTTCGTGAATGGGCTCGTTTTCACCTCTTTTCAACAATAAAAGGATCTGCATACAAGTGGGTCAACCAATCAAGCTAAAATTCCTTTCCCTTACTTTATTGTATCTTCTGCTGTTTAACCCTCAATCTCTCTGATTCATTGTATTTGTAGTTGTCCCAGAACTTGCCGTACTCTGCGACCATAAGCGGCAGCAGCGAAAGGCCAATACATAAAAGCCAGTGATAGGCGTCCATTGCGACAAAGTTAAGCGCTCTTGCTGCAAACGGAATTGCGACCATGCCTGCAAGCATTAAAAGCATGAGAGCGGCGCTTATTATAAGCTGGGGATTATCGGTTATGGAACGTTTGAATACCGACACTCTGCTTCTGACAACAAAGATGTGAACAACAGAAGTCCAGCCCAGAACAAGGAATGCCATTGTCTGTCCAAGCAGATGCGATGGTTCATGCGTTCCTGTAATAACGACAAACTTTCCGATATAAAAGGCCGCAAGAACAACGATACTGCACATAACAGTCTGCTGTATGATAACTTCCATAAGTCCGCCTGCAAAGAAACTTTCATTGCGGTCTATCGGTTTTCTTGCCATTATCCTCGTGTCGGTCTGCTCTTTTGCAAGCGCCATTCCGGGAATGCCATCGGCTATTACGTTTACAATTAACAGCATGATTGGAGTAACAGGAACGCCCCAGCCTGAGACCTGTCCGAAAATCATAACGACGATTTCTGAAATGTTACATACTATAAGGAAGTAAACAAGTTTTTTGATATTTGCAAATACCTTGCGCCCTTCGCTTACAGCCTCAACAATAGTAGAAAAATTATCGTCTGTCAGAACCATATCCGAAGCGCTCTTCGCTACCTCTGTCCCGTTGATGCCCATGGCAACACCGACATCGGCGGCTTTAAGCGCCGGTGCGTCATTAACGCCGTCGCCGGTCATGGATACTACTGCGCCCTTTTGCTGCCATGCCTGCACTATGCGGATTTTATCCGACGGCGATACCCTCGCGTAAACGGAATAAAATTCGATACTCTCAAAGAAATCTTCATCGGAGATTTTTTCAAGCTCCTCGCCTGTGATGATGCCTTCCTTTGCGGAGATAATGCCAAGTTCCCTTGCAATTGCCGCTGCTGTTACTGCGTGATCTCCTGTAATCATTATTGTACGAACGCCTGCTTTCTTTGCGCGTTTAATTGCGGCGGCTGCTTCGGGCCTTGGCGGATCAATTATTCCTATAAAACCTTCAAAATTTAAATCTTGCTCAAGTTTATCACTGTCAATTGTCCCGTCTTCATTTACCGGCAGGGCATCAATCTCTTTGGAGGCAAGCGTTATTACGCGCAAAGCATCCTGGGCGAATAAATCATGGATATCATTAAGTTCCTTTACAAAATTTTGATCCTTTCTGACAAATGGAATTTTATCAAAAGCGCCCTTGGTTAAAACAAGAAAACATCCTGCTGATGAATTTCCTGTTTTTTTCAGAATGGTAGTCATCATCTTTCTTGCGGAAGAAAATGGAACCTCGGCGATTTTTTCATACTCGGCGTTCAAATCATCCCTTGTTATTCCCTTGTCGATTGAAAGACGCATAATGGCCGATTCCGTCGGGTCACCGATAATTTTTGATTCGCCTGCAGAATCTTTCTGGATTGTTACATTGCTTGCCAGAAGATATCTTTTTATCAGTTCTGTCTGCGCACTGGGTCCTTCACTTTGCGGACTAACAGCTGTGTCGCTGACAGGCGCATGCCCGTAAGCCCAAATCCTCTTTATCGCCATCTTATTCTGAGTCAGTGTTCCGGTCTTGTCTGAACAAATAACCGAAGTGCTTCCCAATGTTTCAACTGCCTGCAGCTTGCGGATAAGCGCGTTCTTGCTGACCATTTTTTTAACGCCGTGGGTAAGCATCAGCGTAACAATAAGCGACAATGTTTCCGGAACTGCAGCTACTGCAAGAGTTACAGCCAGCATGACAAGATGCCAGAGTTCCTGTCCCTGCATCAACCCGATTACAAAAATTGTAAAAGCTGCAATAAGCGCAATGGTACTTATAAGTTTGCCAAGTTTATCCAGCCTTATCTGAAGAGGCGTTTTATTCTTCTTTGTGTAATTAAGGTAGCCTGCGATTTTGCCGATCTGCGTATTCATTCCAGTTGCAGTTACAACCGCAGTCGCATAACCGCTGACAACAAGGCATCCGGAAAAGACCATGTTGATCCTGTCTCCCAGCGGAGCGTTTTCTTTTGTTAAAGTATCAGGTGATTTTTCCGAGGGTTCGCTTTCGCCTGTGAGTGACGCTTCGTCAACAGCAAAACTTTCACACTCCAGAATACGCGCATCCGCCGGAACAAGATCGCCCGTTTTTAAAACGATAATATCCCCCGGAACAACAAAAGTTGTATCAATTTCCAATTTATTGCCATCCCTGATTACAAAGCAGCTTGGGCTGTTCAAAACTGCCAGAGCTTCCAGCGCCTTCTCTGCGCCGCGCTCCTGGGTCACAGCCAGAATGACATTCATTATGACAATGGAAAGAATTACAATTGGTTCTATAAAATTAACATTATGCCCGGCCAGTACTTCGCGTATTTCCAGTGCAAAAGAAAATGCAGCCGCAATTAGCAAAATGATTACAGCGACATCTTTAAGATGCCGGAGTATTTGTATTAAAATACCCTCCTTCTTTTTCTCCGCAAATTTATTAAGGCCAAACTCTGTCTTTCTTCTTTCAACTTCAGCCGTTGTCAGGCCGCTGCGGGCATCGGATTTTTGATCTTTTAGCACAACTTCTTTGTCAATGTTATACCAATTGTCCATAATTACTCCTAAAATATAATTTGCAGATCTTATGTATAAATAGATAAACGGGTTAATACTATTTTATATTAGGCACTAAAATTAATCTAGCGTAATTTTTTTACCGTGTTCGGCGAGAATCGTTTTTATTTAGTATAAAGCAAGCTAAACTATTTCAGCATTTCCCTAAGAGCGTTCCTGTTTCCCGGAAGCATGGGATCGCCTATACCGGTTTTATAAAGCTCATCAATCCGGCTTTGATAAAAATCACGTACTTTATGACGCACAAGCTTCATCGTTGAATTAACAAGCCCGTTACTCTCATCAAAAATTCCTGGAATTACAGCGAAAGAAGCCGGCCGCCACTGAGCAGGGATTCCCGAGTAATCCGGATTTTTAACAAAGTTTAAAATATCATCACGGATAAGACTGATAATCCTGTCAAGATCCTGCTCGCTGTCCTTGCCAAGCCCCTGCTTATTCACTTCGGTTTTTAAGGCCTCGGTGTTCAGGGTGATAAGGGCGCTGGTAAATTTGCATTGTTCGTTATAGACCATAATTTGATTTATAAATTTTGATGTATTAGTTATTGCTTCCTCTATAGTTTCAGGGCTGTATTTCTCTCCGTCGGCTGCAATTAGCAGGGCTTTTTCCCTGCCTGTAACTACAAGAAAACCGTCCGCATCTTTGTAACCAAGATCGCCTGACCAGAGCCAGCCGTCAATAATTGTTTCTGCAGTGGCCTGGGGGTTTTTATAGTAACCCTTCATTACTGAACCGCCCCTTGTTACAATCTGACCGATCTCCCCTATAGCGCATTCTGTATCCTTATCCTTCATAATCCGCACATCCAAATCAGAAATGATTGTTCCCGAAGTGCCGAATTTATGTTTTTTGGCGGAATTGGAACAGATAATCGGAGAATTTTCCGTAAGGCCGTAACCCTGATAAATGGGAGAGCCGATTGCATTAAAAAATTCCTGCTGTTTGATTTCCAGAAGAGCGCCGCCTCCAACACAGAACTTTATATTTTTTCCAAATACAGCGCGAAGTTTCGGAAAGATAAGCGCATTGGCAACAGCCCAGAGAAAATAATTTACAAGACGTGTGAAGAAACACGGTTTGTTATATCCATTCCCCGCTCTTTTAATTCCTGCTTTTAAACCTGCTTCAAAAAGTTTTTTTATAAATCCGCCTTTTTCAGAAACTCCCTGAATCATTTTTTTCATAAAGTTTCCCGACAGAGCAGGTACAGTAAGGAGCATATCAGAATTTACTTCTTTCAAATTACCAGGCAGGTTCCGCAATGCCGCCAAAGGACCGCCGCGCGCATCAACAAAGTACATAGCCATTCCCTTTAGTAAAAATATATAAAGCCCTACCGTATGTGCAAAGGAATGATCCAGCGGCAGCATAATAAGGCTCTTCCAGCCTTTTTTTACATGCACAAGATTCAGCGCATTCATTGCATTATGAATGTAATTCCGGTGATTTAACATAATCCCCTTTGGGTTTCCGGTGGTTCCAGAAGTGTAACTGATTGTAACAGTGTCATCTTCTGTCAGGCTCTTCTCGATTTCATCTAATTTTTGCCTGTACTCTTCTCCCTGGGACAGGAGTTTTTCTCCATCGGCGATTAAATCATCATAAAAAACTGCATTATCTGCGCCGGCAATATTTGTATTGCGATCTGAAATGATAATCAGTTCCGGTTTGGAACGGACACTCTTTAACGCTGTCGCGGCTTTCTGAAAATTATTTTCCGATACCAAAAGCGCCTTTGACTCCGAATGATCCAAACGGAAAACGATCTCCTCTTCCGAAAGCTTGGTGGACAGGGGCACTGAAGTACATCCTGCTTTTAAAAGACCAAATTCACAAATAACCCAGGACGGCCGTCCCTCTGAAAGGATAGAAATATTATCTCCTTTCTTAAATCCTCTTTTGATTAATGCCGCTGCAAAAACCGATGAAAGCCGATCTGTTTCCATAAAGCTGCACGTAACATAAGCGTCGCCTATTTTGCCTCCAAGGTATGGCAAATCTCCGTGGTTTTTCGCACCTTCATGCAGTAATCCAATTACGGTTTTCATATCGGTCTCCTGATTATTTGATTATTTGATTATTATATAAAAATATTCCCGCAGCAAGAGCTGCGGGAAAGCTGTTTACCAGATAATTGTTGCGGCAATTACACCCAGAATTGTAACAAATGTCGGAATGGCAAGTGTTCCCCAGAATAAATATTTATATGCTTCTTTGTGCGTACATCCAAGAACGCCGAGGAAAACGAAGATAGCGGAAACGTGCGGAAGCGTATCAAGGGTTCCTGCAGACATAGCAAGAATACGGTGAAGAACCTGAATATTTGCTCCGCTTGCTGCTTCTGCAATAAAATACGGTGCAAGGTTTTCAAGAACAATTTGCGCGCCGCCAGATGATGATCCGACAATACCGGAAATAACGCCGGTAGAGACCAACGCTTTAAGATATACGCTAAGTTCAAGACCCATAACCCACTGTATTACAGACTGGAAAGCCGGAGCACTTTGTACAACAGCGCCAAATCCAAGAATAGACGCAAGAGCTAAAAGCGACATAATACCGTTAGAAGCGCCATCTGTAGTCCATTGTTTAAAAGCTGGTCCATTAACTTTTCTAAAGTTAAGAGCCATGCAAAGAACTGCACCAATTACCATTGCCAATACAGTTAACTGAATTGGATCTGCCGCATAGGGAGCTTTTAACGCAAAACTGCCAAGAATAACAAACGGAAGGAAAACTATGGGTATAAATGCTTTCACCGGATGAGGTAAATCTGCTTTTTCGCCGGTAAGAGCAGAAGCATCAAATTTTTCCGGAAAAGTAAATTGTTCATTGTTCTTTCTGGCTGCATTTTCCGCATATCTAAAATAGATTAAAGTGAGTGTAACAATAATTGCCGCAAGAATAAGAGAGAAAACAGGAGCGGAGCCCATCGAGGTTTCAAGAAAGTTTCCGGGAATAATATTTGTAAGCGAAGGAGTGCCTGGCAGGGTAGTCATAGTGATACCTGCGCCTCCTGCACCCATTGGCGCCATAATTAATGCGCGCGGCAAGTTTGCTTCTTTGAACATAACGTAGGCAATAGGCAGAGCTGCAAAAAATACCACAAACAGGTTAACGCCGCCGTAAGTTAAGATAACAGTAAAGAAATAAACGGCAACCATTACATTCTTTGTGCCAACCCATTTGACCATCTGTTTTCCGATAGAGCCTGTGCAGCCGGTTTTGTCCATAATCACAGCGTAGATGGACGAGGCAACAAACAGGAAGAAGAAACTGTTTATTGCGCGGCCAAAGCCAAATGCGTATCCGCCCCTTTGCAATACATCATCAAATGCAGGTACTCTGGCAAGAGCCTGCCAGACATCCATTCCATTTGTCAAAATGACAACAAATGACGCTAAAATTGTTAAAGTTATCGGTTTCATACCCCTGTACGCTCCGATAATCATTACCAAGATTGCAGCAATAAACCCAATAATCCCGATAGTAGTCATAAACCCTCCAAATTTTTAAATAGCCAAGTTTCTAAAAATGCTATTTTTTTTGACAAAAATAAAAATATTGTCACTTTAAAATTATGACAATAATAATTATTTTGTCAAGTTAAATTCGATAAAAGTTTTTATTTCGGATTATTTAGATTCGAGAAGTTGGGGTAAGTTTATCTATTGCATAAATTCATATTTTTCATAAAACTACATATATAGCGGTCGTCGTATAACGGCATTACCCTAGCTTCCCAAGCTCGTGACGCGGGTTCGACTCCCGTCGACCGCTGTTTGATATGTAATCTACCAGATTCGCTCTTAAACCGTTGATCCAGGGCTGACTCGAACAGCCGACCTGCCGCTTAGGAGGCGGCCGCTCTATCCCCTGAGCTACTGGACCTGAACACGCTCAGATTATCACCCCTGCGATGTAATGTCAACGTAAACTAGTGTTCTGTAATATTTGGTTTTCAATATTACAGGACACCAGGGCTTGCAATAAACACCATAAATAATTAGAATAGTAGAAATTATTCTTAATAGGGGAATTATAGTGATAAAACGAGGGGTTGCCCTATTTTTCTTATCAATTTTCAACCTTGCTCTTCTTTCCGGACAGGAAATATACACAGCTGAGAGATACCTTGAGATGGTATCGGAACATTATGGATCTATCAGGGATTATGAAGCAGCTGTTGAAATCAGATCCGGCGGTTCCAGTATGTCAGGAAGCGCAAGTTATCTCTCGCCGGCTTTTCTGCGGATCGATTTTACACGCCCGGCAAACCAGGTAATTCTTTTTAACGGCGATGCGCTGACTATATATCTGCCGGAATTCAGAGCCGTGTTGAACCAGCCCCTCAACCAAAGCAGGAGATCCGGCGCAGGCGGAGCAGGAATTGCAAGCGCCCAGGGACTTACGCTTTTAAGGCGCAATTATGTTCCATCCTTTGTTACCGGTCCCAACCCCGAGCCACTGGACAGCGATTCATCGGAAAGAGTTGTAAAGCTGCGCCTGACAAGGCGTTCAGTATCCGAAGGGTTCAGAGAAATAATTTTAAGCATAAATCCCAATACAAGATTAATCCGCCGCATAGAAGGACGAACTATTGCAGACAGTGAAATACGTTTTGACTTTACAAACATAAGAACAAATGTCGGTATCCCCGAAACGCGGTTTGCCTACGATTCGCCGCCTCTGGCAAGTATGTACAACAATTTTATGTTCAGGGACTCTGATTAGGGTGCGGAGGAACTAAATGGAATCTCTGGGTGACAAATTAAAAACAGCCCGTACCGAAAAGGGGCTTAGTCATGATCAGATTAGCCGCGAAACAAATATATCCATACGTTATCTTGAAGCTCTTGAGACAGAGAATTTTTCCGTATTCCCGGGCGAACCTTATGTCATAGGTTTTCTTAAGAACTACGGCGCATATCTTGATCTTGATGTTCAAAAAGTAATTTCACTTTACAGAGCGCTTCGTATTCAGGAACAGCCTGTTCCCGTTGAACAGCTTTTAAGAAATCCGCCAAAACTTCCCGGTTTTATAATTCCCCTTTTAGTAGTTCTGCTTGTTTTGGGCGGAGGCGGTTTTGGCATTTACACCTTAATTATGAACAGCAGAAATAATCCTGTTCAAAGCACGCAGGTTGTCCGCACTCCGGTTGAGTACATGATGGAAGGCAATTCCATGGAAAGGCGTTTATATAGAAGCGATTCAATACTTGTTTCTGTAGACAACGAAACATACAAGCTGGAACTGTATAATCTCGGCGAAACTGTAACAATCCGCACTCCGGGAGGAGTAAGAAACCTGGATCTGGGACAGGATATAACCATAGATCTTAACAACGACGGCATTCCTGAATTGCGCATAACGGTGGCGGATTTTGCAAAGAACAACGCAGACATGGGAGCCTTGCTCCACTTTATATTACTTGATGCGGCAGTTTACACAGGCGCCGACATTGAGCAGAATACAACTGTTACAGCAAGCGCTTCTGTAAGCACAGCAAGCAGCACAATGATCATCCCGGGTTCTCCAAGCGCGTATCCTTTTACATTGCAGGTAAGCTTTCAGGGGTATTGCATGTTCCGCTGGGAAATTCTTCATGAACGAGATCGCAGGGGAACAAACCAGCGCTATTTTCAACGGGCTGAGCAGCTCGATATACAGGCTCAAAACGGTATTCGTGTCTGGGTGTCAAATGCCCAGGCGGCAAGATTTCAAGTCATCGGCGGAGGACGAACATTCCCGGTTGAACTTGGATCGCCTGGTGAAGTTGTTGTAGCCGATTTTCGCTGGGTAAGAGATGAGGATGGCCGTTTCCGTCTTGTATTAATCAAGCTGGAAGCCGGAACCTAATCCAGGAATGAGCAGTTATTATATTGATCCTTTTGGCTGCGTAAAAAATCAGGTTGATGCCGAAAACATGATGGCCCATCTTAATAAGGCCGGATGGGAAAACGTAACCGACGCTGAACTTGCAGAATTAATTATTGTAAACTCATGCGGGTTTATAGAAGATGCCAAGCAAGAATCGATTAATGCCGTTCTTGAATGGCGCAAACTTTATCCAAAAAAAAAAATACTTCTTGCAGGCTGCCTTGCCCAGCGTTATGAAAAAGAACTTTCTTTGGAACTGACAGAAGCTGACGGATTCATGGGCGTCGGCGATCCGGCGCAAATAGTAAAAAAGGCATCAATTTTTGCAAAAACAAAGAGCATAGACAGCGTCAATTTACAAACAGGCGAGCGTCCCCTGTTATCGCTGCCCGGCTCTGCATACGTAAAAATCAGCGAGGGGTGCAATAACCGCTGCTCATACTGCGCCATACCTTTAATCCGCGGCAGCCTTGTAAGCCGGACAATTCAGGACATTGCTGAAGAGTGCCGCGCATTGCTTAACCGCGGCGTCAGGGAATTATGCATCATCGGGCAGGACATCGGCGCTTTCGGCGCAGATACCATTGCACCTAACGAATCGCCGGCTGTAAAATTACCGGAGTTATTGAATAAAATCTCCTGTCTTAAAGGCGATTTCTGGGTGCGCTTGTTGTATATTCACCCGGATCATTTTCCCCTGGAAATACTCGACATCATGGAAAAGGATAAACGTTTTCTGCCCTACTTTGACATTCCCTTCCAGCATGCAGCATCAAATATTCTTGCCGCCATGAACCGCAAAGGCACGGCGGAAAAATATCTTGCATTACTTAAAACTATCCGCAGCCGTCTGCCGCATGCAATTATCCGTTCCACTTTTCTGCTTGGCTTCCCCGGCGAGACAGAAGAAGACTTTGCAGAGCTGCTGAACTTTCAGAAAAAAGCCAAGCTGGACTGGCTTGGCTGCTTTACATTTTCAAGAGAGGAAGGCACAGCTGCTTTCTCCATGAAAAACAGAGTTAATGCAAAAACTGCCAAAACCCGAAAACAAATAATCGAACAACAGCAGATTCCAATCACAGAAAAAAACATGGATCGTTTTACCAGCGAAACCCTGGATGTGTTAGTCGAAGAGCGGATTGCAGCTAATACAGAAATTAATGCCGATTCAGATCTCTGGCTAGGCCGGCTTTATTGCCAGGCCCCGGACATCGACGGCGCAGCAGTCATTGTTTGCAATAACGGAGAAAAGTTAATCGCCGGAACATTCGCTAAGTGTAAAGTAACAGCCCGCCGCGGTTTTGATCTGGAAGTGCAGGTTGTTGTATAGACGAAATTAGCAAATCACTATTCAGTTTTGTAACTTCCGTATATTTTCTTACTCACGTAGTGCCTCATTGATATTTCCAGAAATTCTCGCTATTATATAAGTATGAAACGGTTAAACCCCCTAAATGATTTCCTCTTTCTTAAACTCATGGGAGAAGAAGGCAATGAAATCCAGTGCCTTGCCTTCTTGAACGCCGTATTGGGATCAAAAAGTAAGAACCCCATAAAATTGATAAAAATCCTCGAAAATAAAACCTTCACAGCCGAAGTTATTGGCGAAAAAACCAGTATTCTTGATGTTCGTGTCGAAACCGATAAGGGCGAAAAGATCAATATCGAGGTGCAGCTCAAGGATTTTCACAATATGGCACGCCGCACC
>Ga0123356_10001333_pt1 | contig 27283 bp, 24 predicted proteins | sample TergutEmb28metaG_2_FD_92546 | JGI IMG/M metagenome (GOLD analysis project Ga0123356, IMG submission 92546) | Embiratermes neotenicus P3 segment gut microbial communities from Petit-Saut dam, French Guiana - Emb289 P3 | ecosystem: Host-associated > Arthropoda: Insects > Digestive system > Gut ...
CGCAGCCATAATACCTATCTTTAATTTCATCAGCTATCAACGGCATTATATTTTTCACCTCTGACGGTGCATTATCGCCGCAATCTACACATGAGCTTGTTTTTAGGTCGGCTGTGCTTTGCAGTTCTTTTCCATAATATTCTTTTACTTTTTCTGTGATACTGTTCATTAGTTTGTCCTTTCTGTTTGTGGGTTTTTATTTATATATAGCTGACTCTCAACAAAACGAACCAGATTCAAAGCATATACAATCCTTTTTAGTGGTCGTGATATATTCCATAAAACTTCTAAATGCGTTTATTGTATCTATACTCAAAGAGTAGTAAGTCCACTTACCGTCTTTGCGGCTATTTACTATTCCGCTATCACAGAGATTTTTCATGTGATGAGAAAGGGTTGGCTGTGTTATATTAAATTTCTCTAAAATCACACAAGCACAAAGTTCACCGCAAGATAGCATATCAACAATCATAAGTCTGTGCGGGTCTGATAATGCTTTGAACAAATGAGAATATTCTTTATATTTTTCAATCATGCTACACCTCGTATAGATATATGTCTATGTATAATATACAACAACACATAGATGGCTGTCAATATGAAATAACACAGGGGGGACGGTTCTTCTGTGCCATATCCTCTAAAATGATGAAGTGAATGTAGAAAAGCACGATGTTTTTCTACATAAAATGTGTATTGATTTAACTATGTTTTTACTGATATAATTTCTTTATGTTTAAGAAAAAGCCAAAACAAAATCGCGGGCAGGTCATAATACCGGAGAATCATCCAAATCCACCATTACCGCACGAAGTGAACATTGCATCAGTGCTTGCTGAGCATTATCAAACTATAGTGCAATTTATTATTCCTGTTGATGATTACAAACGCAAATCAGCAGATATATTTATGCTCGGTGCGGAGTGGGAGTTAAAATGCCCGACAGGAACTTCGAAGTCTACGATTAGTGCTCAGTTTCGAAGAGCCTCAAGACAATCAAATAACATTGTGCTTGATACGCGCAGAACAAAACTTGAGTTTGACTTCATTGAGAAGAAGGTGCTTTTTGAAATGAAAGAACGACCTTCAATGAAAAAAGTCAATCGGATTATCCTTATAGACAAATTTGAAAAAGTTATTGAAATAAAATGATTCGTGTGCTATAATCCGAGGTGCAAGGAGACCGGGCAGTTCTGAATTGTACAGCCAAAGGAGTACCTTGCAAATGTGAGGGAGACCGGGCAGTCTGAATTGACAGTCAAAGGAGTACCCTACAAAACGAATTATCCGGCTTATGTCGGATATTTTGTTTTGTTCCCTTTTCCACGACAGGGAAATGTCGCCGCCCGCAAGACATACTCTGATAGTAGGGGATATAGCACTAACCTCGCTTTAGCGTGGTTCATAAGTGCGCTCTTTGTGTAAAGAATGAATAGATATATTAAATAAGCACGGATAGAGAGTTCGCATTTAGACGATAGTCGCCCGCCATTTGTTTTTTAGTGAGAGTGAGCGTCGTGGCATGCACAGCCGGGTGTACCGCAATGACCGTGGCAGTGACAGACACCGCTTTCGGGGTGCATATCGCAGGATATATCACATGGGTTATCGTGGGTGTGATCATGGTCGTGGTCATTAAAGTGCATTACTAATAAGATAGCGGCAACAATTAAAACTACAGCAACAGATATAATCACTGCAATTAACGTTTTGTTTACGGGTTTACACTTGTTCTTGTTTACATTTTTCTTACTCTTCTTTTTCTTTCCCATACCACAGAAACCTCCTTGTAAAAGTGAGTATATTATACCTTTTGCGGTTGTTATAAACAATAAAAAGTTTACATGTTAATCGCTTTGTACGGCGATGCTGATAATCCTCTGTCATAAATATCGAATGCAGTGATTTCGTTTCCCGTTTCATCAAGCTTAATGCTTGCAAGCTCTTGTTTTCATGGTCCCTCTGTGTCATCTTAGGTTGGGGAGGTCTTCGAGGGTGAGGACGAGGGGGTGATTGTACACCTGCTTGAGTATTTCGAAGCCGGTGTACTCTTCGGTGGTGGCGAAGTGTCCGTTCCAAACGCACCAGTAGCCCCACATTGCACCGTCGCGCATTGCGAGGTCGGGGTCGACGAGCACGCCGTTCTCGGAGAGAACTACCATTTTTGGCGCGTCGGTGTAGGCGACCGCTTCGAAGAATCGTGCCGATTGTGAGGAGTGGTCGCGTGCTTTTGCGTAGACGTCTTCGCCGATGATGTCTACGTATTTGTCGCCGGGATACCAGTCTTTGTGTTGTCCGTTCCATATCCAGATAAGGTTTGTCAGGTTGTGGTGGTTTGTCAGGCGGTCAAAGAGGAGCTTGTATAGCTCAAGGTATGACTCTTTGTCTGTGCCCCACCAGAACCAGCCGCCGCTTGCTTCATGGAGAGGACGCCACAAAACCGGAATGCCGGCATCGCGAAGAATCGCCAGCTCAGCGGCGATTACGTCTATATCATCGAGCAGCAGTTGGTATCCGTCAGGGTCGTTGCCGTCCATAATGTTTTTGAAAAAACCTTCTTTTGAATGGTCGGTATAAAACGCACTGTACCAAGTGCCGTCGATATATGGCGAGGGTGCACCCCAATGCCAGCAAAAGGTGACTATGGCACCGTTTTCATGCGCTTCGATGGCGGCATCGGTTTCGTGAAACGAGGGTGCACCTCGCGAGCGGCGAGACTCCGTGTAGTCTATGAAATCAAGCCCGATTACAGCAGGGCGTTTACCCGTAACTTCATAGACAAACTGTGCTTCGCCGCCGAAAAGACCGTGGTCTTTTCTCCAGTCGCCTTGCGATTGCTGCCCTGAGAGCATAAATTTGCCATAATTATCAACAAGAAAGCTCATCAGCCGCAAGGCGTTTTCGTCGGCGTTCGGGTTTACGAGAGTCCGCGGCACATCAAATATTGACGCGTCAACCCCTGCCTCAAGAGACGAATCTCCAACGTTTTGCGTACAACCAAACAGCAGCATTAAAACAACTCCAAACAAAGAAAGTGCTATAGATTTTATAAGCATGATTCCCTCTAGTACATTAATTTTACTGTAAATGAGAATTTTGAGCCTTTTCCATACTCGGATTCTACCCAAATTTTTCCGCCTATCGCTTCGGCGTTTCTTTTTGCTATTGCAAGACCAAGCCCTGCCCCTTCGTACGAACGGTTTGTGCCTGTGTCTGCTTGTTCAAAAGCATCGAATAATTTTATCTGGTGCTCCTTGGAGATGCCGATGCCGTTGTCGATTACTTCATATCGTAAATCACACGAGCTGTCGCTCTTTTCTTCAAGCAGTATGTTGAGCTGTATCTTACCTGAATCATGTGTGAACTTCACTGCGTTTGACAGTAAGTTCTCTAGAACCTTAGAAAGCCTTTTATAATCTCCGACAACAATCAGAGGGATGTCTCTATCCTTTTTAACTGTGATAGTCTGCCTTTTTGCATCTGATGTTATGCGGATATCTTCGAGAATCTTTGTAATCATCTCTTCGATGTTGAACTTAACCTGTGAAAGTTCAATCTTACCTGACTCGATTCTTGCGAGGTCTAATATGTCATTGATTATGCCGAGCAAATGATATGAAGCGTCCTCAATTTTTTTAAATGAGAAGTCCTTCTTATCGATTTCTTTTGCCCTGAGCCCGATTGTGGTCATGCCGATGATTGCATTCATCGGGGTTCGCAGTTCGTGGCTCATGTTCGCAAGAAAATCGCTCTTTGCTTTACTCGCAGCGAGTGCCTGCTCTCTTGTGCTTGCTATTTCGGTAACATCAACCGAGTGCTGCAGGTGAACTCTGCTTCCGTCAATCCAAGAAATGAAGCGGTCGGTGTTTTTATATGTCCTTTTTGTCAAGGTGCTGTTTTCTTCCCAGACCACTATTGTGTCAGGCTCTAATTGAAGCTTGTGGCACGGGCAAAACTCGCATCGTTCGTCGAGCCCTTCTTGAAAAACCTTGTAGCAAATCAGTCCGATACCATCACCCTTAATGCCGTAGTGCTCTTTCATCAAATCATTTATAAAAAGGATTTCGCCGGTTTCGGGAATTGTGACATAAATCATTGCGTCCAAACCGTTTAATATATTCACCATTGCACTAAGGGTATTGTCGGGAGTGAGGTCTGCTTCATTGCTTACGTTGCTTTTAAGTTTATCTTCCATTATTCGTTCCCTTCTTTCTGCTGCAATGTATCGAAGTTATATCTGTCGCGTCCGCCTTGTTTGGATTTGTAGAGCATCATATCTGCTTTATTAATAAAATCCTCGGGAGTATGTGTTTGTCTGACAACATCTGTAACTATACCTATCGAAATTGTTACGTGGTCGGCTGCGCTGCTGTTTTCGTGCGGTATGCCCAGTTCACGGACGCTGCTTAGAATTCTTTCCGCAACATTTCTTGCACCGTTTTCATCCGTGTTGGATAAGACAAGCACAAACTCTTCGCCGCCGTATCGTGCAACAAAATCGTCTGCTCTTGGAGCACATTTATCAAGGACGTTTGCAATTTTCCTCAAGCATTCATCGCCTGCAGTATGACCGTAAGTATCGTTGAATTGCTTAAAACAATCAATGTCTGCCATTATGAGTGTTAGTACACTGTCTGAACGAGATAAGGACTTAATGATTCGCTCTATCGATTCATTAAAGAAACGCCTGTTGTAGATGTTTGTCAGTCCGTCGAAGAATATTTTTTCATTCTCTTTTTCAAGCTTTCTTATTTCGGTCAGGTCTCTTGTTACAAGACCAAGACTTGCTTGCCCTGTTTTGAAGATTGATACAGCGATTATTCGGAGCCCTCCGTCTTTGCGTGTTATCTGTGTTTCAAAGTGGATTTTACCGCCTGTCATGGCATCGGGTATGTATTCTTTTATTATTTTGGAAGCGGTTTCCTCTGAGAAAATTGCACTAATATTACTGCTGAGAAGCTCGCCTCTTGTATAGCCTGTAACTTCCATCACTGCGGGATTTATATATTCGATTTCTCCCTCTGGTGTAATTGAGAAAACAAGGTTTGGCGTGTTCTCAACAATCGAGAACTGTTGCTCCATTGCATCGCGTTCGAAAACTCCTGAAAATACATCTGCTACCAGAGTTGCGAGGCTTATTTCGTTTTCGTCCCACTCTCGTCCGTCGTCTTCTCTGGAGAAATCAACAACTGCACAAAGTCTTCCTTTAATGAATATCGGTGTAGTTATAAAATTTTGGAAGTTTTTTCGAAAAGGTTTCATAGCTTCTTTGAAGTTGGAATCGTTTGAATGCAGGTATAAGTCGCTTTCTCTGCTTATGAGCATATTACTGACTACTTCGCTCATTGTTTCGTCAAGCTCAAGTCTGCTGCCGATTCTCGATGGTAACGAAAGCTCGGGGTCTATCCACTCGTTTTGGCATGTAAGAATTCCGAACTCAAGTCTGTACAGTAAAAGCTGCGCAACATCCATGAATTCACCGACGATTCGCAGTGTATCTGTAATGAGAGGGTCGATATATGCATCAGTGAGGAAGCTATGGGCGATTTTTGTCATCAATGCCTGCTGGCGGTACCTCTCAATGAGTTTGATTTGGTTGCGAACTCTTGTCTCTACAATAGCAGGATGAAAGGGCTTTGGTATATAGTCAGCGGCACCTAATGCGAAGCCTTTTTCTTGTGCGTCGCTGCTATCAAGCCCTGTGATATATATCACCGGTATGTCGCGTGTTTTCTTTGAACGTTTAAGAGCGGTTATAATCTCATATCCGTCCATTTCGGGCATAAGTATATCAAGCAATATTATATCAGGCATTTCCTCCTCTGCTGTTTCAATTGCTTCTACACTGTCGACAACCGCGTATACGGTATACTTTGATTCCAATATTTCTGTAAGAGCGATGATGTTATTTGGCTCATCGTCAACGACGAGAACGCTGTATTTGCTTTTTTTACTCATCTTCCGACATTAACTCCTTACGTAAATCTATCAGCGTGGAATATGCCTGCTTAAACTTAAAGCCTTTTAGTTGCTCTATCAGTGCTCCTGAACCTTTGACGCTGTATAATTCATCTATCAGCTTTAAACACTGTGTATCTTTACTCTTTAGCAGAGGTTCAAGCTTATCGAGCAGCTCGTGAACTCTTTTGGTATCTGTGACACTTATGTTATGTCTGTCAGCTTCTTCTCTCAACAGTGGTGCAAGCTTTACCAATACTGCCACCAGCTCTGCTCTGAGGTCTCTAAACTCTGCTTTATCAATTTGAGGGTCATCGCTTTGAAGTGAGGCTTCCACTTTAGCAGCCGCCAGCTGAAGCTTCTTTTCTCCGATTTGTCCTGCATTGGTTTTAAGTGAGTGTGCCAGTCTATGAGCGAGCTTAATATCTCCAAGGTCAACGGCAAGAATTATATCATCGCATGTTGTTTGATTGTTTGCAACAAAATTCGATTTAATCATGAGCAGCGCCTTGCTATCTTCAACTGCTGTTTTATTTTTGTCAATATCCGAGTAACGGTCAATAGTCAGATATTTTGCAAGACATTTCCACAACTCTTGTGCGGTAAATGGTTTTCCGACCGTATCAAGCATTCCGTTTGATTTATATAGCTCTATATCGTTTGACATTATATTTGCTGTTAATGCGACAATCGGTGTATCAACGCCGAGCTTTATTATTCTGGAGGCAGCGTCCAATCCGTCCATTATCGGCATGTGGATGTCCATAAAAATTAAATCAAACGGCTTTTCATTGTTGCGGATACGCTCGGAAACTAAATCCAACCCTTCTTTCCCGTTTTCGGCAACGAAGGTCTGCAGCCCTACCCTGCCCAAGTGGTCGCAAATAACTTGCTGGTTTAAGTTATTATCTTCGCAAATTAAGACATCTCCGCTGAAGTGCGGCTTTTGAAAATCGTTTAAAACTACCTCAGCATGAGGTGAGTCGGTTTCGTCAACTAAATCAAAAGTCAGCTCAAAGCTGAATTTGCTGCCTACACCAAGTGCACTCTCTACGAGCAGAGTGCCGCCCATTAATTCGACAATATTTTTTGTTATTGTTAGTCCAAGACCCGTACCGCCGAACCTGCGTGATATACTCTCCTCCGCTTGCGTAAAGGGGTTAAATATTTTCTCGATTTGCTCTGCGGTCATGCCGATTCCGCTGTCTTTTATTTCGAATTGGATGGTGACATTGTCTTCGCTTCTTTTTGAAAGAGATGCAAGGAACTTAACAGTTCCGGTGTTTGTAAACTTGACTGCATTTGACAGCAGGTTCATTATTACTTGACGTAATCTCATCGGGTCACCGAGTAGCCTTCTCCCGATTGACGGCTCGGCATAGCAATAAAGCATAATCCCTTTTTCTGTAATTTTCGGCATTATTGATGCCTGGCATTGTGAGAATATTTCCGGTAAATCAAAAGGAATGTGTTCGAGCTCGATTTTGCCTGATTCGATTTTAGATATATCGAGAATATCGTTGATAATTTTCAGGAGCCACTCGGCGCTTTCTTGAATGTTACCCAGATATTTTCTTGTTGCATCGGGAATATTATCACTTTGTGCAAGCTCGGAAAAGCCGATTATGCTGTTCATCGGTGTTCTGATTTCATGGCTCATGTTCGTCAAAAATACTGTTTTTGAGCGATTTGCACTTAGTGTTGCTTCCTCCATTGCTTTACGTTCGGTTATATCACGGGCGATTCCCAAAAAGCCTGTAACTTTACCGTTTTCTAGAAGCGGTACTTTACTTGTTTCAAAATGCTTAATAGTGCCGTCATGAGCAGGTATCAGTTCTTCGGCGATGATTGTTTTACCTTCGTTTACAACTGTAATATCTGCAATCTTGTATTGGTCTTGCATTTCTTTAGGTATTCCGAGAACGCCAACATCATTTTGTCCGATTAACGCTTCTTCTTTAATGTTAAAGAACTCAAGCAGACTTTTATTGCAGCGAGTGAATATAAAATCCTTATCCCTGCAGAAAATCAGGTCGGGGATTGTGTCAAATATAGTTTGAAGAGTAGAGCGTTCATGCTCAAGGTTACTTTGAAGGCTCATCAGCTCCGTTACATCAATAAGAGAACCTGCTACGCGGACAGCTTCGCCCTCTTCATTGCGTATGGACTCTCCTGCAGCATGATAATATGAATATTCACCGTTTCTCTTTTTTAAGCGGTATTTTACGTTAAATGGTGTTTTACCTGTTGAATCAAGCAGATGATTTGCAAAGGCGGTCATGGTATCTTCGTGGTCATCGGGATGCAGTCTGCTTATCCAACTGTTGAACGTGTTGGGGAATTCTTCAACATCCATAAAGCCTATCATACTTCTAAACTCGTCTGACCATTTTACATACGTGCTTGGATTGAGCGGGTCCTTTGTATTTATCTCGGCATCCCATAATGCGATTTTTGTCGCTTTAACAACCGTGTTTAACTTCACGAGTTGAAGCTCGTTGATGTTATTTATCAGAACCATCTCGGCTTCTCTTTGGATACGCTCTCTTAAATCCTTCGTGTACCCGATGACTACTTCCTCGTCGTCATATAGTGCGTGGACAAGTGTGATTTCCGCAGGAATCGGAGTATTATCGGCAGGCATTCTGTGCTCCCACTTAAAAGTGACACGCCCTTCGTCGAACGCCTTTTCAATCATTTCTTTTGCTTTTTCATCAGAACGGCGCCCATCAGGTTGGAATTCAGGATGGCAAAGCTCAAGAAAGCCGTCTATGTACTCTTGCTTGTCCTTGAGATTATATAATCGTACTGCTTCTTCATTGCAATCTATTGTTTGAAGGTCGCGGTTAAATATCTGTGTGCACAGAGGTGCAGTGTCCAGCATAAGAAACGCTCTTTCTTGAGCTTTGTTCAGCCGTGCTTCAATGGCTTTGGAGATGTATTGTGCGAGAACTATGCAAACAACAAGTACAAGCAGAGTTATTACGACTCCGCTTATAATGAACATAAGAATTTTGTTTGTATCTTCTGCCGTGTAGTGACCGACAAACGCCATACCGACAACATTATCATCCATACCTATTAGCGGAGAATAGATTCCGAGAACGTTTTTGCCGAAAAGCTTAAACTCTCCGCTAAATCTTTCTCCTGCAAGGACATAAGAGCTGATTGAAGCATCGGCATATAGCCCTAAAGCGTAAGTGCCGTCAGGATTTAAGACTGTTGTTGCTATTCGCTCATTACTTCTGAAAATTGATATCTCGCAACCTGTTATTTCTTTAAGTCTGTATACAAAATCCTGATTATTAAGCTTGTATCCGATGGATATAATGCCGACAAAGTTCTTTTCAGAATCGTATATGGGAGCGGCGGCAGATATGCCTAAGGTGACAACAGGACCTTGCATGATGAATGTATCGATTCTTTCTTCCATAGCTGCGGCAATATGCGGCAAATCAGAGATATTGTCGGAATAGATATCCGGCTCATGAGTCCTGTATATTACCGTGCCGTCTGTGGTGACCACAGTGCTATAATCTACCATTGTTACGTCTAAAAGAGCTGTTTGAACATCGATTATTTCATCGCGGTCGCCGCCGACAAGTGCTTCTATTAAATCGGTATTTCTGGATGTTGCCATTGCGGCTATGGTTGCTCTTCCGGAAAGGTCGTATATCTCGCTCAGAACAACATTTATAGCGACTTCGACTTTTTCGTTCATTGTTGTGTTGATTTCTCTGATGTATAAAACGATAGAGGATATAAGGACAGCAACACAGCACACTACTGTCAGTGTAATCATTGGAATAAAGATTTTTCTTCTTATATTCATGATATTTGTGCGCCTCCAAAGATAAATAAAACCGCGTGGCGGTCGATGAGAGTAATTATATCACAGTTCCTGCTTCATTAATAGCAATATTTTGATAAATGTTGTATTATTATCAGCTACTAAAACGGTTGCACCAGAACAACTTATTTGATATAATCAGGCGGAGATATAATGAAGGGGACATTATTCAAAATATGCAGAATGTTATCGATGGTTTTAGCAAAATAAGCAGTCACTTTCGAAGAGTTCAATCGACGAAAAACTATTCTGAAACAAGAAAAATACTGATAGCCGGTATAGCACTTTTCCTGGTTTACAGCGGGCTGCGTTTTGCTGAAGCTATGCTTTTGGGCGGAAATCCCGTCATCGGCTACGGTGCTCTTGGCGGAGGCTTTGCGTTGTCGATTATTTGCGTTTTGTTATACCTGATATATCCCGACCCTAAGGTCTTTCCTATAATAATCGGCTCTCTTGTGATGGTGACGTTTATTATTTTAAGCATTTATATGCAGGCGATTGATTTTCATTATTATATGATGCTCTTAGTCGTATGTTTAATATCAAGCTTGAAAAAGTTTATGCCGCTCGCAATCTTTGTTGCTTTAAATGTTCTCGCTACGGCATTAATGAATATCTTTGTAGTTCCGCACTTAGACTGGCTGGATGATTTTCGATTTTTCACACAGTTTATGCTCTTTATGTACGGTTCTGCTTTTGTAATGTGGCAAACTTACGGGGTTGAGCAAAATGAGATTAAGCTTACGGATTCTGTTGAAGCTCTCAGACGGCGTGAGAAAATGCTGACAGCGATAAATGAAATCGCGATTTCGCTTCTTTCGCATAAGCATGAAGAGAATGAAGATGTTTTGAGCGAAGGTCTAAAGCCGATAACAGATGTTGAAGGTATTAGCAGGGTGGTTGTATACAAATATTCTTTGGTAAAAGATAGTTTTGAACAAGTATATCTGTGGGTCGGAAAAACAATGCCGCTTGAAAGTAAGCTTCTGAATGTTCCCAATGACCCTCCTGTTTTACGCTGGCGCGAAGTGCTGTTTGCAAATGAAATAATTAATGCTAACGTGAGAGATTTGGCTGTTGACGAAGCGTTGTGGCTTGGGCGGCTCGGGATAAAATCTGTATTCTTTGTGCCTATATTCCGAATGGGTGTTTTCTGGGGGACGGTTGTTTTTGACAATCATGATGATTATAAATATTTTGGTGATGACTGTGTTGAACTACTCAAATCGACAGCTCATTTGTGTGTTGATGTTGTTACTCGCGGTGCAACAGAGCGTGAGATAAAAAGGCTTGAAAAAGAGAGTGAAAAGGTTTTCCTTGATGGTTTAACGGGCATTTATAACAGAAGGTACTTCGATGAGAGTATTAAACGAGTACTGCATGAGTTATCGCGTTACAAAGGCGTTCTCAGCCTGATGATGATTGATATAGATTGCTTTAAAAAGTATAATGATACCTACGGTCATGCTATGGGCGATGATTGCTTGAGAAGTATTGCCGATGCGTTGTCAAAAAATGTTGCAAGAACCGGTGATTTTATAGCGAGATATGGCGGAGAAGAGTTTGTTATTGTTTTGCCGAACACTAACGAAGAGGGTGCAAGGAACATTGCACAGAAGCTGCTCGAATGCGTTCGTGATTGCGATATTCCGCATGAAAGCAGCGATGCGGCAGACCATGTAACTATCTCGATTGGGGCTGCAACAGGGAAAATTGAGCACATAGGTCCGATTGAGGATTATCTGAAAAGTGCAGACGAGATGTTGTATAAGTCAAAGCAAGAAGGGCGAAACAAGTACTTCTGGCAGAGTTTTAATTAGAAAATTGAACATGAGACAGTAATTTATGAGGAAACGCAGAAAGCCTATAATTGTAATTCCCCTGCTTATAGTGTTAACGCTGATTGTCGGCGGTGGTGCTGTTTACCACTTCAACGGGGAAGTCGAGATTTATAGCCGTTTATCGTCGGAGACGCACGCTTTTTATCAGGTTCATTCAGAGAGCCCTTTTATCAACTCCGCTATGAATGCCGCGCCTTATGTTCCTTATGCTCCATATCCCGATGCTCAGGAAGCGTTATATACTTTTGATACTCCCGAAGGTTTCACTATGGTTAGCTACTCGCAAGCGTGGGACAGTGAAATGCTTCAGGAGTTATATTTTGAGCTGCTGCGAAACGAGCATGGCGAGGAGATTAACTTTTTACATGAGGTAATTGTGTTCCCACACGAGGAGGAGGGTGGAAGTGCACTTGCCACATACTCGCGAAGCACTACAGTGATGGAGTTTTTTATTGAGTTCCCGGCGTTTCCGCCTAACTTTACTATTGGTTTTCCGCAAGAGAGCGGGACTATTAATTTGTATAATGGTGATAAAAACACAACGGTCAGAAGCATGGCGAGCAGCTTGAGTCATGAGTATGGTCATCTGTTTACTTTTTATCATATTTTTTACGCTGAGCATGATGATTATTCAGAGAGTGACGCGGCTATCAGAAACACTGAGTACGCACGGCTCAGGGATATAAGCAGATATAATTTGCTCACGAGCATCAGTCGTGAGGATTTGTATTTGAGCGAGCGGCATCGTTATATTGTTGAAATTGCAGCGGAGGATTATGTGCAATTAATGGGTTCGCCGACGACACGAAATGTTATTGATTTTGTGGACGTGCGGCAAATTCTTAACGGGGCGGAGCAACCGCTGGTTACAACGAGTGCGCGTAACGCATTCCCGCAGGAGAACATGAGAATTCCGCTCGCGAATGATGTTCCGGGTTTAAAGGAGTATTTTTACAGCTTTGTTGATGCAGTGCCCGATGTGCCGGTTGAAGAGAAGAAGGATATAACCTTGCAAATTGAAAGGCAGACCGTTGAGCATAACCTTTCGACAGGGCATCGTGTTTTTGTTTATTTTACAATTACTTGGAATACTCCGTATCAGGAGGCAATCTACACCTTGATTTGTTATGACCCTTATGACTATGCAGGTTGGGGTATACCGATAAAGACCGTGCGTCCCGGGCAGACAGCGTCGGCGATAATCGGTGAATATGTTGTCGAAAGAGGAAATCAAGTGCATTTTCCGCAAGAGAGCAATGCTACGGGCACAAAAGTTTTTTGCGTTGTGGCATTATTGCCGGACGGAACGTTTTATCTGTCAGATAAACTTGAGTACGTGTTCGGTTAGGAGTAAGTGTGAAAAAAAGAATTGCTTGTTTAATAATTCTTTTTGCTTCGGCAGTGTTTGTGCTGACGGGCTGTACTAAAGTCGATATTAGTATAGGTATCGACGAGAGTTTTACTGCCTACGTTTCATATCGGATTGAAATGGACGTAGGGGTGGTCGACACACGGTATCAGAGTATTTTGGAAAACGCTCTTCATAAGCTTGCGTGGCATTATCAGGAAGAGCTTGGTTTTAGTGTTCTGCTTGAGCTTGACTCTGACCCGTGTGTTCTTACGATGACTCGCAGAGTCACAAACAGCAGCTTTGAGCAAGCGTTTGCTTCGCTTGAAGGTATGCTGACAAATGAAGCGATGACGCCATTTATGATGGTTGATATGGCGGCGCAAGCTTCGGAGCGACAAAACAGATATTCTGTTGTCGCTATGGCGGACATTGCGCATATTCTGCGTTTGTCGAACGCGGAAGAGTTGCCTCCTGCACTCTTTGAGGAGTTTGCAGAGGCTGTGGGGGCAGGGAGCGGCAGTATTACGCTCACGCTGCCTGCGAGTGAAGTTGTGAAGTCATCGCATGATGTAAGCTTGCGAAGCAACCAAGCGAAAATGAGTGCACCGCTGAGTTTTTCGGAGCAAACGAATATTGAGTTTGCGGCGTTAATTAATATGCTCAGAGATGGAGAACCCGGAGGTTCTCTTGAAGAAATCCTCCGTGGACAATATGATATGCGGAGCATGGCGGTCTTTATCAGCGGTGCAGTTTTGCTTGTGTTGCTTGTTGCATTGGTGATTCGCATTGCGCGAAGAAGATGAATGCGACAAGAGAACCGTCCCCTTGTCACATTTTTCTTTTTATGTAAAGAAAAATTAGGGCGAGCAGTGTGAGGGCGACGGTGATGCCTTCAAGGAAGTGGCGAGCTCCTGTGTGGGAGTGTGCAGGGACGATGCTTTGCTCTGAAACTACAATGGAGTTTCTTTTGCTTGCTGCACGCTCAGCTTCTGCTGCGGCTTCTTTTGCAGCTTGCTCGGCTTCTGCTGCGGCTATTGCTTCTGCTTCCAGCCTTGCAGCTTCTTCTGCCGCAGCGATTTCAGCAGCGATTGCCGCTGCCTCTGCTTCTTCGGCAAGTCTTTGCTGCTCTAAGATGTAATCGTTAACTCTATCGAGGACTTCCCGGATAAGATAACGTCCGTAAAATTCCTCAAAGAGTGCGATTTCTCTATCCTTCATTGCTGTGGCTATCGGTACACCGACATATCGCCAGTGCCAAGGCTCAAACATAAAGCCGCTGACATTGCGGTAACCGTTAGGGTAGCGGAGTATGAAACCGTAATTATGGGCGTTTTCGACAAGCCATCTGAACTGTGCGGAGTTTTCAAACCCCATATCCATCATCAGACCGCCGTCATGTCCTTTGTGTAAAACATCAACAGCGAGTCCTGTCTGATGCTCGGAATGTCCGGCTCTTGCAAAGCCACCTTCGGCAGATGCTTGACCGAGTCTTGCCACAGCGTTGCTGAAGTGACCTCTTTGTGTTGCATAAGAGCGAAATACAATTACAGTAACAAGGCTTAGATTATCTTCACGCATTGCATCTCGCATTTTTATATACTGCTCTGCAGCTTCAGCTCGCATTTTGTGCCCATTGCCGATGTCTGCCCAGTCTCCGGGCTCCCAGGTGTCGGGCAGGAAAAAGTGCTTGTTGACCAAAACGGTTATTTTATCAGGGTCTGGCACAGGCTCTATAACTTCGTATGGTTGTTTGTCAATGTTAACGTTAACTCGTGCTATAACTGTATCGAAGGGGACGTTTGGGTTATTTTCCTGATATTCTTCGTATCGTTGTGAGTTTTTCTCAAGAAAATGAGGATACTCCCCTTGCTCTGCAATAGCGTCGATAATTGCAAGGTAATCCTCTAGTTCGAAGTCTTCAAACTCACCTGTGCCAATGCCGATACCTGCACGTGCCGGGGAAACAAAAGCACCACCAAACAAGGCATTGACCGTTATGGATAATGATAGCGCGGTAATTAGACTAGATATCAGTAACAGTATGCAGAGTTGCTTCTTCATAAGAGGCATTATACCATATATAGGCATAAAATGGAATACAAGGAAGCTCCCCGACTGGCAGGTCGGGGAGCTCACAACATCACATGTTTGCAGTTAACAAACATCTTTTTTATATAGTTCTTGCTCCTGAGCCGGAGGATGAGTTTACGGGAACTGTTCCGAAGCTTGTGCCGCCATTGCGACCGTAGCCGTGGATTCTGCTGTTATTCAGGTCGTAGTGACGAATGCGTACTGCATTGTCAGTGTTTCCTTCAACAGTGTAGACTCTTTGGTTTTGCGGGTCATAAGCTACAACGATACCAACATGTCTAATGCGTCCGCCATTTGCAGATGTGAAGTATACTGCGTCTCCTTCACGGGGAATGTATCCTGAGCTGCGTGGCGAATATAAGTCTTTCTCTTTATAAGCTTCCATTCCACGAATTGTAGATGCGTGTTTCGGAACGACATCACCCATTATTCCTGCCTGGTCTGCTGCCCACGATACGAACATTGCACACCATGGCTGTCCGTCCATACCATACCATGCTCCGAATTTTGTCATGTTACCGTTGCCTTCTGAGCCGTCGCGGTTTTTCTCGCGGTAACCGACTTGCTCTAAAGCAGCATCTACCATACGCTTAACATCGGTGGGTGTACTGCCTTGCGGAGCACCTTGCATATTGGCCGGCGAATTGCCCAGCAACGCCATCATATTATTTGCTCTATTATTCTCAGCGTCTGAGCTGAAACTTGATAGCAAGCCTGCGAGCATTTGCATAATTGGCGCCATATCACCGCCCTCGCTGTTTTGCATCATCATTATCATTAGGAAAAGTGCAAGTTGAGCACCGGACATTTCGCCCGACTCTGCGGCAGAAATGAGTGTATTTTCCATTCCCGGCATACCCATAATACCGCCCGGTCCGCTAAGGCCGCCCATTGCGCCCATACCACCCGGTCCACCCATTGCACCAATGCCGCTAAGTCCGCCTATGCCGCCTAGCATATTGTTCATGCCGCCAAAACCACCCGCACCGCCAAGCATATTGTTTGCTTGACCTGATGAGCCTTGCATTTTTGACATCATCGTCTGCATCATTTGGTCTTTTATCGAATCACTTAAAATATTGGCAAAATCCGCAGCCGAATTTTGGGTGTTTCCTTCATTCGCTCCGGTGTAATTATCATTATTTACAGGTAAGTTATAACCATTAATTCCATCAATTGGACTCATCGTTTACCCTCCATAAAAATCACCTATAGTATATTATCGTAACTTTTCATCATATATTTAGCAATAATATCACATTTGTGTTAAGATGTGTGGTAGAGTTTTTTGAAATTACGAAAGAGGGATAATTATGCAATTGCAAACTATTCAAAACGATAAGTTAAAAGTGGCTGTATCTCCGTGTGCAGCGGAGCTGAAGAGTATCAAAGACAATGATGGAAATGAATATTTATGGCAGGGTGACCCGGCATATTGGGAAAAGCAAGCGATAAATCTTTTCCCCTATATCGGTAGATTCACCGATGGTTGTTATACATTCAACGGCAAGCGATACGAAATGGATAGACATGGGTTTTTACCGAAAACTGAAATGTCAGTGGAATCTTCATCTGCATCTTCTGTTTGCTTTTTTCTCAAAGAAAGCCCCGAAACACTGAAGGTTTACCCGTTTGAGTTTGAGCTTCGTATACGATATACACTAAATGACAGCAAAATTGAGGTGTCGTTTGAAGTCACCAACACAGGTGAAGAGCGAATGTTTTTTGGTATCGGAGGTCACCCCGGCTTTAATGTACCTTTGGAAAACGGGCTTAATTTTGATGATTATTACTTAGAGTTTGCTGAAAAATGCGACCCGCTGCTAATAGGTTTGTCAGAAGCGTGTTTGCTTAGCGGAACAGATACAAAATATCCTTTAAAGGATGGAAGGATTATACCTTTGCACCACGCCCTTTTTGATAATGATGCAATAATTTTAAAAGATATGAGCAAAAAAGTATCGTTAAAAACCGATAAAGGTTCAAGAGCGGTAACTGTTAGTTATCCTGAAATGACTTATATAGGATTTTGGCATATTGTAAAGTCGGATGCTCCTTTTGTATGCATTGAACCTTGGACTTCACTGCCGTCAAGAGATGGTATTGTAGAAAACCTCGCTACGCAACCGGGACTCGTAAGCCTGAATTCGGGTGAGACTTATATTAACCCTTGGAGTATAGAAATCCATTAATGAAGAGTATGTGACTAAACACTTTTTATTGCATTAAATAATTATTCATGTATAATTCATTTTATTAAGTCTAATAATGACAAAAGAGGAAAGGTAATTAATCAGATGACAAAGAAAATAAGCGTGCTTCTATTGGCAATCGTTATGCTGTTTGCGATGCTTACTGCGTGTGACAGTAACACAACTCCCGACAATGACAGAGACGCCGGCAGAGATAGTGATGCAGATGTAACGCAAGAGTCTCCAACACCTGAAGTCGAAGACCCGAATCTTAGTGCAACCCAAGAAAATACACCCACACCGCACACCGATGACGACGATGACGATGGTGCCGATGCCGATGTCGGTGATGTCGAGCTTCCGAGACGCGGTGCATGGAGTGAAAAAGTTTACACGAACCAATATATGGGGATTAAAATTACAATTCCTGATGATTGGGAAGTTGCAGATGACTATGATATTGCTGCTATGATGGGTATTGAAACGAGTGTTGTAAGCGGCATAGATGATGACGGAATACCGAATAGTGTTTTTGACACTGTAACGGCATCAACATTCCACGATGCTATGACATCGAATCCGAATACAGGAGCGAGCATACAAGTTATATTTGAAAGACTAACATTTCCGTATAACAGAATATCAGCCTCCGAGTATATAACTCAGGCAGCGCCTGCACTTACAGCAATGGGCTTTACCGTCGATTTGAGCGAATCGGAAGTTCCTGTAAAAATAGGGAATGATGATTGGTATTTGCTTAAAGCTGAAGCTGATATAGGCGTCGTAATCTATATTCATCAGTTTATAAGTATACATGATAGTTTTGTCAGGAGTCTTGCACTTACAACTGTTGAGACGTCTGAATCTTTTGATGAGCTTTTTGCTATGATTTCGGCACTGAGCTAACTGCTGTCTTGTTTTTGTTCATCTGATTGGAGAACTACTATGGAATTTTTTGAAGCAGTAGAGAAGAGGTATTCGCATAAGGAGCGTTTTTTGCCTGATGTTGTGCCGCTTTCGGATTTGGAGCGTATTGCAAAAGCCGGGCTTGCCGCTCCGACGGGCAATAATACGCAATGTGTGAAGCTTGTTATTTTGCAAAACCGTGAGGAAGTGCAAAGGCTGTGTGATGTTGTGCAAACTGACGGCTTGCAAACAGCCCCTGCGGCTATCGCTCTGCTGACCGACAGCGAAGGGCATAGACCTCCGTATAACTTTGAAGTCGAAGATTACGCGGCTTCTGCTGCGCATATTCTGCTTGCGGCAACGTCGCTCGGGTATGTGTCGCTATGGCTGGACAGCCCGTTTTTTGACGATGCAAGGCAAAAAGCAGCACTCAAGGTACTTGGTGCTGCTAATAAGTATTTGCTGCGTGTGGTGCTGCCGATAGGTCTTCCGGACGGGGAAGGCTCACGCCGTGAGAAGCTGCCGTTTGAAGAGCGTGTGTTTTACGGGAAGATAAAGTAGCGGTTGTTTTAATATTACATTGCAAAATAAAGTACTAGAACGGCGATACCTGCAAGGAATGGAATTATTGCCCAGAGCAAATTGGTTCCGGAGAACTTTGCGTTTTCTATTTCCGCATCTGCAGGGTTGCCGTTTATTACGTTGTAAATAAAAGATAAAATTGTTTTTTGCTCCTTATTTGAAAAGACATATCCGATGCTCCAAACGATTCCCCACGCTATTAATAGTAATGAAAGTGGTAATGCAAAGCTTTTGAAATTGAATCCGGGGTCGCTTCCGAACGTATATCCAAACCATAAGGCAAGGGGAGAGAGAATTGCTGCTTTGATAACCGACACAACGTAGATTTCTTTTGCTTTGATGTGGATTTTATTATGCTTATGTTCAATTATATAGTTGTTTAATTTGCCTCTAAGCCCTGCGATACCTAAATCCGGATTAGGGGTTGCGCGCTTGACTTCGGGGCATTTTGCGGAGTTTGACATTATCCGTTCGGCTGCTTGCGAGTCGGAAACGCCTGCCGGTGCTTCATATTCTTTAAGGTTAATATGTGAATTACCCATGATGATACAGTCTCCTTTTTTGTTCGTTGTTTATAACTATAAAGGTACAATATAAGAATGTCAATCTGCTTATTTATTAATTTATTAATTTCGTGCTCTAATTTTGAAAAACGAATTGACAAGTGCGGATATTGGCATATAATTTTGGTAAAAGGTTAAGCGTTTAGCCAAGAAATTTTTTATATTAAAAGGAGCAGGACGATGATTACACTGACAAAGGACATGGAAGTAGGCGTTGCGAAGATTGATTCTCAACATAGAGAGCTTGTCGACAAAATTAATGCTGTCACAGCGATGGGAACTAAATCTGCAACCGATGAAGAAATCAAAAAGACCTTGGGTTTTTTAGGTGATTATGTTGTGAAGCATTTCAATGATGAAGAGGAACTTCATAGGCAATCGAACTATCCTAAAATGGCTGAGCATAAGGAGCAGCATAAGCAATTTCTCAAAGCGTTTGACGATTTAAAGAAAGAGTATGCAAAAAGCGGAGCATCAGCGAAGCTGACACTCGATATCACAAACTCGGCAATAACATGGGTTGTACGCCATATCAAATCCTCGGATAAGGATTTCGGAAAGTTTTACAACGCAAATAACTAGGGGATATGCGGGACAGTGGACTGTTAGGAGGGTGTCATGGTATACGTTTTATTTGGCAACGGAATTGTGATGGAATAAACAGCATTTCGTGTTACTTTTGGTGCATTTCGTAGTGCACGTGTTGTTGTTTTATTGTTGTTGTGTTAGAAATAGTTATGCGGCTTAAAAAAAGCCGTGTAACTATTCTTTTTTACAGGGGGCAAGGATAATTACTATTGAGAAAATGAGCAGAATTGTAAAGATTGCGGTTCCTGTCGTTCTGGTTTTCATCTTGGTTCTTTTTTATGTATTAAATACATTGATGGCTCAGGTTACGACGAAACGCGAAGAGGGGTCTGAACTGCTCCTGTATGGCAACGAGGTGCTTCATACAAATGATAAGCTTGTTAAGCAGATACGTCATTATGTTGTCAGCAAAGACAGCAGAAGCTTGCAGGAATATAATGCAATAATTGATAATACTGATTTAATTGACGGTAACCTTGAAAGAATGATCGATATCGGATTGTCTGATAATGAAATGCGGAAAATGGACAGATTAGGTACTTTGCTCGATATGATGGCAAATGTTGAGGACAAAGCACTTGATGCAATCGGCAATGATGATTATGATTTAGCCGTTTCGTTTGTTTTCGGAGATGAATATACAAGCGTTGACCTTGAGATTGCAGAGACAATTAAAGCTTTGATGGCAGAAATAACCGAGCGGATAAATGTTGAATCAGCGGAACTAACTGCAGGCGGCAGAAACGGGCTAATCGGTATAGGTGTTTCTTTTATAATTACGATGGCTGCATTTACTTGGTTTACGAGCTGGTTTGTTAAGAAATCATACTGGTATGAGGATATTCTTAATCATATTCCGCTGCCATTGTCTGTAACGGATATGAATCTGAAATGCACATTTATTAATAAGCCAACAGAAGATATGCTAGGCATTAAGCTAAAGGATGTCCGTGGAATGCATTGCGGTGACATCTGGAAAGCCGGTATTTGCGGAACTCGCAGATGTGGTATTGAGTGTTTAAAACGCGGCGAGCCATCATCTGAGTTTGAGGCAGGTGAGTTCAGCTTTAAAGTAGATGCAAGTTATCTGCATGATAAGAGACAGCATCAAATCGGACATATTGAGGTTGTCCAAAATCTCACAGAAATGAAGCAGAAGCAGAAAGAGGAAGCCGAGCTTGTTGAAGGGATTCGTGAGGTAAGTGCATCGTTCGTTAAAGGCTCAAAACAAATTGCGGACAGTGCTAATAATCTGGCGCAAGGTGCCAACGAACAAACAGCTACTATCGATAGGCTTACCGATTCAATTAATGATATTCGTCAGCAGACAAGCAATAGTGCAAGCATTGCAAGGGAAGCTGCTAATCTCTCCGAGACTATTAAAAGCAACGCGGAAAAAGGTAATGTCCAAATGGATAATATGATGCAAGCGGTCAAAGAGATTAACTCCGCAGGCGGTCAGATTGAAAAGGTTATCAAGGTTATTGAGGATATTGCATTCCAAACGAATATTCTTGCACTAAACGCAGCGGTTGAAGCAGCAAGAGCGGGAACTGCGGGCAAAGGTTTTGCTGTTGTTGCCGAGGAAGTCAGGAACCTTGCTTCGAAGAGTGCAGAGGCTGCGAATAATTCGGGTGTTCTGATTTCCGATACAGTTGAAAAGGCACATCTTGGGCTTACAATTGCAACAGAAACGGCAGAATCGCTTAAAGAGATTGTCGATGGCATTAACAAGAGCGCCCAATTGGTTGAAGAGATTGCACAAAACACCGACAATCAGGCTGCAGCAACAGGGCATCTCAGTGAAGGTATCAATCAGGTTGCAAATGTTGTCAGTCAAAACAGTGCCGCAGCGGAGCAAAGCGCGGCGGCGAGCCAGCAGCTCAGCGGTCAGGCTGCATACCTCGAGCAGCTTGTCGGCGGCGGTGGCAAACCGGAGGTTTTCCTGCTGGGCGAATAAACGCTGAGAAGAAAATTAATAACCTGTCAGGGGGACGGTTCTTCTGACAGGTTTTGTTCGTTGCGTGCGGCAGGATTTTATGGTATATTTGCGGTGCTGCACATTACTACACAAAATAATCGGAGGTATTCATAATGACGCGCGAAGAAATTATAACTGAAATTAAAGAAAAAACTGCCGGCTTCGACGCAAGTAATTATAACGGTTTTCTGGCGATTCAAGTTACATTATCTGACCTGAATGAACCGTTTTACGTCGAAGTAAAAAACGGAAAGCTCGCAGTAGAACCGTATGAATATGCAGACAGACAAGCAAATATGATTATATCCGCAAAAAACTTCAATAAAATGATAAACGGAAAGTTAAACTCCGTTCTCGCCTTTACCACAGGCAAGTTAAAAATAGAAGGAAGCATTGAAAAAGCGAAGGAACTATCCGAGCTTTTAAAAAGTTCTAAGTAATAACACAAGGGGACGGGAAGAAGTATAGATGTACGGAAGTCAAGAGGATATTAAGTATAATCAGAAGTTGTTTTTCGTAGATGGTATAACTTTTATGCCATCTATGGCTTTGTTGTCGGCTACTGCTGTTGTGCCGTTTTTCTTAAATCATTTGGGAGCTTCAACCTTTCAGATTGCTTTAGCGACGGCAATGACGATGGTGTGTGTGTTTATTTCTCAGCCGTTTTTTGGATTTATTGCTTCGCGTTCTGCGATAATGAATAAAACCTTCAGTAAGATTTTATTTATTCAACGCGTTTCATTTTTATTGTTTGTGCTGTTGATACCTGTGCTTTCGGGGCATAACGCTGTAATGATTAACGTGTTTTTGGTGTTCTGGTGTGTTTTCAACTTTTTTGTCGGCTCTTATGCGGTGTTTTTTACACCTTTGATAATAAAGCTTTTGCCGCCTGATAAGCGAGGTGCTCTTCGAGGCTTCGGGCTTGCAATCGGCTCTCTTTTGGGCTTTGGGGCTTCGGCACTAATGCCGATGATATTTCGGTACATTACGTTTCCATACAGCTATATGGTGATACTTGGACTCGGTATTGGCTTTTTGCTGGTTAATGCTACACTATTTTACTTGCTGCGGCAAAGTAAGGACATGGAGCCAAATGAGCCGATGAGTATGGGGCAGTATTTAAAGAAAATGCCCGAAGCAGTCAGCGAGAGTCCGCCGTTTCGAGCAATGATTTTGGCTTGTGTGTTTGTTGCGATTGCTAATGCAGTTTTACCGTTTTATACTTTATATGGCATACGGGAGTTTAATGCAACGGAATCTCATGTTGCGATATTTGCAGGGCTTGCAATTCTTGCAGGTGCTGTTGCGCATATATTTTTCGGCTTCCTGCTTGATAAGTTCGGAGCAAGGGTAAATGCTGCCATATCAGCGTGTCTTATTATAGCGGCAGGTGCTATGGCACTAATTTCAAGCTCGCTTACCTTGCTTTTCGTAAGCTGGTTTTTTGCAAATGTCGGTCAAACGTTTTTCATGACATCTGTCTCTCTTTTAACAGGCGAAATCAGTCCGAAAGCAAAAATCCCACTTTATGCGGGAGTTTTTACGACAATTTCAACAGCGTTGTCTGCGCTGATTGTTTTAGTAATTGCGCCGGTTTTGGAAAACCTCGGGTTTATCCCTGTTTTCGCAATTGTGCTCGCTTGCGGTGTAATCAGCTTGGCGATAAACGTGTTGGTTTTACGAAAACGCATGGCTGTAGGAGTCGGTGCAGGAGCTGATGGAGTTGCATAGTGACAATTTGCCGTCTAGCTAGGCTCAGGCAGTTTTAATGGTTCGATGTGGATTGTTGCGTCCATTTCGAATTTTTCTTTGAGCATTTTTTCGATGTCCGATGCGATTTTATGGCTTTCGTCCACTGTCATTTTACCGTCGAGACGTATGTGCAAGGTTATCTCTTTGTGCGAGATATAATTATGGAGGTGCAGGTGGTGGATTTTCATGTCTTTATCGTAAATTATTTTCGCTTCTGCGGTTAGTTTGTCAATAAACTCCCCCGATGGTTCTTCGCCCAGGATTTTTGTTATTGTCTCTTTCATTATTTGGAATGCAGCATAGAAGATTATCAGCGAGCAGATTAAACCGAGGACACTGTCCATCCACCATAATCCGGGGATAAATCTTGCAACTATGATACCGATTAGAATTGCAACTGAGCCGATAGAATCCGTGCGTGAGTGCCAAGCATCTGCTGTGATGACGGGGTTTTTGTACTTGCGTCCTAAGTAAAATTCGTATTGTGCGAGGGCTTCTTTTATGACGATTGATATGATAGTTATAACTAGTGCCAATGTGCTTGCGATTTCGCCGCTTTCTTTGTTTTGGAATCGCTCTATTGAGCCTGTGAAAAATTCCAGTGCTATGCCGGCTAAGACAAATGCCATAAGTATTGATGCTATCAGTTCCCAACGTCCATGACCGAAAGGATGCTCCTTGTCGGGCTTTCTTGCGGCAAGCTTCGCTGCGGGTATCATAAATATCGACGTAATCGAGTCGGAAAGGGTATGCCAAGCATCCGCCAACAGGGCGATTGAGCCTGTGACAAGCCCTGCCCAGAATTTTATGGCAAATAGTATCGTGTTTACCACCACGGATAAAACACCTGCAAGTATTTGTGATTTCTCTCTACTCATAAAAACTCCTATCATGCTTTTTTAGTAATACTCCTCAAGTTCGGCTTCTGTTAGGAAGCCGGAGGCGGCGCCGGTTTCGCCTATTTTGTGGGAGGCGAAGATTGTTGCTCTTTTTAGTGCATCAAAGCTGCTGTGTCCTTTGCTGTAATAGTGGATAAAGGAACTCAATAGAGCATCGCCTGCTCCAATGGTGTTCTTTACAGGTCTTGTATAGACGGCATCTATTATTCGGATTGAATCATCTTCTCTATCATATAGCATAGAGCCTTTTTCGCCCAGTCCGATAACGATGATTTTTACGTTATAGGTTTCTTTCAGCTTCGTTATAAAGTCATTGGGAGCACAGGGCAGGCGTTCGTCGCTAAGGAATAATATGTCTGCGTTTTGCAGGAATTCTTTGTTGTATTCGTCGTTTACATCACTTAAAACGTGTGTGTCGGTGGCGATTAGGACGCCTTTCTTTTTCGCGGCGCGCAGCAAAGGTCTGCAGAAATTTGAGTTACAAACAATTGCTATTCGGCAATTATTTAGCGGTTCGTCGAAAAACTCTTCAGTATATGACTTTTCCTGATAGTCCTTTAAGTCGCAATGGATTTGACGTTTTCCTGTTTCATCGTACAGTATAACAGAGCGTGGTGTTTCGGTCAGGTCACTCAGGAGATATACTGTATCCCAGCCATTTTCGGTGAATGTATCTCTTACCCAAGTTGCCTCGCGGTCAGTGCCGATTAATGATATTACTTTAACCTTGTCGCCAAGTGCAGACAACGCTTTTGGGATATTCAACGCAACGCCCGAAACAGATGTTTTGATTCCAAAAAACGGGTAATCAATAGGAAAGTATTTAACAGGAAACTCTTTGATTTTTAAAGTGGTTTCAATATTAACCAGTCCCGCAATTAGTATATGACTCATTTTTGTATTTCTCCAATAAAGTGAATGAAGTAAAACTGAGATTAATATATCATAAAACTGCAAGCTAGAGCAATTTCAAAGTGTACCTATTGACAATATTCGCCTCGCTATATATTATACTGGTATAATATATAGCGAGGTGGTATTATGTCGTTGCAATATGGAGTGAAAAATGATGGATAAAAATAATACGTCGGAAATAATAATTGATGAGGAGTTTAAGCTATTGCTGCCGAAGCTTGACAAGGTGACGTTTGAGGGTTTGGAGAAAAATATTTTAGCCTATGGGGTCAGAGACCCTCTGGTTTTATGGAACGGGATTTTAATTGATGGCTACAACAGGCATAAAATTTGCACAACTCATAATTTGCCATTTCATACCATAAGTATGGAGTTTCCTTCCCGTGATGCAGTTCTTCAGTGGATTGTCGATAATCAACTTGGGCGCAGAAACCTAAACCCTGTGGAAACAAGTCATTTCAGAGGAATTTACTTTAATGCAGCGAAGAGGATACAGGGAACGAATAATCAACATACTCAAAAAAGTGAAAACCATCAAAGTGATGGTTTTCAAAATAAATTCTCAACAGCCAGAGAAGTCGGCAAGAAGTTCAATGTATCGAGTGCTACAATAGAGCGTGACGGCAGAGTTGCAAATGCCCTTGGTGTAATAGCAGATATATCCCCCGAAGCCAATGAAAAAATCCTATCGGGTGAAGTTCCTGTTGACAGAAGCAAGCTTCAGCGCCTATCCAAAGCCCCAAAAGAAGAAGTTGAAGAAGTCGTCCGACAAATCAACGCCGGCACATATAACCGAAACGACCACCGAGTGCGGAAAACACAGGGGGACGGCTCTTCTGTGTTAGGAAAAACACAAGACCCGGGGCAAGCTTCCACAAAAGGCGCAATAATTATGCGAACAGAGAAAGAAGTATTAGATTTAATAATAGATACGGCAAAAAACGATGAACGTATTCGTGCGGTGAGCATGGAGGGTTCGCGTGCTGATCCAAACGCAATAAAAGATAAATATCAAGACTATGATATTAGCTTTTATGTTACTGATGTACAGTCGTTTGTGATAGATAAATCATGGATCTCAACATTCGGAACACCTTTAATTATACAAGAGCCGGACTGGATTGATAATGTCACCGAATGGTTCAGTGATGAAAAGCACGACTTTCAAAAAAGCTATGCCTACTTAATGCTGTTTAACGATGGTGTACGTATTGATTTAAGTATTAGGTTGATATCCGAAGAAAAGTTTTCTGACACAGGCTGCGAGCCGACAATAACATTATTAGACAAAGATAATATCATACCGTCACGACCTACCTCAACAGACAAGGTTTATTGGGTTGAAAAACCTAATAAGGACAAATTTTCTGCTTGTTGCAATGAGTTTTGGTGGTGCCTAAACAATGTTGCGAAGGGTATAGCACGTGATGAACTTTCCTATGCAATGAATATGTATAATTTAATAGTAAGAAATATGCTTCATAAGATGATTGAGTGGCATATTGGCATTGAAAATAATTTTTCCGTTTCAGCAGGAAAAGACGGCAGGTATTTTAAGCGTTATCTCCCACCGGAGTTATATGAGGAATATAGAAAAACCTATTCCGACAGCAATTACAAAAACCTGTGGGACGCAGTTTTTACAGCTTGTGATTTGTTTCATACAATTGCAATAAAAGTCGCTGATTATCTTGGAGTTGAATATAACCAATCTGATGAAGACGGAATGATGAAATATTTAATCAGCATAAAAGGAGAAAGCTATGCTTAATTATGAAGTGTTCAGCAAAGAAAATCAGCCGACAGAGGCTGAG
>Ga0123356_10001334_pt1 | contig 27280 bp, 25 predicted proteins | sample TergutEmb28metaG_2_FD_92546 | JGI IMG/M metagenome (GOLD analysis project Ga0123356, IMG submission 92546) | Embiratermes neotenicus P3 segment gut microbial communities from Petit-Saut dam, French Guiana - Emb289 P3 | ecosystem: Host-associated > Arthropoda: Insects > Digestive system > Gut ...
GGCCGGCAGACCGGGATCAAGCACACGCCGTCGATCAGCTTCACGCGCGACACCGTGCCGGACAACGTGCGGACGATTGACGACCTGGTTGCCAGGGCGAAGGAGGCCGACGAGGAGGTCGCCGCCGCCCGGGCCGGTGCCGAGCACGCCGGCGATCCCGACCCGTATCGCAAGCCGTCCGAGCCTGACGACGACGATGCCGACACGGACGAGTACGAGGACGAGCCGGACGATGAGTCCTGACTGGACCCGCGCCGTCAAGCTTCTCGACGGCGCCGACCGCGTCTGCCTCGCCTGCCACATCCGGCCGGATGCGGACGCGCTGGGCTCGATGCTGGCCGTGGCCCAGGCGCTGCACGGCCGGGGGCAGCGAGTGATCGCATCCTTCGGCGACGACCCGTTCGCCGTCCCGGCGATCCTGCGGTTCCTGCCAGGACAGCAGCTGCTCAGCGAGCCGGCGTCGTACCCGGACAGTCCCCAGGTCATGATGTCGTTCGATGCGGCGGCCGCAGGCCGGCTGGGCTCGCTGGCCGCGCCGGCCGCTGCGGCCGGAGAGCTGATCGTGGTCGACCACCACGCCAGCAACACCGGATTCGGCACGGTCAGCCTCGTCGACCCCGGCGCGGCCGCTACCGCGGTCCTCGCGGCCGAGCTGATCGGCCGGCTGGGCATCGGCCTGACCCGCGACGTGGCGACGTGCCTGTACGCAGGGCTGGTCACCGACACCGGCTCGTTCCGGTTCTCCTCGACCGATTCGGGAGTCCACCAGCTCGCCGGTCGTCTCCTCGACGCCGGCGTCGATCCCGCCGCGGTCTCCCGTGAGCTCTATGACCGCGCCCCGTTCGGCTACCTCGCCATGCTCGCCGCCGCACTCGGCCGCGCCACCCTCGACCGCGCCGCGGCAAACGGCCGCGGCCTGGTCTGGACCACCGTCACCCGCAACGACCGCGCCCCTGCCCAGCTACCGCTAGACGCAGCCGAGTCGGTGATTGACGAAATAAGACGCACCAACGAAGCGGAGGTCGCCGTCGTCCTCAAAGAGGACGACCAGGGCGTGTGGCAAGCGTCAGTCCGCTCCAAGGACGTCATTGATGTGGCCAGGGCTGCAGCGAGGCTTGGCGGAGGTGGCCACGCCCGGGCCGCCGGGTTCTCCTCTACCGGCGGCGCGGGCGAGACCATCTCCGCTCTCAAGGCTGCCCTGGACGAGCAGTGACGGAAAGCGGCCTGCTGATTGTCGACAAGCCCGGCGGCTGGACCTCTCATGACGTCGTAGCCAGGATCCGCAAGCTGACGGGCACCAGGAGAGTGGGGCACGCGGGCACGCTCGACCCGATGGCGACTGGCGTGCTGGTGGTCGGCGTCGATAAGGCAACCCGGCTGCTGGGCTACCTGACCCTGGCCGAGAAGGAGTACACGGCGACGATCCGGCTCGGCCAGACGACCGCGACCGACGATGCCGAGGGCGAGCCAATCGACCACGTTCCGGTCAAAAATATTGACCAGGCCGAGCTGCTGCGCGCCGTCGGAGGGCTGACGGGCCAGATCAGCCAGGTTCCGCCGGGTGTCAGCGCCATCAAGGTCGGCGGCCAGCGCAGCTACCGGCTGGCGCGGGCCGGGCAGGCCCCGGAGCTCGCGGCCCGGACGGTGACCGTCTCCGAGTTCACCATCGAGCAGATCCGGCCGGCCGGCGACATGCTCGACCTCGACGCGCGGGTCACCTGCTCCAGCGGGACGTACATCCGGGCGCTCGCGCGCGACCTCGGCGCGGCGCTGGCCGTCGGCGGGCACCTGACCGCGCTGCGCCGCACCCGGGTCGGGCCGTACCTGGCCAGCCAGGCGCAGACGCTGGACGAGCTGGCGGACGAGCTCGCGGTGATCCCGCTGGCGGCGGCCGCGGCGGCCGCGTTCCCGCGGCGCGAGCTAACGCAGGAGGAAGCGCGGGCGCTCGCGCACGGTGCACGGCTAAGACCGGGGGGAACGGGCTCGGCTCCGGTCGCGGCCTTTGCCCCCGATGGCAGCCTCGTGGCGCTGATCGAGGACGTCGACGGCCAGGCGCGGTCACTGGCCGTGTTTGTTACTCCCGGGTCCTGATATGCCTGCTGGCTCGGGGGCGTGGCAGGCTGTTCGCATGCAGCGGTGGCAGGGCCCGGCGGAGGTCCCGCAGGACTGGGGCCCGTCCGTTGTCACGATCGGTGAATTCGACGGTGTGCACCGGGGCCACCAGCGCGTCGTGTCAGCGGCCCGGCAGGCGGCGGCCGAGCTCGGGCTGCCCGTCGCGGTCGTGACCTTCGACCCGCACCCGGACGAGGTGATCCGGCCCGGCTCGCACCCGCCGCTGCTCGCCACCGGCCGGCGCCGGCTGCAGCTCCTCGCGGGGCTCGGCGTCGACGCGGTGTGCGTGATCCCGTTCACTCTGGAGTTCTCCCGGCTCAGCGCGGAAGAGTTCGTCCGCACCGTGCTGGCGGACCGGCTGCACGCCGCGCGCGTGGTGGTGGGGGAGGACTTCCGGTTCGGGCACAAGGCCGCGGGGGATGTGGCACTGCTGGCCGAGCTAGGCGAGAAGTACGACTTCACGGTCGAGGGAGTGCCGCTGCTGACCGAGGAGGGCGTCACGGTGTCGTCGACCGTGATCCGCGAGATGCTCGCCGCGGGCGACGTGGCGGCGGCCGCGGAGGAGCTTGGCCGACCGCACCGGGTCGAGGGTGTCGTGGTGCGCGGGCATCAGCGCGGCCGGTCGCTCGGCTTCCCGACCGCGAACCTCCAGACCCCGGAGCACACCGCGATCCCCGCCGACGGCGTCTACGCCGGCTGGCTGGCGAGCCTGGACCCGGCGGGCGAGGAGACCGATCGCTGGCCAGCGGCCATCTCCGTGGGGACGAACCCGACATTCGGCGGTGAAGAGCGCACGGTGGAAGCGCATGCGCTGGACCGCGACGATCTCGACCTGTACGGGGCGCACGTGGCCGTCGACTTCGTGGCCCGGCTGCGGGCGACGGTGAAGTTCGATTCGGTCGACGCGCTCGTCCGGCAGATGCACATCGATATCGGCGACACGAGACGGCTGCTGACGGCCGGCTAGGCGTCCTGGGCTGTCGCCACGGCATGGTACCGTTGATCATTGGCCGGGCTGTCCGGCATGGTTTAGCTGCGCCCTCAGGCGGCTGACCATAGCGGGGGACGTTTTCTCGTCCCCCAGTTCACGACTAATCAAGGGAGCACAGTGCCGCTCGACATCACGGTGAAGAAAGAGATCATCGCCGGGCACGCGACCAATGAGGGTGACACCGGCTCGCCGGAGGTCCAGGTTGCGCTGCTGACCCGGCGGATCGCAGACCTGACCGAGCACCTCAAAGTGCACAAGCACGACCATCACAGCCGCCGCGGCCTGCTGCTGCTTGTCGGCCGCCGTCGCCGGCTGCTGCAGTACCTCGCCCGCAAGGACATCACCAGGTACCGGGCGCTCATCGAGAATCTCGGTCTGCGCAGGTAGCTGGCGGCGGGGCGGCAGGGTGCCGCCCCGCTCGGATACAACAGAGCAACCGTCCCGCGCCGTACGGCCAGGAGCGCTCAGCGCCAGCAGCCGGTCCTCGGTAGTGGTTCTCGGGTCAGTCAGGGCCGAGGGCTTCGATCGAAGACCGGCGGCGGATCATACGCGGGACCTCAGCCAAGGAGGTCACCCGTGGAGGGTGTCTACACCGCCGAAGTCATCATCGACAACGGCCAGTTCGGCACGCATACGATCCGCTTCGAGACCGGCAGGCTCGCCAAGCTCGCGGGCGGATCGGCTGTCGTGTACCTGGACGACGAGAGCGTCGTCCTGTCGACCACGACCGCGGGCAAGAGCCCGCGCGAGGGCTACGACTTCTTCCCGCTCACCGTCGACGTCGAGGAGCGGATGTACGCGGCGGGCCGGATTCCCGGCTCGTTCTTCCGGCGCGAGGGGCGGCCGTCGGAGGACGCCATCCTCACCTGCCGGCTCATCGACCGGCCGCTGCGCCCGTCGTTCGTCAAGGGCCTGCGCAACGAGGTCCAGGTCGTGGAGACGATCCTGGCGCTGCACCCCGAGCACCTGTACGACGTGGTGGCCATCAACGCCGCCTCGATGTCGACGCAGCTCGCCGGCCTGCCATTCTCCGGCCCGATCGGCGGCGTCCGGGTCGCGCTGATCAAGGGCCAGTGGGTCGGCTTCCCCACCCACAGCCAGCTCGAGGACGCCACGTTCGACATGGTCGTGGCCGGGCGGGTGCTCGACGACGGCGACGTCGCGATCATGATGGTCGAGGCCGAGTCGACCCCGAGCACGCTGAAGCTGCTCGCAGACCCCGCCAGCGGTGCGGTGCCGCCGAACGAGGAGACGGTCGCCGCGGGCCTGGACGCAGCCAAGCCGTTCATCAAGGCCCTGTGCGAGGGACAGATGGCGGTGGCGCGGAACGCAGCCAAGGAGACTGCCGAGTTCCCCACCTTCGCGGACTACGGCGATGACGTGTTCGCGGCGCTCGAGGGTGAGGTCGGCAGCGACCTGGCCAATGCGCTGACGATCGCCGGCAAGAACGAGCGCGGCAACGAGACCGACCGGATCAAGGCACTCGCCACCGAGAAGCTGTCGGGCCAGTTCGAGGGCCGGGAGAAGGAGATCGGCGAGGCGTTCCGCGCGCTGAACAAGAAGCTGGTCCGCAAGCGGATCATCGCCGACGGCCTGCGCATCGACGGACGCGGCGTGGAGGACATCCGCCAGCTGTCTGCCGAGGCGGGCGTGCTCCCGCGGGTGCACGGGTCGGCCCTGTTCGAGCGCGGCGAGACGCAGGTGCTGGGCGTGACGACGCTGAACATGCTCCGGATGGAGCAGATGATCGACACGCTCAACCCGGAGAAGACCAAGCGGTACATGCACAACTACAACATGCCGCCGTACTCGACCGGCGAGACCGGCCGGGTGGGCTCGCCCAAGCGCCGCGAGATCGGCCACGGCGCGCTCGCCGAGCGGGCGCTGATTCCCGTGCTGCCCACGCGCGAGGAGTTCCCGTACGCGATCCGGCAGGTCTCGGAGGCGATCGGGTCCAACGGCTCGACGTCGATGGGCTCGGTCTGCGCGTCCACGATGTCGCTCCTGGACGCGGGTGTCCCGCTCAAGGGCATGGTGGCGGGCATCGCGATGGGCCTGATCCACGAGGGCGGCGAGTACGTCACGCTGACCGACATCCTCGGGGCCGAGGACGCGTTCGGCGACATGGACTTCAAGGTGGCCGGCACCAGGGATGTCATCACCGCCCTGCAGCTCGACACCAAGCTGGACGGCATCCCGGCCAGCGTCCTCGGGGCCGCGCTCCGGCAGGCCCGCGGCGCCCGGCTGACCATCCTCGGCGTTATGGGCGAGGCCATCGAGGCGCCGGGCGAGATGAGCCCGCTCGCGCCGCGGATCATCACCGTCAAGGTGCCCGTCGACAAGATCGGCGAGGTCATCGGCCCCAAGGGCAAGATGATCAACTCGATCCAGGAGGACACCGGCGCGGAGATCACCATCGAGGACGACGGCACGATCTACATCGGCGCCACGGACGGCACCTCCGCCGAGGCCGCCCGGTCGGCGATCAACGCGATCGCCAACCCGCACATCCCCGAGGTGGGGGAGCGGTTCCTCGGCACCGTGGTGAAGACGACCACGTTCGGGGCGTTCGTGTCGCTGCTGCCGGGCCGCGATGGCCTGCTGCACATCACTCAGATCCGCAAGCTGCACGGCGGCGCCCGGATCGAGAACGTCGACGACGTCATGAAGGTCGGCGACAAGATCCAGGTCGAGATCCGCGAGATCGACGACCGCGGCAAGCTGTCGCTGGTGCCGGTCGAGGTCGTGGAGCGGGAAGCGGCAGGCGAGGACCTCGGCGGGGGGGACGAGCCCCGGTCCCGTGAGCGTCACGACCGCGGCGGCGACCGGCCCCGTGGCGACCGTGACCGGGGCGGCCGCGGAGACCGCGGTGACCGTGGCGGTGATCACCACCGGACCAGGCAGCGCAGCCGCAGCGGTCCAGGCGGTGGCGACGGCGGCGCGGCTGGCTACGATCCCGGCAACTCCTGACGACGGGCGCGCGATCATGACGGCTGGCACTCAGCGGCTGGCCGGCGGCGACGCCATCTGGCGTACGGTGCTGCCGGGCGGCCTGCGGGTCGTGACCGAGAAGCTGCCCGAGATGCGGTCAGTGGCGTTCGGGATCTGGGCTTGCGTTGGCTCCCGCGACGAGGATGCCGCGCACACGGGCGCCACGCACTATCTCGAGCACCTGCTGTTCAAGGGCACGGCGCGGCGCACAGCCCTGGACATCTCGGCCGCAATGGACGCGGTCGGCGGTGAGCTGAACGCGTTCACGGCCAAGGAGTACACGTGCTACTACGCGCGGGTGCTCGACGAGGACCTGCCGCTGGCGATCGACGTCCTGTCCGACATGGTGACCGGCTCCCTGCTGGAGCCGCGGGACGTCGACGCCGAGCGCGGGGTCATCCTCGAAGAGATCGCCATGAACGAGGACGATCCCTCGGATCTCGTCCACGAGGCATTCGCCGCCGAGCTGTTCGGCGACACGCCGCTCGGCCGCCCGATCCTCGGCACTGTCGACTCGATCAACTCGATCACGACCGACCGGATCGCCGAGCACTACCGGGCCCGGTACACGCCGGACAACCTCGTGGTGGCTGCGGCCGGCAGCCTCGATCACGCGCGAGTGGTGGAGCTCACAGCGGCTGCGTTCGGGCCCCGGCTGGCGGGTGCCGTCGAGCCCAGCCCGCCCCGGCTGTCCGGGCCTGCTCTCGGCCAGCCGGCCGGCACCGGCGTGCGGCTGGTGTCGAGGCCGGTCGAGCAGGCCAATCTCGTGCTCGGCTGTGCCGGCCTGGCGCGCACCGACTCGCGCCGGTTCGCGCTCGGAGTGCTCAACGCGGCACTCGGCGGCGGCATGTCGTCCCGGCTGTTCCAGGAGGTCAGGGAGAAGCGCGGCCTGGCCTACTCGGTGTACAGCTTCTCGTCCCAGCACGCGGACACCGGCCAGTGGGGCGTCTACGCGGGCTGCCTGCCGGCCAAGACCGAGGAGGTCCTCGCCATCTGCCGGGACGAGATCGCCAAGGTGATCGACTCCGGGCTGACCGACGAGGAGCTTGAGCGGGGCAAGGGCCAGCTGCGCGGGTCGATCGTGCTCGGCCTGGAGGATCCGTCGTCGCGGATGACCCGGATCGGCAAGTCCGAGCTCGTGTACCCGCGGCTCGAGCCGGTCGAAGAGGTCCTGGCCGAGATCAGCGCTGTCACGCACGACCACGTACGCGAGGTCGCGTCGGCGGTGCTGGCGCAGCAGATGGCGCTCGCCGTCGTCGGCCCGTTCGACGACGACGAGGCGTTCACCGCCGCGCTCGCCAGCTAGTAAAGGCGGCAGCAGTCCCGGTAGCGCTTGCCGCTGCCGCACCAGCACCTGTCGCGGTCCTGAGGCGGCCACGGCGTGAGGCGCTGCTGCACACCCACCATGCTGAGCATCGTGCCGCCCAGGTGCCGCATCGGCGTGCGGCGCGATCCTTGCCGTGCATCGCGCGGAGAGAACGCCTGACGTGACATTTCCCCGAATGCCGTCAGTACCTTCGCATCGCCGGGATCAGCGCGAGTGCTCGTCAGGTAGTCGACGGACTCCAAGAAGTCGGCGAACTCCAAGACGCCCAGCGCGATCAGGCTGAGGCTGTGCTCGCCGCCCTGCGAGCAGGCTCGCAGGGCAGTCTCGGTCCGCGACGTGTGCTGGCGCCACGGGTCACCGAGCACGCCGCCGAGTTCCGGGATCTGCCTGATGATCCGGGCATGCTCTGGTTCGCGCCACCAGCCCAGGCATCCGTTGACCACGACAGGCCACGCCGGCAGTTCGGTGGCGTGCTCGCCGGGCTGCGGCGATCCTGCGCCATCCGAAGCAACGTGGTTTACGGGGCCGCTATAGATCTCGTCGATAGCCTTCAGGCGGAGCACCTGTTGCTTCGTAACTTTCGCGAGCCACAATTCTCTGGAATGGGGTGTCGCGTTCACATACGACAGGCTGTCCGGCCCCGGCCAGGGCGTGGCAGCGTCGCAAATCCGGAGTGCGAGCTCGAAGCGGCCGGCCACGGCCACCTTCAGGGCAACCTGGTGCCACTCGAGGGCTGGGCGAGGGTCACCGACGCGACGCTTAGCAGTGCCCGGCACGCCAGCCGCTATCGTGACCGCTCGGTCCTCGTCGCCGGCCGCCGCGAAGATCAGCGTCAGCACCATCAGCTGGTGCGGCCGCAGTTCTGCCTGGGTGGCCCGCAGAGGCCGCGCGCCGAGCGCCGCGGCCGCGAGCGCTGCCGCCACGTCCCCCGCGGCGAACAGGATCTCGGCGGCACACGCCCTGGCTTGCGGAGGCGACACGCCGTCAAGCCGGGCCGGATTGTCTGCCGCCGAGAGCAGGTCTCGGGCTATCTCGGTGGCGTCGCGCCGGCTGGCCCGGACCGGAGCGAAGAGTACGTCATCGGCTGTCCACATCTCCGGCACAGCTGGGACGATACGGTACGTCTGGGTCGCGCGTCACTGCGCGACGCCGACGCGCGGGATCAGGGCTTCTCATCACGGGCCTGGCCGAATGGGTTGCGAACCTGAACGCCGTTGTAGTCCTGTCCCGGGTTCAGATCCTCTGAGTGCACGATCTGGCACCCAAGCTCCTTGGCGCTGCGGAGGATCATCGAGTCCCAGAACGAGACTCCGGCAAGTGCGTGGATATCGATAGCCGCGCGCACGTCGCTGGCCACCGGAGCGTGCACGTGCCAGTGCGCCAGGTCATGGACGACCTGGGCTGCTACGGAGACCTCGAGCGGCTGGGGGATCTTCCTCGTGCTAATGACAAAAAATTCCTGCAGCACTTGGATGCTGAGGCAGCCCTGCCGGCTCTGCCACAGTTCTTCGACCAGAGCTCGCGCCATCTGGTGCTTGACGCCAGCTGTGACGTCGTGGGCGTAGACGAGGACGTTCGTATCGACGAACTGGCGGTCAGCGCTCATGGATCTCGTCGCGAGACCACGTCGCCCGACCGCCCGTGCCAAGATCCAGGCCTTCGCGGAGTGTGCTCAGGCTCCGCTGGCGTGCCGCATCGTAGCCAGTCTCCCGCTCGACTGTCTCCCTGAGCATCCGGGCAAGCAGCTGGGACACGGACGTTCCGCGACGAGCCGCAAGGATCCGAGCCTCCCGCAGGTCCTCTTCGGGCAGCGACAGAGTGATGTTCTGATTAACCATTTCTACTCCACGCAGATCAGTGCTGCACGTAAAATAGCGTAGCACTGATTAGCGTGTGCCACCGACGACAGGATCAATCTGCAGGCGTCCTGTCGGCGCAGGCGGGCGAGGCAGGCTGGCTAGCGGCAGTTAGCTGCCGCTAGCTGCCGCTAGCGGGCTCTGCGGGGCTCGGGGGAGCGCTGGAGGGCACCGCGCAGACCATGCCGTCGCTGTACCCGGCGGAGCCGACGCCGAGCGCCAGGTTGAACCGCCCGCGCATGTTCTCCAGCGCGATGATGTGCGTGAGCTCCACGAGCTGCTCGTCGTCGAAGTGCGCGCGGAGCCGGTCGAACAGCTCGTCCGGCACGTCGACCGGCGTCGTACTCATGCCGGTGGCGTAGTCGAGGACCAGCTTGTCGACGTTGCTGAACAGGTCGCTGGTCCGGTAGTCCGGCAGCGCTAGCTGTTCGGCATCGGCCAGACCCCAGCCGCGGCTCACCGCCGACCCGAGATCGATGCAGTACTCGCACTGGGTCAGGGTGGCGGCGCGCAGCTCCGCCAGTGCCCGGATGCGGTCGTCCAGCCGGCGCATCTTCGCCTGCTTCGCCGTTGCCTGCTCGAGGCTGCCGATCCCCTTGAGCAGGCCGGGCACGCGGGCGTACGCGCGCAGGGGCTCGATCCCGTCCGGGACCGCGCGGCCGGCTAGCTGCGCCAGCATCCGGCGCGTGAAGATGTAGGCGATCCTCACCCGCAACCCGGCCTGCTGGTCGGTGACGCCAGCTATCCGGGCCATCGGATCACTCTTCGGTCGGGCGGGCCAGCCAGGCGCGGATCTGCTCGCCGTGCTCGTCCAGCCCGGGCGGCGGCAGGTCGTAGCGCGCCGCCGTGGCCGAGAACGTCAGCGCGTTGCGGATGCCGGGTATCGCGGTCTCGCCGTCGCCGGCCAGGACGACGGGGTCGAGCCCGATCTCCTCGGCGAACGCCACGCCCCCTGCGACGCTGTTGATCGGCCCGCACGGCACGCCGGAGGCGATCAGCAGGTCGAACCACTCGGCAGCCGACCTGGCCTTGAGCTGCTCGACCAGCAGCGGCCGCAGCTGGTCACGGTTCGCGGTGCGCCCGGCGTTCGCGTCGAACCGCTCGTCGCTGGCAAGCTCAGGGACGCCGAGAACTGTGACCAGGTTACGGAACTGTGCGTCGTTACCGGCCGCGATGACGAGGTCGCCGTCACCCGTCGGCAGCGGCTCGTAGGGAAACAGGCTCGGGTGCGAGTTGCCCATCCGGTGCGGCACGACCCCGGCCGAGGCGAACGCGCCGGTCTGGTTGACCATGCAGGCCAGGGCAGTCGACATGAGATTGACCTCGACGCGCTGGCCTTCCCCGGTTCGCCGCCGGTGGTCGAGCGCGGCGAGCACGCCGATTGCGGTCTGCAGGCCCGACATCACATCGAACACCGCGACGCCCGCCCGGTAGGGCGGACCATCCGCGTCACCCTGCAGGCTCATCATGCCGGACATGGCTTCGACAATCAGGTCATAGCCGGGCAGGTGAGCGCCGCCGCCAGCGCCGAAGCCGGTGATCGACGCGTAGATCACCGCGGGATTCGCCGCCCGGACACTCTCGTAGTCGAGCCCGAACTGCCGAAGCCCGCCGGGCTTGAAATTCTCGACCATGACGTCGGCGCGCCGGGCGAGCTCCGCTGCTGCAGCCCGGTCGCCCGGGTCCTTGAGGTTCAGCAGTATGGAGCGCTTGTTGCGGTTGACGGACAGGTAGTACGTGGAGATGCCAGCACGTACCGGGGGCATCCAGTGCCGGGTGTCGTCGCCGCCAGGGCCTTCTACCTTGATGACCTCGGCGCCGAGATCGCCGAGAATCTGGGTGCAGAAGGGCCCGGCGAGCACGCGCGAGAAGTCGGCCACCAGCAGCCCGGTGAGCGGGCCAGGCCGCCGGTCAGGAGTCTGGTTCATCAGCGGCAGGCTATCGGAGCTGCAATTGCACCAGGCTGTCAGCCCGTCAGCTCACGGTCTGGCATGGAAGGTTAGAAAGCTGCGCGCCGGAGACCGTGTTGTTGCAGGCGACGACGGTCTGCAGGTCACTGCTCTGCACGTAGATCCCGACACCGGTGCCGCCGAGCGCCGCCTTGTTGCTGACGAAGGTGTTCTGCAGGCCCCATCCCGGATAGACCTGGTGCACCTGATAGCCATCGCCGATGGAGTTCACGCCGGAATTGCCGACGATCCTCCAGCCATTCCCCTTGACATTGATCCAGGCCGTAGCGGCCGAGGACACCATGCCGGCACCGCTGAGGACGTTGCCAGTTATCGTCCCTCCGGTTGTTCCTTCCTTGATGTCAATGTTCTCGGCGGTCGTGTTCGCGATGTTGTTGTCGATGATCGTGTCGAAGTCACTCGCGTCGGGATTGCAGCCGCTGTAGCGGCACCAGTTCTTGTGAGCCGAGCCGACGTAGATCCCCTCGCCGAAGAACTGCACGTCCAGGCCGGTATCCCGGATGACATTGTGGCTGACGACATCGTGGCTGCTGAACGATCGCAGGTGAATGGCCTCGTCTCCGGTCCCGTGCACGTACAGGCCCTCGATGAGGTCATCGGACGAGCCGTCGGTGACCACGCCCTTCTGGCCGCCGGCCACGGTGAAGCCGTCCAGCTGCCACCACGAGGCGTGGTCGAGGTAGAACGTGTAGCCCGACGTCACGCTCAGGCCGCTGAGGACGGCATTCCGGCCGCCGCACAGGGCGATCGGCGCGCTGCTTGTCCCCGATACCGTGGTCGCGAAGTTGCCCTGATACACGCCCGGAGCGAGGGCGATCTTCGTGCCAGGCTGTGCGCTGGCCAGCGCGGCGGTGAGCTGACCGGCGGTCGCGACGGTTTCGGTCGCCCCGCTGCAATTCGCGGCAGCGTCGCCGGCGGCCAGCGCGCCGGCATTGCGGGTAGCGCTCGGCTGGCTCGCGGCCGGGCGGGTAGCTGCCCCGGACCGTCCGCTCGCGTGCGGGCTGGATGTGCCGGAGCAGGCTGTGATCGCGGCGAGGACAAGCGCAGCCAGGGTCGGCGCGACAAGGGCACGTGGTGTCATGGCGGACCTCCTATCCGTGGGACCTGTTCCGCCGAGTCGGTCGGGTCGGGGCGCCGTTCGGATGGACACCGTTCGGCCGGCCGCCGTAGGGCGGGCCGAACTCGGGCACCTTGTCTGGCGTTGGCCAAGTCGGTCCGTACCGGTAGTGGTCGGCCGGATGGGGAGCGCGGGCAGGCGGTCTGGCCAGCAGCGCCGCGAGGGAGCTCACCGGCGTCGGCGTGGGCGCCGCCTGCGGGTACGGGCCGAGCGGCACCGGATCGGGCTGCACGACCTCGCGGGGACCGCGCCATCGCGTGCTCTCCGGGTAGGGGTGCAGGGGCGCACGCCGTCGGCGAACCCACAGCGCGCACAGGACGACGAGAACCGCGATGCTCAGCCAGAGAACGGCGAGCGGATGGAACTCCAGGTAGGTAAGAACCGTGCTGTTGTGGGCGTACTCCCAGTTGGCACTGTCCGTTGCGGCGAGATGCGGGATTCTCGCATCGGCACGGGAGTCCACGGTCCGGAAGCCGATTCCCGAGATCACGTTCTCGCGGCCCGTGACAATCGAGTTCACGCCGCGAACCGAGATGCCGAAGACATGGGCCCTGGTGATGTGGCTCTTGTCGATCTGGACGGTGCCGCCAGCGCTGGTCACGACGATCGCGATCCGGGCGCCGGACACGGCGTTGCCGTAGAGGAGGGTGCCGCGAGCAGCCGGCCCGACGCTGATGCCGGTCCGCGGACCGCAGCGGATGTCGTTGCCGTCCACGGTGGCGTCGGTGGCGCCGAGGCGCAGCGCCAGAGCGGTGAGCCTGGCGCATACCTCGTTCGCTTTGAGCACCGTGCCGCTGCCGCCTTCGACGAGGATTCCGGTACGCCCGTTGTTCAGCGCTGCGCTGTTCTCGATACGGGTTCCTGACCCGGCCGCGGTGCCCGACCCGGACGGTGACGCCGTGCTCACGAGCGGACGGCCGTCGGCCAGGAAGCCGTTGGTGGCGTTGTGCTCGGAGACGTCGTCCGTCAGCACGGTTCCCACGGCGGCCCGGTCCACGTGGAAGCCGTTGGTGCCGTTCCGGACAGCCGAGCTGAAGGTGGCGGTGGTGCCCACGGTGCCGCCGTGGATGAGTAGACCGTCGAGCTGGTTGGATTCGAACAGATCGTCCGTGAAGGTGACGCCCTGACCCCGGCTCACGAAGGCGCCGTACGTATTTCCGGTGAACGTCGTGAACGTCGCCCCGCCGGTGCTGGTGCCCGTCGACAGTCCCGTCCACGCGACTCCGCCGGTCCGCCCGCTCCAGAACCCGAGAGCCGAGACCCGGGCATTCTCGAAGGTCATCCGTCCCGCCGCCGCGCGAATGTACGGCCTGCCGCTGCCGTTATCGGTCGCGGCCATCATGGCGGTTTCATTCCAGCCCTCGAGCAGTATCGGAGCGCTGCTCGTGCCGCGAAAGTCCAGGCTGCCGCCCCAGGCGACGATCGACGCGGAGCCCTGGGCCGTGTCGTCGAGGTAGACGGAGCGCACGTATGACGACGACAGGTCCAGGTGTGCTCCAGTGGTCACGAACACGTTGTCGCGCAGCAGCGCCCCGCCGTCTGGCAGCGCTACGAGGGCTCCGTAGGTGATCAGGTCGGCCGCGGTGTAGGTGGACTGGCCCGTCGCGAGGTAGCGGAAGCCACCCGTGTAGACGTAGTGCGTCCCCGACGTGAGCACGAGCGTGGGTAGCGCGCCACCGTAGCGGACGACCGTGGGGGCGTAGATCCGGTAGGAGTCGTGCAGCATGGTGCGCAGCCGGTTGTCCTCTGCGGTGACAGCCGCCGCCTCCTGAGCCTGGCCCGCCTGCGGAAACGCTGCCGCTGGCTGGTCCGGGCTGACCGGCCGCGCCACAGCGGGGAGAGCGACGGCCGGCGGTGCGCTCGGCGCGCTCAGCAAGCGAACTCCGTTGCTGGCGGTGGGCAGAGCAATGATCGTGAGGTGGAGGGCGGACAGGATCGCCGGCATTCCGCCCAGGCACCCGAAGAACAGCAGCGCGAGCACGACGGCGTAGCCACGGCGGCGTACCCGCGGCGCCCGCGAACGACTGCGGTTCCTGGCCACCTGACTCCTAGCGCAGCGACATCGCGGACTGCGCCTCGCCGCCGATGAGGTCGGTGCGTCGGGTCAGCCAGCCGTGGGTGTTCATGGTCAGGAAGGCGTACGCCTTGACGGGGAGCGCCACGATGATGGTCATGAGCGCCACGAGCGGGAGGAGCCAGATGTCGCCCGGGCGCTGCATCAGGTGCGAGATTCCCCGGATAGCCCGCCCGACGAGCAGCCACGTCACGGCGATGACGGAGATGTACAGCTCCGGGTGGAGCACCCACCGTGCCAGGTAGTACAGGGCAAAGCCCATCGTCAGCGGCGTCAGCGTGACCTGCAGGACGCTGAGCTGACAGATGAACGACTGACGCCACAGCCAGCCCTTCCACATCGCCGTGAAGTAACAGCGGTAGGAGTTCCTGCTCCAGCGCAGGCGCTGCTTCAGGAAGGCCGTGCCGGTGTCAGGGAACAGGGACAACGCGCGCGCGGTGGACTGGTATACCGTCTGGTAGCCCGAGCCGAGCACGAGCCAGGTGAGCCGCCCGTCGTCGCCGGCCACGCACCGGCGGCCCAGGAAGAACTCGTCCTCGAGGTGCTCGAGCACCGGCATGACGACGTCGCGGCGGTAGGCGACGGTCCGGCCGGACAGGCACGCGACGGCGCCGCCCCGCGACTGGGCCCGGACGTAGTCCAGGTAGCGGACGTCGATCATCCAGTCGGCGACCCGGCGCCACACGCTGGTCTGCGGCAGGTACGCGTTCTGCCTGGTTCCGACGCCGCCGACCTTGCGGTCCGCGAAGGGTGCCAGCACGGCGGCGAGTAACCCGGGCTCCCACATGGTGTCCGAATCAGACAGCACCAGAATCTCGCAGCTGGCCTTGCGGATGCCGACTCCCAGGGCCGAGCGCTTACCGCGGTGCCGGAACGGCACCACGATCAGCCGGTCATCGCTGGCAGCGCGCCGGTGCAGCATCTCGATCACCTCGACGTCCTCGACGTCGGGAACGACGATGACCTCGGTCGGGAACTCCGAGAGCCAGGACCTCAGGCACCGGTCGAGGATCGCCGGATCCTCGCGGTACGACGGCACGACCACGGATGCGGGCGCGGTGAAGCCGGGTTTCACTGGCCGGTACAGCCGGGACAGCGTGAACCGAAGCAGCCAGACCGACCAGGAGAGGAGGCCGACGTAGCCGAGCGGGATCAGGTGGCGCAGCTGTCCGAGGCTCGCGGTACTGATTTTGGGCAGAGCCGACACAATAGCGGACTGCAAAGTTCCCCCCACTTTGCCGCCAGCGCGCGCCGAGCGCAGGGCGGGCAGGCAATAACAGATCTGAATATCGGATAGTGGCACCAACTATGCCAATACCCCGAAGAAAAACAGACGCGACCGCGTCGGCTCCATTTGTGGGACGCACTGCTCGTGGCCCGGGATCACACGATAAACAGAACTTTTGCATTTGCCAAGGAGATGTCCGGCTTGTTTCCCGCGCCGTTTGCTAGCGCCCAGCAAATAACGGTGATTTAACTGGCGAACGGGAAGCCTGGTGTGGACTGCCGGGATCCGTCGAAGCCGATGGTGAGGCCCGCGTACCCCGCGATCGCGTCGACGAACGCGAGGCCGTCGGGCCCGGCGATTGCGAGCGCGGTTGCCAGCGCATCGGCCAGGCCGCAATCAGGCCCGGTGACGCTGGCGGACGCAGCCCGGGCCGCGGGCAGGCACGAGCGCGGGTCGATGAGGTGCGGTCCCCGCTCGTAGCTGCCCGAGGTCGCCACCGCGCCGGTCAGCTCGACGATCTCGGCCAGCCGTCGGGGGGCGGCCGGGTCGGCGATGCCGATGCGGAACGGCTGGCCGGTCGGCATCGCGCCGGAACTCGCGACATCGCCGGCCGCGTTCACCATCGCGCCCGACATGCCGTCTGCCGCCGCCAGGACCGCCAGGGCGCGCTGAGCCGCCCAGCCCTTGACATAACCGGTGGGGTCGAATCCGCCGGGCATCGCCCACGGGTCGAACCAGCCACCGGATAGTTCGCGGGCGGTCGCGCAGGCCGCGATCACGCCGGCGACCTCTGCGGGAGCGTCCTCCGCCGCGATCTCGCCCCGGCGCAGGCGGCTGACCGGGCTATCAGGGCGCCACGTGCTGAAGACCTCGTCAGCCCGGTGCAGGATGGCCGCGGACTCCTCCATCAGGTTCCGGATGTCCGCGAGCTGGGCGTCCGTCGCCGCCGGGCCCGGGTAGACGTCGAGGACGACCACGGTGCCCATGACCGTCTCGAGCCGGCTGACCGGCCGCGGCGTCACGCGAACCCGAGCGAGCTCAGGGCCCCCTGCAGCGACTGGTGGAAGCCTGCGCTGGTGTAGCTGGCGCCCGACACGCCCTGGATGTTGGCGCTCTGCGCCTGCAGAACCTCCTGCTCCAGCATCGGGATGGACTGCTGGTCGATGAACTGGGAACGGGGATCGCTGCCGTCGTTGAGGGAGGCGATGCTGACCTTGACGATCCGGTGGCCCGACACGGTGACCCGGACCCGGAGCGTGCCGTAGTCGTAGTAGACCGATGGCCCGACGGCGGTGCGGCTAGCCGCTGACTGCGGGCCTCCGGATGACTGCGGGCTAGCCGACCCGGCCGGGGCGGCACCCGTCTTGGCGCCCTGGCTTGCGGCCGGGGACGGGGCGCCAGAGGCCGACGCCGCAGGTAGCGACGATCCCGCCGGGCTGGCCAGGCTGATCGGCGCGGTGTGGAACTTCAGCACACCGATCAGGCCCACCAGGGTCCCGGCTATGACGATGGGCGCTCGCTTCATGATGGCTGGCCCGCGCTCGCGCTCGACAGCATGTTCTTATTCTCCGTGCTCGCTAGAACCCGAACGACTCGATGTGGATCTGCTCTGATGGCACGCCGAGCTTCCCGGCTATCTCGACAATCTCGGTGCCAAACCCCTCCGGCCCGCACACGTAGATATCCCTGGTGACGATGTCCGGCACCAGGTGGCGCAGGTGCCGTGCGCCCAGGCGGACCCGGTGCCGCGGTCCGACGAGCTCGTGCAGCCGGCCGCCGTGATGCTTGACCAGGGCGGCGATCTCGTCGCGGTGGACCAGCCCGGCCGGCGTCGAAGCCCGGAGAACGACAGCGACGTCGGTCTGCTCAGGCAGGTCCTCGAGTAGCGCACGCAGCGGCGTGATGCCAACGCCAGCCCCTACGAGCAGCACCCCGTCGGTCGTCCGCGCGTGGTGCGTGAACGCTCCGTAGGGTCCCTCGATCGCGACCGGCGTGCCGGGCCGCAACCGGCCCACGATGCGGCTGAAATCGCCGGTCGCCTTCACCGTCACACGGAGGTACGGCGGGCGCGGCAGCGCGGATAGCGAGAACGGGTGGGCCTGCCACCAGAGCTCCCTGGTGAGGAACCGCCAGAGGAAGAACTGGCCCCCCGAAACGGCCAGCTGGTCGAGGTGCCGTCCCTGGCAGATGACCGATACGACGCCGGGCGCCTCGTCGCGGACCTCGACGACGCGGAGCTGGTGCCGGAAGCTCCGCCAGATCGGCTGGCCGACACGAAAGACGAGAACTAGGCCGGCGGTGGCGAGCCACACCGTGATCCACAGCGCCCGGGTCAGGGGGTGCCCGACAAAGGAGACTCCCGTGACGATCTGGTGGGCGAAGGCAAATGCGAGGCCCAGGTACAGGTACAGGTGGACGGTCCACCACGTTTCGTACTTCAGGCGCCGTCTGACGGCGCGATAGGAGGTGATCCCGGCCAGCATGAGCAAGCCGAAACCGACCACTGCCATCAGGATGTCCCGGTAGGAGCGGATCAGCACCCACACCTCGTGCACCAGCGGCGTCCGGTCTGCCTGGGCGTAGCCGAGCGTGATCGTCAGGACGTGCACGATGATGAGCCCGATCGCCCACGGGGCGATCTTCCGGTGCCAGCGGATCAGCTGGTCCTGGCCGACGCTGCGCTCCAGCCACGGCACCCGGGCCACGAGCACGACCATGATCAGCATCAGGTAGGCGCCGGTGAACGCAGCCAGCCGCCCGACCGCCGTCAGCGGCCCGCCCGGCGCCGCGAGGGCCCCGTGACTCTCGTTGCTCAGCACAGATGCCACGACCGCACCGAAGCCGATACCCGCCAGGGCCGCGCAGGCGTCGACGAACCGGGGCCGGGGGGCGGGCGCGGATCGCCGCCAGCTCACGTGCGGCACGCGTCCGGGCCCGGCGTGCGGCCGCTGGCGGACCGGACCGGGGGCAGCGTCAGGCAACACGTCCTTATGATCGGGGACCGGGCTGGGCACAGTCTCCGCACTTACCGAACGTTCACTCTCAGGAGGGTGAAGATCGGATTAAGGGGGACAGGATCCTCCGCCAGCTTAGCCGACGCGACACCCCTGACCAGGCATTACGCCATCGCGCGTTCGGCGTACTCCTTGAGCTGGGCTAGCTCGTCGGTCCAGCCGCGTCGGTTTCCCTCGGCTGCCTTACCCTGCTCGGCCTCGCTGAGGTTGAGGCTCGCGAACCCCGTCTCCACCACCCTGAGCAGGGTGCCGACCGGGACCTCGGTGAGGGTGAATTCCACCAGCGTGCCGGTTCCCGTCCCCGGATCCGACCCGGCATCCCGCGCCCACCGGTAGGAGAAGGCGCTCGGCCGGTCGACCCGCTGGACGACCGCCTGGAACACGGCCTGATCCCGCCACCCGAACTGAGCATGGCCGCCCGGCCGCAGGTCTATCTCGGCCGAGGCGCCGAACCAGTGCCCGACGTCCCTGGCGCTGGTCAGCACTTCCCACACGCGCTCGCGCGAAGCGTCGATGATGACGTCACGCTCGATCCAGTCCTGTGCCATGGTGCAGTCCTTCCCGCTTCCCGTCCCGGCACATCCAGCGGACGGCAGCAGTGCGGGCCGGGCCAGGGCCGAACGTCACAGCTGGCCGACATCGGTCACCGTCACGACGGCCACCCCGGCTTCGTCGGACGCGGCCAGGTCCACGGTGGCCGAGAAACCCCAGTCATGATCACCAGCCGGGTCGTCGAGGATCTGCCGTGCCGTCCACTGACCGGGCAGCTCCTCCAGGATGAGCATCGCCGGGCCCCGCGCGTCCGCTCCCGTCAGGATCTCCTCGTGCTCGGCGAAATAGGGCTCGAGGGCGGCCGCCCACGCGCCCGCATCCCAGCCGGCGTCGGCGTCGAGCTCGCCCAGCTCGCCGAACCGCCGCAGCGCCGCGAGCTCGACCCGGCGGAACAGCGCGTTCCGCACCAGCACCCGGAACGCCCGCTTGTTCCCGGTGACCGCCGGCGGCCGGTCGGCCGCGAGATGCTCGGCCTCCTCGACCGGGTTGCGCAGCTTCTCCCACTCGTCGATGAGACTGTGGTCGACCTGCCGGACCAGCTCGCCGAGCCATTCGGTCAGGTCGGCCAGCTCCTCGCTCCTGGCCTCCTCCGGCACGGTCTGCCGCAGCGCCTTGTAGGCGTCGGCCAGGTACCGCAGGACCAGCCCCTCCGACCTGGCGAGGCCGTAGAAGCTGACGTACTCGGCAAACGTCATCGCCCGCTCGGCCATGTCGCGGGCGACCGACTTCGGCGATAGCTCGTGATCGCGCACCCACGGGTGGCCCTGGGCATAGATCTCGTAAGCGCTCTGGAGCAGATCGGCTAGCGGCTGCGGATAGGTGACGGACTCCAGCAGCTCCATCCGCTCGTCGTACTCGATCCCCTCCGCCTTCATCGCCGCCACCGCCTCGCCGCGAGCGCGGAATTGCTGCGCGCTCAGCAGCGGCCGCGGATTGTCGAGCGTCGACTCAATGACCGAGACCACGTCGAGCGCGTAGTCCGGCGCCGCGGGGTCAAGGAGTCCGATGGCGGCCAGGGCCAGTGGGGACAGTGGCTGGTTGAGCGCGAAGTCCTCCTGAAGATCGACGGTAAGGCGGACGCAGCGGCCGTCCTCGTCCGGCGCGCTGAGCCGCTCTACCACGCCGCCCGCCAGCAGCGCCCGGTAGATGGCGATGGCGCGGTGGATATGCCGCCGCTGCGCTGGCCTGTCCTCGTCGCTGTCGGTGATGAGGTGCCTCATGGCCGCGTACGCGTTGCCCTGCCTGCCGATCACGTTGAGCAGCATGGCGTGGCTGACCGCGAAGCTGGACGCGAGCGGCTCCGGCTGGGCCGCGACTAGCCGGTCGAACGTGGGCCGCCCCCACGAGACCATGCCCACAGGCGGCTTCTTGCGCACAACCTTCCGGCGCTTGCGGAGGTCGTCCCCGGCCTTGGCGAGCGCCCGCTCGTTCTCGATCACGTGCTCGGGCGCCTGCACCACGACCCGGCCCATGGTGTCGAACCCGGCCCGGCCCGCCCGCCCGGCAATCTGATGGAACTCCCTGGCCAGCAGCAACCGCGTTCGCGACCCGTCGAACTTCGACAGCGACGTAAAGAGGACGGTGCGGATGGGCACGTTGATGCCGACGCCGAGGGTGTCGGTGCCGCAGATGACCTTGAGCAGCCCGGCCTGCGCGAGCGTCTCGACGAGCCGCCGGTACTTCGGCAGCATCCCCGCGTGGTGCACCCCGATACCGTGCCTGACCAGCCGCGACAATGTCCGGCCGAAGCCGGACGCGAACCGGAACCCGCCGATCAGCTCGGCGATCTCGTCCTTTTCCGCCCGGCTGGACACGTTCACGCTCATGAGGGCCTGCGCCTGCTCGATGGCTGCGGCCTGAGTGAAGTGCACGATATAGACCGGCGCGTCGCCGGTGTCGAGGATTTCCTGCACCGTCTCATGCACGGGCGTCAGTTCAAAAGAGTAAGAGAGGGGAACGGGCCGCGTCGCCGAGCTCACCACGGCAGTGGCGCGGCCGGTGCGGCGCGTCAGGTCCCGCTCGAACCGGCTGACGTCGCCGAGGGTCGCGGACATGAGCAGGAACTGCGCCTGCGGCAGCTCGATGAGCGGAACCTGCCACGCCCAGCCTCGGTCAGGATCGGCATAGTAGTGGAACTCGTCCATCACGACCTGGCCGATGTCGGCGCCGGCGCCCTCGCGCAGGGCGATGTTGGCGAGGACCTCCGCGGTGCAGCAGATGATCATCGCGTCGGAGTTGACGCTGCCGTCCCCGGTCATCATCCCGACCTCATCGGGGCCGAAGATGTCGCACAGCGCGAAGAACTTCTCCGACACAAGCGCCTTGACCGGCGCGGTGTAGAACGTCCGGTCGTCCCTCGCGAGGGCGGTGAAGTGCGCGCCGGTCGCGACCAGGCTCTTGCCCGACCCGGTTGGCGCCGAGAGGATCACGTTCGCCCCGGACACGATCTCGATCAGCGCCTCTTCCTGGTGCGGGTACAGCGTGAGGCCCTGTCTGGACGCAAAGTCGGTGAACGCGGCGAACACGTCGTCCGGCTCGGCGCCGTCCGGGAGGAGCTCGGTGAGAGTCATGTCGCCGTCTATGCTGCCAGCCCGCCCGGATGCGGCTATTGCGGCCTTACCGCTCGCCGTCAGGATCAGATCGTCGCTGTCACGGCCTTGATGATGAGTGCGTACAGGTCGTGCCAGCTGACGTCGCGGAACCCAGCCGCGCTGAGCAGCTGGCTGGCTCGCCGCGGGGTGCGTGCCTTTCCGCGGCGCCCGGCCAGCAACGTCGGCAGCAGCAGGGGTGAGAACTGGTCGGCGAGCACGAGATGCCCGCCGGGTGCGAGGACCCTGGCGCACTCGCCCAGGCCCGCCTGCTGGTCGGCCCAGTGGTCGAACGAAGTGGTGCTGACGATCAGGTCGAAGGTGTCGTCTGGGTAAGGCAGCCGCTCGGCGACGCCAACCGTAAACTGCAGACGCCGGTCATCACCCGCCTGTCCGGCGGCATCGATCATGGCTGGCGCCGCATCAATGCCCGCCAGCTCGTCGGCTTGCGGGTACCGCCCGGCCAGCAGGCGCAGCAGGTACCCAGGACCACAGCCGACGTCGAGCACTCGGCGGGGCGCGGTGTGTACGGACACGGCGAGGTCCGCTGCCCGGCCGGCGATGTCGTGATGCATGCGCCCGCGCCAGCCTTGGTCGTAACCGGGCGCTCGGATGTCGAAGGCAGCGACGTCGCGGTGCGGTGGCACAGTCGCAGTCTGGCAGATGACACAAGGCGGCGGGCTCCGAGCGGAAGGCGGTTCAGCAATGACAGACAGACCACTGAACGTCGTGATCACGGGCGGCGCGGGCTTCATCGGCGCGCGGCTGGCCGGCGAGGTCCTGGCTCGCGGCCCACTCTCGGTCGCCGGCGCACCGAGCCGCCCGGTGACGCGCTTGACGGTGATGGACCAGATCGCACCGCCGGAATCGGTCAGCGCAGATGCCCGGGTGGCGGCCTGGCAGGGGGATCTCGTCACTGAACTCAGCGGTGCGACTGCCGGCAGCCCGCTCAGCAGGGCTGATCTTGTCTTTCACCTGGCCGCGGCGGTCAGTGCGGAGTGCGAGCGCGACTTCGACCTCGGCATGCGCGCCAACGTCAGCGGCACGCAGCTTGTTCTTGCCGCCTGCCGCCAGTCAGGACGGGTGCCGGTCGTGGTGTTCTCCAGCTCGCTCGCGGTGTTCGGCGGCACGGCCACGCACCCGCTGCCCGAGATTGTCACGGACTCGACGCTGCCGGTGCCGCAGAGCAGCTACGGAATCCAGAAGCTCATCGGCGAGCAGCTCCTCGCCGACTACTCGCGCAAGGGCTTCATCCAGGGCAGGTCGGTACGCCTGATGACGGTGAGCGTCCGCCCTGGGCGACCCAATGCAGCGGCGTCCGGCTTCCTCTCCGGCATCATCAGGGAGCCGCTGGCAGGGGTCCGTGCGGTCGCACCCGTGCCGCCCGACACTGCGGTGGCGCTCAGCTCCCCGGATCGCGCCGTCGAGGGACTCCTGCGCGCCGCCGAGGCCTCGCCCCGGCAGTGGGGCGATCCGACCGCGGTCAACCTGCCGCCGATCACCGTCACCGTGGGCGAGATGGTGCAGACGCTCGAGCGAGTGGCCGGGCCGGCCGTCAGCGCCCTGGTCGGCTGGGAGCCTGACGAAGCCATCGCGTCGATCGTGCGCGGGTGGCCCGCGCGCCTCTCGGCAGCGCGCGCGTCGGCGCTCGGACTCAGCCCGGACGAGAGCTTCGAGGCAATCGTCCGCTCCTACATCCGCGACTCGGCCGCTTAGTTCGCTGAGGAGCAGCGTGTCGACATCACCGTGCGGCGGGCCGGTGCGTGGCTCCGCAGCGCAGACCGTCGACAAAGACCGCGACGATGCGCTGGTTGTGCTCGGGCCCGCGGCCGGGGACAGGCTGCGACAGCTGGGTTATGGCGTGCAGGAGGTCCTCGGCGCTGATGTCATCGCGGACCGTGCCGTCGGCCACCGCTGCGTCGAGCAGTACTGCGAGGGCCGGGCTGAGTCGCTGGAAAAAGTAACCCGGCAGCCCTGAGAACGCCGGATCGCCGGAATGCAGCGCCGAGGCGAGTCCGCGTTTGGTCGCGAGCAGATCGGTGAACTGACGGATCCACCTGGCGAGTGCTTCCGCTGGCTCGTGCGCGGCGCTCAGTGCCGGGCCGGCGTCGGCGACTGCGTCGATCCCGCTCTCCACAACGGTTTTGACCAGATCCGACCGCTGCGGGAAATGCCGGTACAGAGTGCCGACTCCTACTCCGGCGAGGTCGGTGATCTCCTTCGCCGGCGCGTCCACACCGGAGGTGGCGAAGACGGTCCTGGCGGCCTCGATCAACGCGAGGACATTGCGCCGGGCGTCGGCGCGGCGCCGACGCGGCGCCAGTTCGCTGCTGGCCGGCTCAGTCAGGCCGGGCGACGTGACTCCGGCCTGTGTCTTGTTCTGAGTCACGACGCCACCCCGCTTGCATAACCGGAAAATCTTTCCGTATAATAACGGAAAGGATTTCCGTTTAGCCTACGCCATCCGCCCCGCGCGGACCAGCACAGGGAGGGAACCGATGCAGTACCGCACGCTCGGCCGAACCGGCATCCAGGTCAGCCCGTACGCCCTGGGCACGCTGATGCTCGCCACCGTCATGGGCAATGCCCCTGAGGACTCAGCCCGCGTCATCCACAAGGCGCTGGACGCCGGCATCAACCTCATCGACACGGCCGACTCCTACGGCGACTCCGAGGAGGTCGTCGGCAAGGCGCTGGAAGGGCGGCGGGATGATGTCGTGCTCGCGACCAAGTTCGGCCGCCCGACCGGGCAGGATCCTAACCACCAGGGCGCATCACGCCGCTGGATCGTCACCGCCGTGGAGAATTCACTGCGCCGCCTGAGAACTGATCACATCGATCTCTACCAGCTTCACCGCCCCGATCCCCGCACTGACATCGAGGAGACGCTGTCCGCGCTCACGGACCTGATCCGCGCCGGCAAGGTTCGTGCGATCGGCGCGTCGGGAACACAAGCTTCCGACATTGTCGAGGCCCAGTGGGCCGCTGACCGGCGCGGCCTCGCGCGGTTCCACACCGAGCAGCCGGTCTATTCCATCCTCAATCGCGGCATCGAACGCGAAGTTCTGCCCGTCACCCAGCGGCTCGGCATGGGCACCCTGGTCTGGGGCCCCCTCGGCCAGGGCCTGCTCACCGGCCGGGTGCGCAAGAACGAGCACAACGACCTGCGCCGCGCCGGACTGGTCCGCCATCTCAGCGACGAGCGGCGCCTCGACGTCGTCGAGCAGCTCGTCCCGCTGGCCGCGGAGGCAGGGCTGCCGATGACCCACCTCGCCATGGCGTTCACCATCGCTCACCCCGGTGTCACCAGCGCGCTTCTCGGCGCCCGCACTATGGACCACCTTGACGGCCTGCTCGCCGGCCTGGACGTCACCCTCACCGACGACATTCTCGACCGCATCGACGAGGTCGTCCCGCCCGGCGCCGACGTCGGCGCCCTCGACCAGGCCTATCAGCCCCCGGCCCTCGAGGACCCGAGCCTGCGGCGCCGCCGACTAACCGCGCGCGCCGCAGCCTGACCGCTAACTTGCCAGGTTCTTGCCGAAGAAGGTGAAGACCTTCTCCCAGCCGTCCATGGCGGCTTCCTGGCGGTACATCGGCGTGTGGTAGTAGAAAAAGCCGTGCGACGCGCCGTCGTAGCGGTGGAATTCGTAGTCCTTGCCGAGTCGCTTGAGCTCCGCCTCGTGCTGATCGACGAGCTCCGGGGTCGGGAACTTGTCGTCGTTGCCGAACAGGCCGAGCAGCGGAGTGTTGAGGTCCGCTGTGTAGTCGAGCGGTGAAACCGGCCGGGCCGGGCTCAGCTCCTCCGCGCTCATCACCACGCCGCCGCCCCAGAGGTCGACGACCGCGTTGAACTTGTCGGTCCGGGACGCGGCTAGCAGAGCGTGGCGCCCGCCGGAGCACGGGCCGATGATGCCGACCTTGCCGTTGCTGTCGGGCTGTGCGCGCAGCCAGTCGGCCGCAGCCGCGCAGTCGGCGACCACGCTGTCGTCGTGCACGCCGCCGTCGGCGCGCACCTTCGCAGCGATGTCGTCCGGCGTGCCGTGCCCGTAGCGCTCGTACAGGTTCGGGCAGATCACGGCGTAGCCATGGCGCGCCAGCCGGTCAACGAACTCACGCGTGAACTCATCCCAGCCCGGCATATGGTGGACGGCGACGATCCCCGGCCGCGGCCCGTCGCCGTTCGGCTGCGCGACGTACGCGTGAATCTCATCGCCGTTGCCGGCCGGGTAGGTGATCACCTCGGAGGTGATCCCGTTGTTCGTGTCCGTGCTGAACGAGTTCCACGCCGTCATCGGTTCATCCTCCGGCTCGCAGCTTCGCAGTGTCCGAAACCTTTCCTATCGCATCCGGGCGCGCCGTGTCCGCCAGCCCGGTCGCTAGGATCGGGCACTACGCAAGCGAGGGGGCTCGCGATGGTCAAGGTAGGCGTGCTCGGGGCCAAAGGGCGCATGGGATCGACGGTCTGCGCCGCGGTCGAGTCCGAAGCAGATCTGGAGCTGGTGGCCCGGGTTGACGTCGGCGACGCGCGCGACGAACTGGCCGCGGCCGACGTGGTCGTCGACTTCACTCACCCGGCCGCCGTCTTGGACAACCTGCGGTGGTGTGTCGAGCACGACCTGGCCGCCGTAGTCGGCACGTCCGGCTTTGACGACGCCAGGCTCGGCGAGGTCGCCGGCTGGCTCGCGGCCCGGCCAGCTGGCCGGGTGCTCGTGGTGCCGAACTTCTCGGTCGGCGCGGTGCTCATGATGCGGTTCGCCGCCATCGCGGCGCCGTTCTTCGAGTCGGCCGAGGTGATCGAGCTGCATCACGCGGGCAAGGCGGACGCGCCGTCGGGGACGGCCGGGCGCACCGCCACCATGATCGCCTCGGCCCGGGCAGCGGCCGGCGCTGCGCCCATGCCCGACGCGACCGTCACGGCCGCCGACGGCGCGCGCGGTACGCAGGTGGATGGCGTGCACGTGCATTCGGTGCGTCTCGCCGGGCTGGTGGCGCACCAGGAGGTGCTGCTCGGCGGGCACGGCGAGGTGCTGACGCTCCGGCACGACTCGCTCGACCGCGCATCGTTCATGCCCGGCGTGCTCCTCGCCGTTCGGGGCATGGCCGGTCTGCCGCCGGGCCTAACTGTCGGCCTCGAGGGCCTGCTCGGCCTCACCTGACCGGCCCGGCCGGTACAGGCCGAGCAGCAGCCCGTACCGGGGCTCATCGCCGCCGTCGTCGGCGCGGTCGGCCAGATCGCGCAGAATCGCCGTGAGCTCCTCGGCGTGATCGGGTGTCAGCCGCAGCGATCGCCGGACCAGGAACGGGTCGGGCTGCGCCGCGGCGAACTCGGCCGCGAGGGCCCGGAACGCCGTCTCGGTGGTTGCCGCGTCGTCGAAGGCGACGCCCTGGGCCGCGCGCCGGTAGTACCGTTCGGTTCCGCCGCGAACGGTGCGCGTTCCGGCCGGCTCCACCAGCCCC
>Ga0123356_10001335_pt1 | contig 27277 bp, 27 predicted proteins | sample TergutEmb28metaG_2_FD_92546 | JGI IMG/M metagenome (GOLD analysis project Ga0123356, IMG submission 92546) | Embiratermes neotenicus P3 segment gut microbial communities from Petit-Saut dam, French Guiana - Emb289 P3 | ecosystem: Host-associated > Arthropoda: Insects > Digestive system > Gut ...
TGCGGATATTAGATGTGGGTTGTGGCACCGGTCGCCACGCCATTGAGTTAACAAGGCGCGGATATAGCGTAACCGGTATTGATTTATCGGAATCGCAGATAAAAAGGGCAAGAGAAAAAGCACAAGCCGGCAATTTGTCCATTAATTTTCAATGTCAGGATGCTCGAAACTTACCGTTTAGCAACGAATTTGATATTGCCATCATGCTTTGTGAAGGCGGTTTTTCGTTAATGGAAACCGATGAAATGAACTATGAAATCCTGAAAAGCGTTACTAAATCGCTCAAGCCTCAAGCAAAACTTATTTTCACAACACTAAACGGCTTATTCCCGTTATTTCATTCAGTGAATGAGTTTTATTCCTCTGCACAAGAAGAAGGCAATTCAATATGTAAAAGTAACGGTTTTGATTTAATGACCTTTCGCGACAATAATGTCGTAGAATTTGAAGATGATTCCGGCAATAAAAAGAGCCTCGAATGTAACGAAAGATACTATGTGCCTTGCGAAATAACGTGGTTGTTGAAATCTTTGGGATATACGACAATAGGCATATTCGGGGCAAGGCTTGGCGCATTTTCGAGAGAGCACAAATTGACTACAAAAGATTTTGAAATGCTTGTAATTGCTGAAATCCGACCATAGAAAATGAGAATAGAAAAGATAACCCATAACAAGAAGCAATATCTTGACTTGTTGCTATTAGCAGACGAGCAAGAAGCTATGATTGACAGGTATTTGGCAGCCGGAGATATGTTTGCACTATACGATGATGACTTGAAGAGCGTTTGCGTTGTTGTAGCAATAGACGGAGACACTTGTGAATTGAAAAACATAGCAACGAACAAAAAATATCAAGGGAAAGGATATGCCAAGGCGCTAATAAAATTCATCTCTGATTTTTACAAAAACGACTATAAAACAATGATAGTCGGAACAGGCGAAGTGCCGACTATATTGTCATTTTATGAAAGTTGCGGATTTGAAAAATCGTATCGTATAAAGAATTTTTTTACCGATAATTATGACCATCCAATGCTTGAAGAAGGGATACAACTCATTGACATGGTTTACCTGAAAAAAGATTTATAGATGCCTGCCTCTAACGAGTACTACGTTTGTCTGTACATTATTTGACCTCCTCTCTTTTTTGTGTCAACCTGTTTTGTGACGAGAAAAAGGAACGCCTATGCCGGCACTTGGCATCCCTATAAGGTGCAATATTCGCTAAAAAACACACTTTTTTACGCAAATCTTATAAAACTAATTGATATTCAATATATTGTACGAAAAACAGTGTAAAAACTCAATATATTATCGCTGTATTATCCCCCCTAATCATCACACAATAAAAGCGGTTTAATTGACGTTAAAAATGCGGTTTTAATGCAACAAGTCCCCCGGCGTAATCACCCCCAGCAGTTGTAAAATAACAATTCCTATCAAAACCAGCACAATATAGCGAATAAACGGCGCGCCTTTTTTTACTGCCAAATGGGCTGCCAAACCTGCGCCAATCATGTTTCCAATGGCGTGAATCAACCCGAAAGACCAATATACATTGCCTTGCAACGCAAAAATAATTAATGAAAACGGCACGTAAAGCAGTACCAAAACGTTTTTTAATATGTTGGCTTTTAGCAAATTATACCCGTTGCCCAACACCAAAACAGCAAGGAGTAAGTACCCGATGCCCACATGCACAAAACCACCGTAAATACCCAGCAAAAAGTAAAGCAGATATTGATGAATGGAGATTTTACGATTCACCAAGTCTGTTCTCTCATGAATATATCTATCCGGATTGACGATCAAAGAGATTCCGAATAGAATGACCACGCCTGCAAAAATGTATTGAAATAATTTGTTCGACAAGAAACCAGTAATCACAGCGCCGGCAAGACTTCCCAAAATGATGGGAGCCGCCAGCCGTGCAATGAATCGCCAATCAATGAGCTTGTTTTTTTGAAAATAGGCTACCGCCGTGGCGTTTTGAAAAACAATGCCAATCCGGTTGGTGCCGTTGGCTACTAAGGGAGGCAAACCCAAAAACATAAAAACGGATAGAGAGACAACAGTACCTCCGCCGGCAAGCGTATTAATAAAGCCGACAATAATGCCTGAACAAATGAGGATAGTGATGGAAACCCACGTTAACTCCATCTATGTTGTGTTTTAAACTTCCAAAGGATTGTTGCTTTCCACTAACTGTTTGTCAATGAAAATTCTACCGCATGCTTCGCACACAATAATCTTTTTGTGCAAGTGAATATCCAATTGACGTTGAGGCGGAATTTTGCTGAAGCAGCCGCCACACGCGTCGCGCTCTATCAGCACTATTGCCAAGCCATTGCGCGCGTTGTTGCGAATGCGTTCAAACGCATTGAGCAAACGAACATCCACGTTCTTTTTTAATTCTTCCGCGCTTTCTATCAATTCTTGTTCTTCTTTTTTTGTATCGGCAATAATATCAGCAAGTTCATCTTTCTTTTGCGTTAGAATTTCATCCATTTCATTTCTCTTTTCTTCAAATACGGCAATATCTTCCGTTTTTGTAATAACATCTGCACTGAACTTTGCTTTATGTTTTTCTGCCACCTGAATTTCTAATTTCTGATATTCAATTTCTTTAGTAAGTGATTCATATTCACGGTTGTTACGCACGTTGTTTTGCTGTTCTTCATAGCGCTTAATCAAACCGGCGGAGTCTTTCATTTTCACATCTTGCGCTACAATTTTTTGCTTGAGTTCTTCCAGTTCCTCTTTGTGCTTTTCAATACGTGTTTGCATGCCTTCCAAGGCATCTTCCAAATCACGCACTTCGTTAGGAAGTTCACCTCTGATGACACGAATTTTATCAATTTGTGAACAAATTTGCTGCAAATTGTACAACGAAAGCAATTTTTTTGCTATGGTAATCTCCTCTACACCTTCTTGAGGGATAGCTTCGGGAAGGTTTGTAATTTTTTCGTTATACTCAACAGCAGGTTGATTTTCAGCTCCTTTTTTCTTAGCCATATTATTTTTTTTTGGTCTTGATTAACAATTTATGCCCTATGAACTACAGGAAATTCTACTTCTGTAAAATGGGTCGCAAAAGTATTAAAATTTTCTTTTAAAAGGGCAACGATAATTTCTCGAATAAAGTGCTCCCCTTCAAAGTGTCCGATATCCATCAACAGCATTTTGTTTTCCGGAATGAAGAAGTCGTGGTACTTTAAGTCGCCGGTAATGAAGGCGTCGGCCCCTGCCGATAGTGCATCCGAAACGAACGAGGCGCCGCCCCCGCCGCAAACTGCCACTTTTTTAATTTCCGCATTCAGATTTCCTGAAAATCTCACCGCCTCTAATGTCAGTTTTTCTTTTACATATTGAATAAACTCTTTTGCCGACATGGCTTGGGGCAGCAAACCGATTCTTCCTAAGCCAACCTCTTTATTTTGATTTTCCAATGCGATAATATCAAATGCCGGTTCCTCGTATGGATGATGTTGGTATAAAATTTCTATAACCTGCCGTTTTTTTACTTTCGGAAAAATCATTTCTATGCGCTCTTCTTCCACGCGCTCTATACGGTTGCGTTGCCCAATGTGCGGATCTGCGCCCGCAAGCGGCTTAAACGAACCTAACCCTTCACAGGTGAAACTGCAATGCGAGTAGTTGCCTATGTTGCCACAGCCGGCTCTAAACAGTGCATCTTTCAGTAAAACACTGTTTTCGGAAGGTACAAAAATAACTAATTTGTAGAATTGGCTTTCTTTGGGCGACAATACGCTCAGTTTTTGGAGTCCCAGTTTTTGGGCAAAGAGCACGTTGCCTCCCTCTTTCCCGCTGTCAATATTGGTGTGCATGGAATAAATCAAGATTCTATTTTCCAACGCTTTGCATAATATTTTCCCCACACGGTCGGTCGGCTCTATTTTCTTGAGTCCGTTTCTATAAATAATTGGATGGTGCGAAATAACCATATTAGAGCCTTTGGAAATCGCTTCTTCAATTACGGCTTCGCTCATGTCGAAACACACCACAATGCCAGTAATTTCACGCTCTTTGTCGCCGCATTGAACACCGCAGTTATCAAAATCTTCTTGCCAATGCAAAGGGAACTTTTGTTCTAAAAAATGGATGACTTCTTTGATTTTCATGTCTATGATTTTTGAGTTTACAAAAATATTTTTTTTTTAATTCGTTGGCGCATGATTTGAGAATTATATGTTTATTTGCATCTTATTTATTGTAACCAAAATCAATGCTTATGAAAAAAATATTTTATCTATGCTTTTGTATAGCGCTTATAGTTGCATATTCTTGTAAAAAAGACCCTGTAGAAAAAAATACGGTATTAAATATTGCAGCCATAAACAGCAATAACTCGCAACTTGTTAATGTAAACTTGGAATCTATGAAGAAAACAACGTTCTCAATAGGTTGCCATGTCATGTCGTCTGCAACTTTTAATGTCAAAAATAAAACCTTTGGCTATATGGCGTGCGACAATAAATATCGTATTGTGGATATTGAGGCAGGCAGGGAGATCAAACAAATCCCATTAGTAGAAGCCATTTCTTTTGCAGTAGTGGATACGATTCGCAATCTATTGATTGGGCATTATAATAATGGAACAGACCGTGTGGTTACAGTAAATCTGACCGATGGAAATATAGTATCTGATAAACAGTTTTATAGCGACGTATTTTGGGATGCTTCCACCTGGTTTTTTCGAGATATTGAAAATGAATATGTTTTATTAAGAAGCGATAATGTATTAGTATTTGTTAATCCTCCTACCGGAAATATAGTTAAAACATTAAGTTTAACCACTGATGCCGGTAATGGGGTTTACGATAGAAAAAACAACCGTTTAATCGGAACAACTTATGAAGCAGCTAAAAACTACATTGTAACTATTGACGTAAACACAGGCAAGACCTTGAGCAAAGTAGTTGCTCAAGGTCTTGGCGATCACTTTGCTGCCGAAATGGATTATGATGCTGAAACCAATTGTTATGTTTTGGTTAGCTCCAACAATGAGGTATTATTTTTCGATGTTGACACAGGAGAGATGAAAGACAGGGTTCAGCTTGATTTTGATTTGGTTTCGTTGAAGCTTTGGCGGGATAGAGGATAAATTTATAGTATTTACTTAGACAAAAAAAACTCAAAAATTAAAAATATTTTTCTGTTTTTACAGTTTATTGAATAATTGTAGAAAATTTGCATCTTTGCTATCAAAGGAAAAACAAAATCTGATAAATAAAAACAATTAATTTGGATTATAAGAGAACACTCTATATCACATTAGGAAGCATTTCACTTGTACTGGGAACAGTGGGAATTTTCTTACCATTACTCCCCACAACGCCTTTTTACCTGCTAACCGCATGGCTATATATGCAAAGCTCCCCAAAATTGTATCAAAAAGTTATGAGTAACAAATACTTTGGAACAATTGTCCGAAATTTTCAAGAAAACAAATCCATATCTTTAAAAACAAAAATTATTACTATTTCGATGCTTTGGGTTATCATCCTGCTTTCGGCATTTTTGGTAGTTTCCGCTTGGTGGCTCAGGTTGCTGTTGTTTGCTGTTGCTATCGGAGTTACGATCCATGTGCTTTCGTATCGAACAACGAAAAAAATTAAGAGTTAAGAATAAATACATAAATCTTCATGAAAAAAATTATATCATTCACATTTTTTGCTGTTGTACTAACATTTGGCATGCAAACCATAAGCGCCCAGCGGGTTTTAACTTACACGGAATATGTCAAAAATGTTCGTGAGAAAAACATCGAGTATCTTGTTGAAAGATACAATATATCTATCGCTGAGGCAAATGCACGGGCAGCAAGAGTTATGCCTGACCCTGAATTTTCATTCAATTATGAAAATAATCAGGATTGGAATGTGCAAATGGGACAGGTTTACTCCGCTGAACTCGGCTACACATTGGAACTTGGTGGAAAGCGCCGCGCAAGAATAGCCGCTGCTAAAAGCGAGCAACAGATGACCGAAGCATTGGTTGAGGATTTTTTTCGCAACTTGCGTGCAGATGCCACGCTCTTTTATTTGGAGGCGTTGAAACAGAAGCAACTTGCCGGCTTGGCTTTGTCGTCTTATCAAAGCATGAGGGCTTTGGCGCATGCAGATAGTTTGCGCCATGCAGTTGGCGAAATTTCCGAAGTGGATGCCATGCAATCTCGCTTGGAAACGAACACAATGATGAGCGATTATTTTCAGGCGGAAATGGGGTATAGAAATATGCTTTTCGATTTAGTGGTTTTCGAAGGCGGCACGGCGGCGATAGATTCAATTTCGGGCGAGTTGTCGCTGATCATTCGCACTTATCAGTTGCCAAATTTAATAGACCTTGCACAAGATAACCGAGCAGATTTAAGGGCAGCAATTCGTGGTCGCGAACTCTCGGCAGCAAACTTAAGGCTTGCCAAAGCCAACCGGATTATTGACTTGGGGTTGAATATCGGTTTTGCGCATAATACCGTGGCACTCAACGAAGAAGCGCCGGCGCCACGATTCAATGCCATTTCGGCAGGCATTTCAATTCCGCTGAAATTCTCAAGCATCAATAGAGGCGAATTGCAGGCGGCGCAATACTCCGAGCAACAGGCAGCCGCACAATATGATATGGTATTATTGCAAATTCGCAAAGAAGTGGAGCAATCTTACAATAATTACCTTTCGGCTTCCCGTCGGGCAGAACTGTATCAAAACAGCATCCTTGCCGATGCCACCACGATTTTAGAGCGGAAAAAATACAGCTATTCCCGTGGCGAAGCTTCACTTTTGGAAGTTTTAGACGCTCAAAGAACGGCTAACGATGTTTTTCAAAGTTACTACGAAATGCTATACAATGCCAATGCTTCGCTGGTAGAGCTTTGCCGGGCGGTGGGGGTTTGGGATTTGGAGTTTTAAACCGCACACCTCCTCTTATAAATCTCCACTACATTCTCCAACAACGAAGCAACCGTCATCGGGCCCACGCCACCGGGCACCGGCGTAATAGCCGCCGCTTTCTTTTCAATATCTTGTACATCAATGCTGTTGTAAAGATCGCCCACCAATTTTCCATCCACACTGTTAATGCCGACATCTACAACCACTGCGCCTTTTTTCAGCATATCCGCATGGAGCAGGTTGGGGTGTCCAATAGCAATAATTAAAATCTCTCCCTGGCGGGTTAGGTGAGGCAAATCTCTTGTTTTAGAATGACATACCGTAACAGAAGCATTTTCGCGAAGCATCAACTGCGCCATAGGCTTTCCTACCAAGTTACTTCTTCCAATTACAACACAATGTTTACCTGTAATCGGAATATCCTCTGCCTTTAGCAGCGACAAAATTCCTTTGGGGGTGCAAGGAATAATCGCATCGTCGGATCGGTTTAACAACCCCACATTCATCGGGTGCAAACCATCTGCATCTTTTTTGTAATCAATAGCTTGCAACACAACATTTTGATCAATGTGTTTAGGTAAGGGCAATTGCACCAATATGCCGTCTGTTTCGGGGTCATTGTTCAGTACTTCTATTAAGGCAAGCAATTCGTCTTGTGAGGTTGCATAAGGAAGCAACCTCAAATCGCATAAAATCCCTATTTCGTTGCACGATTTTTGTTTGCTTTTCACGTATGATGTGCTGGCGGGGTCATCGCCTGTTAAAACAATGCAAAGTTTGGGTGCACGCCCGTGCTTTTTTACCAAATAGTCAATTTCAATAGCTAAAACCGACTTTATTTTCTTGGAAAGCGCCGCTCCGTTTAAGATTTTCATAAAAATGTTGGTTAATGGGCGGCAAAGGTAGCGTTTTTTTTATATTTTCGCGCCCCTAAAAAAATAAACCAAAATTAATTTATTATGGCAACAAGAATCAGATTACAAAGACATGGTAAGAAAAATCAACCTTTTTACCACATTGTAATTGCGGATGGTCGTGCACCACGTGACGGACGTTTTATCGAAAAAATCGGCACCTACAACCCATTGACCCATCCTGCAACTATCAACATTGATTTCGATCGCGCATTGTATTGGGTAGAAACCGGCGCTTCTCCCTCCGATACTGTTCGCTCGATTCTCAAACACGAAGGCGTGTATTTAATGAAACATTTGCGCGGCGGCATTGCTAAAGGCGCACTTACAGAAAACGATGCGAACAAGAAATTCTTAGCTTGGGAACAAGAAAAAGAATCGAAAGTAAGCAACACCAAACGTGAAGCAGCAGACCAAACCCGCGCTGAAAACAAAAAACGCTTAGATGCTGAAATTAAAGTTCGCGAAATTATTGCGAAAAAAGTAGCCGCAAAATATGCAGTAGAAGCAGCAAAAGAAGCTAAAGCAGAAGTAGCAGCGGAAGAAGCGGCTGAAGTGGAAGCAGCAGAACAAGCAGCAAACGAAGTAGCAGTTGAATCAACCGAAGTAGCAGTTGAGCCAACAGAAGCAGTAGTTGAAGCAGCAGTAGAAGCAACAGCAGAAGTGGAAGTAGCCGAACAAACAACCGAACCCTCATCTACCGAAGCCCCCTTAGTAGCAGAAGAAGCAGCTCCTGTAGAGTAAGCCATGAAGTTTCGCACCGAGCTTCCTTCTCTAAAATACCCTTTTCAAATTTCTTACCAAGATCCCATTTTATTATTGGGATCTTGTTTTTCTGATCATATCGGAGCTTTTTTGACAAAAAACCGTTTTTTTGTACATTCCAATCCGTTTGGCACACTTTTTAATCCGGTTTCTATCGCAAACGTATTAAAAATGACGATGAAACCGGAATTGTTTTCTGAAGAATATCGCTATTTTTTTGATAACCGCTGGGTCAGCTTTGCCCACCACGGCTCTTTTGCGCATCCCGATGAAAATCAATTTATCGCACAAATAAACCAACAATGGAATGATACACAAGCTTTTTTGGAACAAGCCCGTTTTTTGTTTATTACCTTCGGAACGGCTTATTGTTATAGATTTCTACAGCGAGATTTGATTGTAGCAAATTGCCATAAAATCCCGAATACCCAATTTGAAAAAAATCGGCTTAAAATAGATGAAATTGTGCAGATTTATAAAGATTTGGTACAAAAAATGCAACAAATCAATCCTGCATTAAAAGTATTTTTTACAGTAAGTCCGGTGCGTCATCTGGGAGATGGATTTCATGAAAATCAGTTGAGTAAATCAATATTACATCTTGCTATAGAACAACTAACGGATAATGAAACTGTTTTTTACTTCCCTGCGTATGAAATTTTAATGGACGATTTGCGCGATTACCGGTTTTATGCGGACGATTTGTGCCACGTGGGAGAAAACGCAGTACGTTATATAGAAGAAATTTTTGCAGACACCTTTTTCTCTCAAGCTACCAAAGAGCAACAAAAAGAGATTGAGCAAGAGAATAAGTTTTTAAACCACAGGAAATTGAAATGAATTTAGAAGATATTTTTCATTCCTATTCTGAGGCGGATTTTCAAAATCATGCGCTTGCATTATTTCGTTATCAGTATGAAGAAAATGAGGTGTATCGTGCTTTTTGTGATATGTTGAAGGTTAATCCGGAAGATGTTACGATGTTAACGCGGATTCCTTTTTTGCCTGTTTCTTTTTTTAAAACACATCAGGTAAAAACAGGAAATTTTGTTCCGGTAATGGAATTTTGGAGTAGTGGGACAGAACATTCAAAACATTTCATCAAAAATATTTCCCTTTACGAACACGCCTTCTTACACTCCTTTGCACATTTTTACGGAAACCCAAGCGATTATTGCTTTTTAGCTTTATTGCCCAATTATTTGGAACAAAAACACTCTTCCTTAATTTATATGATGAGCCGGTTAATTTCCGGGTCGAAATATGCAGAAAGTGGGTTTTATTTGTACAACTATGAAGAATTATACGAAAAAATAACCACTTTACGCGAAAAAAAGATAAAAACCATCTTGTTTGGCGTTTCTTTTGCCTTATTAGATTTTGCAGAAAAATTCACTTTTGAAGCGCCTGATTTAATAGTATTTGAAACCGGCGGCATGAAAGGTCGTCGCCCTGAAATAGTAAAAGAAGAACTGCATCAAGTTTTGTGCAATGCATTCGAAGTAAAAGAGATATATTCCGAATATGGCATGTGCGAGCTTTTGTCACAAGCATACAGTAATGGGCAAAACTTATTTGCCACGCCGCCATGGATGAAATTTTTGCTTCGCGATGAGAAAGACCCATTTCATTATTCGGAAACGCTTAGTACCGGAGTTATTAATGTTATTGATTTTGCAAATGTTTATTCTTGCGCTTTTATAGCTACCGATGATTTGGGAAGAAGGGCTGCTAATGAGATGGTGGAGGTTTTAGGGAGGTTGGACAGTGCGCAGATAAGGGGATGTAATTTGTTGTATTTATGATGTAATCGAAGAATACGGCACTACATCCAACCCCGCATACTCCTCTTGCAAATACTTAAAATACCCATAACAAGCAATCATAGCAGCATTATCGGTGGTGAGCGCTAAAGGCGGGATGGTTACGCGGAGGTTGTATTTTTCGGCTAATTCTGTCATGCGTTTGCGCAGCTCAGAGTTGGCGGCAACGCCACCCGATAAGGCAAAATTGGTACATTTGTGCTGTTTGAGCGCTTTTTCCATTTTATCGGTAAGCGATTTAATGATGTGGTATTGGATAGAAGCGGCTAAATCGTTCAAATTTTCTTCAATAAAGTTGGGGTTCTCTTTTAACCGGTCGCGTACAAAATACAAAAACGATGTTTTTAACCCGCTGAAGCTGAAGTTTAAATCCGGTAATTTGGCGATGGAGAAAGTAAAGCGTTTCGGGTCGCCTTGCTGGGCTAATCTATCCACAACGGGTCCGCCCGGATAGGGAAGCCCCAATATTTTTGCCGATTTGTCGAAGGCTTCGCCGGCAGCATCGTCAATAGTTCGCCCAAGGAGTTCCATGTTGAAATAGTCATGCACCATTAGCAACAGCGTGTGTCCGCCGGAGACTGTTAAACACAAAAAAGGAAATTCGGGCTTAGGCTTGTTCTCTTCCGTATCTAAGAAGTTGGCTAATACATGGGCTTTCAGGTGATCTACCACAATTAGCGGGATATTCAAACTGAGCGCCATGCCTTTGGCAAACGAACTTCCCACTAACAAGGAGCCGAGTAAGCCGGGCCCGTTCGTATAAGCAATTGCAGAAATATGCTCTTTGCTGATGCCGGCTCTTTTTAACGCTGTGTCCACCACCGGAATCATGTTTTGTTGGTGCGCCCGTGACGCCAACTCCGGCACTACGCCGCCAAATTCGGCATGGATTTTTTGTCCGGCAATAACATTCGACAAAATCTTTGTGCCACAAATAACAGCGGCTGAAGTGTCATCGCACGAAGACTCAATGCCGAGAATATAAGGAGGGTTCGTCATTTTTTTAAAATTCAGTGTTATAAGTTCTTAAAAATAAAATCGGTCATGATCGTATATAAATGCAGTCTCGTATGTCTGCCTGTAATAAAGTGGTTTTTATTGGGATAGAAAAACATTTCGTAGTGCTTGCCGGCATCGTTCAAAGCCATTGACAAAGACATGGCATTTTGGAAGTGCACATTATCATCTGCCGTTCCGTGAATAATCAAAATTTTTCCCTGTAATTTATCTGCCCAGAAAACGGGCGAATTATCGTCGTAACCATCCGGATTTTCCTGTGGCGTGCGCATAAAGCGTTCAGTGTAAATGTTGTCATAATAGCGCCAATTGGTTACCGGCGCCACGGCGATCGCCATCGCAAAGGCATCTTCACCTTTAAACTGCGCCAATGCAGAGAGGTAGCCGCCAAAACTCCAGCCCCAAATCCCGATTCTATCGGAACTTACGTAAGGCAGTGTTTTTAAGTATTTAGCAAAAGCAATTTGGTCGTCGCTTTCATATTTTCCCATTTGTTTGTAAATCACTTTTTTAAAGGCTTCTCCCCTGCCGCCGGAGCCGCGCCCATCGGCACAGGCTACAATATAACCGTGTTGCGTAAGATATTGATACCATGCTTCTACGTTAAAATTTTTGCTTACTTCTATGGAGCCGGGGCCACCGTAAGTATAGACCAATACCGGATATTCTTTTACAGGATCAAAATCGGCAGGCTTCATCATCCATCCATCCATCGTAATTCCTTCTGGAGTAGCGAATTGGAAAAATTCTTTCTCTACACAATTGTGTTCTTCCATTTTGGCTTTCAAGTTTTCATTTTCTTGCAACACACGTAATTTATTCCCTTTGTGGTCATTAATGGTATAAAGTTGCGGCTGCACAGGCGTAGAAAAAACATTCCGGTAGAAGTTTCCTCCGGCACTAAATTGCGTGGTGTTCCAGCCTTCGCCTTGAGAAAGACGGGTTTTCTTCTTGCCTGCAAAATCAATCACAAACAGATCGCGCCCCAGTCTGTTCATTTCGTTTGATAAATAGTAGATCTGTTTGGTTGTATGATTTACGTATTCAATTGAAGCTACCTCCCAGTTTCCGGAGGTTAGCTGTTTTATACTTCCATAAAAATCAATTAAATAAATATGATTAAACCCATCCCGCTCCGAAGCCAAAATCACAGAACGATTATCGGATAAGAAATGATAGTTTTTGGCAACACTCAGCCAATAAGGATTCGTATCTGTAAAAACAACAGTGTAATTGTGGTTTAATACGTTATATTTTACAAATTCCAATTTGTTCTGCAACCTGTTTAATTGCAAAATCATTAGATCGGTAGAATTGGAAAGCCAAAACAAGCGGGGGTAATATACTTCTTCATTCGACTGAATGTCAACTTTCTTCGATTTATTCGACTCAATATCATATATGTAAATTTCTACAATTGAGTTGTCTTCGCCGGCTTTGGGGTATTTGTACCTATATTCCTCGGGGTATAGTTCTCCCCAAATGGTCATGGAAAACTCTTTGACATCGGTTTCATCGAAACGCATATACGCTAAATATTTTCCATTTGGCGACCAATGGAAGGTTTTCGCCATGTCTAATTCTTCCTCATGCACCCAATCGGGAAGCCCGTTTAGAATGTGGTTTTCCTTGCCGTCGAAAGTTATTTGTACTTCTTTGCTGGTTTTCAAATCTAAATAAAACAGATTCAAATCGCGCACAAAAGCCACTTTATCTCCGTTATCGCAAAAGGTGGCAAAATTAATTTTCCCTTTGGTAGTATCGCTTACTGGTTTTAGTGTATTTTCTTTCATATCAAACACATAATAAAAACCTTTAGTAGTTCTTCTGTAGATGTTTTCAATTTCGGTAGCTAACAGCATTTTATCTTCATTCTTGGAAAAAGCGTAGGAATTAATTTTAGCAATGGTTAAATCATTGTTAGATAAAGATGTGAGTGTTTCATCTGACAATATGGTAGTTACAAACTCTCCGGTAGCAAAATTGTGTTTATCAATGGCATTGTTCGTAGTAACGGTATAAAAATCGCTGGTGGGCATCGCTTGGAATCCGGGTACGCTGGCGCTGCGCAAAATGCTGTTTGTAAATATGTCTTCTAACGTAAGTGTTTGAGAGAAAACAGTGATTGAAATTGTGAGGGATAAAATGAGGAGGGGGATTTTTTTCATATAAGATTTTTTTAAAATTATAAGTTTGCGAAAATAAAAAATGTTTTCAATAAAATAAATATGTTAAGAAATTTTTAAACTGTAGGATTTTTGGGGATACTTACAATTTTTCAAAGTCTTTTGAGTAGTCAAGAATCATAATTGAGATTTTATGTAGTTTTTTAATTCGGATATATCTGTACAAATTCCTGATTGTCTTGATTTTTCGACACTTCCCATTTCTTCATCAGTAAGGGTAACAGGGGGTAGAAACGAGTATTTTTCTGTTTTATAATTTGAAACTTCAACTTGAAAATTCTCTCTTTGCGCGTATGCAAGGATATTATCTAATTGTGCGGTGTTTGTTTGTTGAAATATTGTGTGAGTGTCATTTGGTTTAACTCGTGGTTTAACTTTCTTGTTATATCGAGAGTGGTTAGTAATTAATTTAATTTATTGATTTATAAATGAATATAAATGTCTTAGATTGTAATTTCCTCGCCCATTTTAGAGCGGAAAATGATTAAAAAACTTCGGTTGGGTAACGTTTCATTGTAAGTGGGTATCTTTCGGGATATTTTAAACTATCTATTTCTAAATCAACATCAAGGGCTTCCCATCTTATACCCTCTTGTCCGCAGCACATCTTCACATCAAAAATATCCGATACTGTGGCATTTCTAAACCACGGCAGCCTATCATAAGAAAGATAGTAATCGTTTCCACCTACCGAAATAAATATACCATCGGGCATAATAGAACGTACACTAACCGATATGTTCTCTGAATTTTGTTTTAAATTCGTTTTCATTTTTAAACGTTGGGCTCATAATTCGTTTATATCGGTGGCAAAAATAGAATTTTATTTGAGTGGTTATTTTTTTGGATGACAAAAATTTGGGGATATTCATTTTATATACCCTCTGAAAAGTGTGTCATTAAAAATCAGTATTTTGAGGTAAAAGTAAATAATATATTTTTGCACCTGAATTAGAAAGGGTATAATATGATAGACCAAACGCAAATATTAAACTATCTATCTTCCAATAAGCAAGATATTAGCCAAAAATACAATTTAACCAAATTAGGTATTTTTGGCTCGTATGCTCGTAATGAGCAAACAACGGAAAGTGATTTGGATTTAATAGTTGAATTTGAAGATAATACATCTAACTTATCAGATAAAAAGGATTTTTTGCGAGCAGAGATAGGCTCGGCGTTTAATTTGCAGGTAGATGTTTGCAGAGAAAAGTATATTAAGCCCATTTTTCTTCAACACATTTTAACAGATGCTATATATGTATAATCTAAGCAGAACAGATTATTTTTGTCTATTAAATATGCTTGATGCTATTGAAAAAATTAAGCAATATTGCACGCCTTTTACTTCTGCCGATGATTTTTATAACGATTCGCAAGCGTTTGATGCAAGTTTAATGAACTTTATAATCATAGGCGAAATGGTAGAAAAATTATCTGATGAATTGATAGATGCTACCGAAAATAACATAAATTGGTTTAAAATAAAGGCTTTCAGAAATATTTTGGCACACAATTATTTCGGAGTTGATGCCGAAGAAGTTTGGCAAATTGTACACGGTGGATTACCGATACTTGAAACGCAATTAAAGGAATTGGTAAGCTAAAAATGGAATTTCCCCTAAAACCAATAAAGGCGGTTAAGGAATTTAAAAATAATACTTTAAGGTAATATTACCAAATACCAACCCCCTATTATTTTTCAATTCATTAACCGCCTTTAACGTGTGGTAATTTTCGATAATCTCAACCGCTTTAGGCTGCAACGGTAATCTAATCAGTTTACCTGTTTTCTTTCGCGTGTATATCAATCTGCCGTCAATCAGATTATCGCTTGTCATATAAGCCATATCCACAAAGTTAATGCCGCCTGTGTAATACGAAAACGCGAAAAGATTTATCGCCAATCGGGTGTAATTGTCTTTAAGCACCTCAATAAAATGGGATACTGTTTATGTAATTTAGAAATAAGTGGGGATTATGTGGGGATTATCTGAAAACAAAAATCGCTAATAATTTGATTTTTAAACTATTAGCGACTTTCTTTGTGGTGCTGGACAGAATTGAACTGCCGACACACGGATTTTCAGTCCGTTGCTCTACCAACTGAGCTACAGCACCAGCCCGTTTTAAGAGGCGGCAAAAATATACTTTTTTGGCAATCTTAATGAGAAAATAAAATATTTTCAGAAACTAGAGCCATCGTAAAGAAAATCCCGTTATTTTGTACGCATAAAATAATGAGAAAATCAAATTTTATTGTTATGGATACTAAGATATTACAAATTACAAATGATGTTCAATAGATTGGTGTTTTAGATAAAGATATTCGCACGTTCGATATTGTAATGGAAACAAAGTATGGAACTACTTACAATTCCTATTTCATTAATGCAGATAAAAAAGCAGTGGTAGATGTGGTGAAAGAGAAGTTTTTCCCTGTTTTTGAAGCTAAATTGCGGCAATTATGTAATCCCGAAGAGATCGCTTATATCTTTGTTAGCCACACAGAGCCCGATCATAGCGGAGGTTTAAAAAGATTATTAAAAATAGCGCCAAACGCAACGGTAGTGGCATCAAATTCCGCCATTGTGAATTTGAAGGAACAGCTGAATATGCCATTTCAATATGTTACGGCAAATGATGGGTTCGTTACCGATTTGGGTAACAAGAAAATAACCACAATATGTGCGCCCAATTTACATTGGCCCGATACGGTTTTTAATTATTTACAAGAAGATAAGGTGCTGTTTACTTGCGATGCTTTTGGCGCGCATTTTTGCCACGAAGCGATGTATGATGACAAAGTAGGAAATTATGACGACGCATTCCAATACTATTTTGATGTTATTTTAAAGCCGTTCAGCAAATTCCTCTTAAATGCTATTGAGAAAATTTCACACCTGCAAATTGATGCAATTTGCACCGGACACGGACCGTTGTTAAGGGAAAGTTCTTTGAAAATAGTAGAGAAAACCAAGCATTTGTGTGAAACCTATCTCGAAAATTATCCTGAAAAAAACCGCATTTTAATTGCATTCGTTTCGGCTTACGGATATACAAAAATTATTGCGGAAAAATTGAAAGAAGGTGTGGAAAAAGTGCCCGGCGTTTCCGTTGATTTTTGCGACATTGAAACGATAGATCCGGCAACTTTGGGCGAAAAAATTGCTAAAGCCAATGCGTATCTGTTTGGAAGTCCTACCATTAACCAAAATATGCTCCCACAACTTTATACAGCGTTTGCTTTGATGACCCCACTTCGCGACAGAGGAAAATCCGCCGCCGCCTTCGGCGCCTACGGCTGGTCGGGAGAAGCCAAACAAAACCTCATTGCCAACATGCACAACCTGAAACTCAAGTGCTACCTAGATTCAATGTTTGTGAAGTTTATTCCTTCTGAAGTTGAAGAAGAAAACATCATTAAATTTGGAGAAATATTTGCGAAAGAACTGAAAATTTAAGAGTTTAAAGATTTAAAAAATTAAGAGTTTATGTTCACTTACAAACCTTAAATCTTTAAATCTTTAAACCTTAAAACCTTAAATCTTTAAATTTTAAATCTTTAAATCAAAATATCATGGCCAAAATAAACCTCTTCATCCCTTGCTACATGGACATGTTCAGTCCGACAGTACCTCATAGTGTTTATACCGTTTTGGAGCGTTTGGGAGATGAAATCATCTACAATCCTGAGCAAACATGCTGTGGTAAAAGGTTTTACCAGTTAGGCGAGTTGGAACTTGCTAAAGAACTTGCCAATCAGTTGCTGCAGGAGTACGATTTGAAATATCCGATGGTGGTTCCCACAACTTCGTGTGTTGGATACATGAAAAACTATTACAAAGAGTTGTTGGAAAATTCCGCAGAAGTAAACATGTTGCGCAACTTTACCCAAAACATTTACGAACTATGCTATTATATCGTTAACATTAAAGCGGTTGAAACATTAAATAACATTTTTAACCATCGGGTGTTTTATTTCAAATCTTGCGCTGCCCGAAATTTATACAAATTGGATGACGAACCCGAGTTGTTGCTAAGTAACACGAAAGGCTTGGATTTACTTATTGATAATGAGTTGAATACTTGTTGCGGCGCCAATAGCCATTTTGCACTTGCCAATCCTGAAGTTTCCGATATTTTGTGCCACAAAATTATTGACCGTGCATACCAAATGGGCGCTCAGTATATTACCTCTACCGATATACATTGTTTGCAACACATTAATGCGGTGTTAAATACGCTTGATATTACGTTGGAAGCGGTGCATATTGCGGATATTTTAGTGGGGGAACCTTTGTAATTTAAAAATTTAAATCATATTTTTATTTGCGCTCCTGTTTTCCCAAAACGTCTTTGGCGCATTTGATACTCGGCAATAATATCGAAAAGATGTTGTTTTCTGAAATCGGGCCACAGAATGGCAGGGAAAAAAAGTTCGGTATAAGCGATTTGCCATAACAGGAAGTTGCTGATTCTATATTCGCGGCCCGTGCGAATTAATATATCGGGATCCGGAATTTGATTGTTGCACAAAAATATGGGGAAACTGTATTGTGTAACAAATTGTTCTTCAATGCCATGCTCTATAATCTTTTTTACGGCGTTTACTATTTCCCAGCGACCGCTGTAACTTAAGGCAAGCACTATGGTTAAACCTGTGTTGTTTTTTGTGGTTTCGATGGCGTCTTGCAGTTCTTCTTGGCATTCCAAAGGAAGCGATTTCAGATTTCCTATGGCTTGTAAACGAACATTGTTTTGCATCAAACCCTCTAATTCATTCTTAATCGCTTTGACTAACAATTGCATAAGTGCATCTATTTCTTCTTTCGGGCGATTCCAATTTTCGGTAGAAAAGGCGTAGAGGGTAAGGAATTTTACACCCGCTTCGCCGGCGCCTTCTATAGCGTTTCTAACGGCTTCTACGCCATTTTGATGACCGTAAATGCGCTCTTTGCCGTGCTCTTCTGCCCAGCGGCCGTTGCCATCCATGATGATGGCGATGTGCTCAGGAATGTGCTTTCTCATCTTTTTTGTCCTCGTTGGTTCTTTAGTTTTACATTGGTTCTAACATCACAAAATCTGTCTTCGTTTCCGATTCGTACGGTAATGATCACTCCTGCAAAAGAATACCAGTCTGTTTTTATAGTAGAATAGCGTTGAGATTTAGGCGTATGTTTTGGATTTGAAGGATCTGCAAAATATTTGATGGCATCCAAAGAAGCAACAGGCATGGTGCCGTCATAAGGAGAAAAATCGTAATACAATCCGCCTACATCATCCAAATAATTGGTAAAAGTAAATCGAAGCCCCCACTCCGCACCTATACATATATATCTTCCAATATTTGCCTTAAATCCTATACCAAATGGGATGGCAAAACCTGTTAGTGCATATTTTTCCGACATGCCGTCACGTCCCTGTCCTTCTGTGCCAATTGGTTGCAAGTCGTAGGTTCTTCCATCGTAAACTCCCTGCGGGTTAAAAGAAAACAGGGCGCCGCCGCCAAAAAGATAAGGAGAGATTTGGTTTTTATGCCCCGCAGTATATACATTAAAAAAATTGATTTCCAATTGCGCAGATATTTCGGTGAGGGGAGATGAAAAAGACAAGTTCCTTTCTCTAAAATCCCATGAATACACATAGTCTCCATTTGCATGCAATAGAAAGTTTCCATTATCATCTTTTAGTCTTCGCAAACTGTGATTGTTTTCATCGGTAGCAGCAATTTTTCCGAATAAGATGTTTGCTTTCAATGCAATACGTGGCGTAAAGTTGTATCTGTAAATGAGGCCGCCTGCAAATTTCGCATTTTGAAACGGCATGCTGTTTAAATCGCCCAGGTAAAAAGAAGTGCCCATCAGCACTCCTATTTCAGAGCGTTGCGCCTGACAGAAATAGGAAGTTATGAGACATAAAAGAAGGAAACAGCTCTTTTTCACAAGTTTTGTTATCGAAACATTTTAACGATAAGGGTTTAAATTTATTTTTGCCGAAAAAATAATTATGAATTCTTCGTTCAGTATTTTTGAAGTATTAATGCTGCTCTGTTTTGCATGCAGTTGGCCCTTATCTATTTATAAATCTTTGAAAACCAAATTTGTTCTAGGAAAAAGCCCGGCATTTATGATGGTTATTGTCGTGGGATACATATTTGGTATTATTCATAAAACAGTGCACCATCCGAATATCGTTACCTATTTATGGGGCTTTAATATGTTATTGGTATCTTTTGATTTGGCGCTTTATTTTTATTATGCGCCGAAAAACAGGAGGGAAATCTCCCGATAAAAATCAATTAATTTTCTACTTTCAACTTCCCAGTTAAAATGTTCCAACACTGCTTTGCGTCCGTTTTTGCCCATTTCGATAGCCATTTCGGGATGGCTCTTTAAGTATAGAATAGCATTTACCGTTTCCTGAACTTCTGAAGGATTTACACAAATTCCACATTTATAATTATCTACCACTTTTCCCCAAGCCGGAAAATTGGATGCTATAACTGCCATACCGTTTGCCATATACTCAAACAATTTGTTGGGAGAACTGTTAATATAGTTAGGAACGGGATGCAAAATAATTAATCCTAAAGAAGATTCTCTAAGGATATTGAATAGCTCTTCCTGATTTATTTGCCCATAAAATTTAGCAAAAGAATGGCTTAGCAGCTCGCACTCTTTTTGAAGCGCCTCGTTTTCAATAGCGCCATAAATATGGATGGGTTCTTGTATTTGTCTTGCCACTTCTGCCATTTCCTGCGCACCTCTAATTCGGGTAACACCACCCGCATAAACAATAGCGCCGTTTTTTAATTCAAAATGAATGTTCTCCGCAGAATTTATGATAGGGTAGTTGGCTATTAAAATAGTATTGGGCTGGTAATTTTGATAGCGTTGCACAATTTCATCCACCACTGAAATAACTCCGTAGATTTTTTTTGCTGTTTGTTTTTCAATGTATCCGGATAGTGAAGCTATTATTTTTCTTAGACACGGTATAATATATGGTTTAGACATAATTTGCTTGGGCAGATCTTCATGCGCATCGTAAATAACGATATGTTTTTTTGCCATTTTCCGGGCTAAAAACAACAGCTCCGGATCATGAAAATGCAGTACATCCGGTTTATCTCTCAGAATAATTTTTTGCACTGATTTTGTGCCTTTAAAAAATCTGTTTTTTCGTCCTTTGCCTGGGAAACCCGCATCAATAATATTAACTCCGGAATTGAATTCATCTCCTTGCCCGTCAGCAACTACGAAACTAACATCGAAACCTGCTTTCCTTAAGGATACGCATTCTTTTTTAAAGATTCGCCCATCATGTCTTTTGTGGACTGTTGAAATATGATAAATTTTCATTGGTTACATCTTTAGTCTTTTATTATTTTTTTTTGCGTAATAATATGATAATATAATACTTAACAAATAAGCAGAGCTTCTGCCTATGGCGAAACAATAGAGCGCTATAATAACATTTTCATATACCACACAACCAATTAATAAACTCAGGAATGTACTGAAAGCGTAATAAATTTGCCATAAGAAGTTAATTTTTAGTTTATTCGCAATAATCAGTACATCAAAAAGAGGTATTGAAACAAAAGATAACAAAGCGGGTATTGTTAAAATTTGGGCATAATAAGCGGCAGTGTTCCATTGTTCGCCCAAAAATATTGAAAAGATAGTGGGTAATGATACTATTAATAAAGGAATTCCAATGATTGCAATGAATGAAACTATTTTTAGCATTTTTATATAAATGGCGCGACAGCAGCCGTAGTTATTAAATTCTTCGTTTGCCCGTTGGCGAAAAACATCTCTGATGGCAAAGCTGATCATATTTACGGGTGCAGAAAGCACCAGCATCGTCATTGCAAAATAACCAACTTCAACAGAACTAAAGTAGATGCCCAAAAAAAATACCGGAAGTTGTTGCCCTACCATATTTAACAACCGTCCCGGCATAATAAACTTTGGAAATTCTATAAACTCTTTGGCCAACTTCTTTGTTTGTGAAACAGATATTTTTCTAAATGCGGCTGCATCTTTTTCTAAAGCTCTGAAAACACAGAACCCTGCAGAAATGAGCCTGCCTCCCACATCTCCAACCACCAAGCCTTGAGAAAAAACTTTGACAAAACCCAAAACCAATTTACTTAAAGCAATGGCTGAGGCATTAGTTATTTTGTTAATTGCCAATTTCTTAAAATATCCATTTCTCACACACCATTCATTATAAGTGTTATAAATGATGATGGAGAAAGCGGCTATGGGGCAAACAAACAGCCATGTTTTAATTTGAGGCTCAAATGTTTGCGATAGAAAATCGGCAAAAAAAAGTTGCAAAAGAAAATAAACGGAGGTTAACACAAAAAAGCTTAAAAAGAGCGATACGCCCACCAAGTTAGCAGCGTCCTGTTTGGTTTTGGCAACTAAAATACCCAATTCATACTTTCCGCTTGAAAATTCGACCATAATTGAAATAATAGTGGTTAAAATTGCCAACAATCCAAATTCCGCAGGGGTAAAAACACGTGCAATAACCGGATAGAATAAAAAAGGAATAATTTGAGCTAAAACAGTTCCACTTCCCAAGGTGAGAATGTTTTTACCAAACTCATTTTTCGATATTACTTTTGTTATTTTTTTGATCATAGCTTAGAGGTCGAAGGCACGAAGGGGCGAAAGCACGAAAGCGCGAAGGGGCGAAAGCGTGAAGCCCCTTCGTGCTTTCGTGCTTTCGTGCTTTCGCCCTTTTTATGAAGATAGTGGTATAAAAACGGAAAAATAAATAAGAGTGCATAAAAGGATGCTCCCAAAAAATCCGTGAAGCTAAAAAAACCAAAAGAAAAATTTATGACAAACAAGAAAAAGAGATCTCCCAATTGTTTAAGATGAAACAGGTAAATGATAGAACTCCACAAAAGAACTGCAATATAGATAATTAAGCCAATAATTCCGGAAAAAAGAAGCACAGAAAGGAAAAGATGGTGCGGATAAAAGTATCGTTCTGTTTCTTTTTGAAAGATTTTTAAAAAATTAAAACCATCTCCAAAAATTTTATGAACGACCGTATATTCATCAAATATTTTTTTACTCAAAGTCCACAAATTTTTCCTCGACGATATAACGGAAACAATATCTTTTTTCTGAAAGGGAGTACTTGCAATACTTTCATCATCATCAACTTTTTTCTCAAGATCGTCTTCAGGGGTACTTATCTGTTTATCGAAAAAATCCACTTTTATTAAGCGAGATGAAGCTGCGCTGTTGATACGATAAGAAACTAATTGAATATTGATATTCGTCTTGTGGCTATTTATGAAAAATATTTTTTCCGCTTTTTCGGAAATCAAAGGAAAGTAGGATAAAAATGAAAAAAGCATCACTAAATTGAACACGGAAAGTGTAAGAAAAAGAAGCAGCGTTTTATAGGAAAGTTTGTTTGCAAATGCTTTTTTGAACAGAAAAGGGATTAACAATAAGAGACAAACAATAAAGAAAAAGCCAAAAAAAAAGAAAAAGCGTCTTGACCCGGAAAGGAAACCAACAAAAATAAAAAGTTGTAATGCTACCAAAAGCCATGCTTTATATTTAATCTTTTCCGGTGAACGAAGGAGCATATACAATCCGAAAACTAACCCATTTAGAAGAAATAGCGAGAAAAAATTATAGTCGGAAACAGGTGATGCTCCCCATCTAAAATGACGCATCTCACTAATATATTTGTAAGAAATAAACTGCGGAGAGTAAAAGAATTTCCATAGTCCAAGCAAGGAAACAATAATGGAAAAAAGAATGAAATATTTGCCAATTTTTTCAATTAATATCATAAAATCATGCTTAGAGCGCACATTATGGGCTAACAAAAACAAAAAAACGGAAGTAAATGCAATTTCCTTTAAAAAATTTAACGGTAACCCTTTAAAAGGATAAACTGTACATAAAAGCGCTATTAATTCAATCAAAATAAGCAAAATAACAGGGCAAAATATTTTTACACTTCTCACAAAAGATTGTTTTGCCTCTTTAATATTTACAAGTTGGTACAGGGTAAAGAGGAATAGTAACGGGATTAAAAGAAAAATGGCGTATGGTATCGCATTTCTCGCAACGTACAAAACGATAAAAAAGGCTAACAATGAAATCGGATTAAAATTTTTCACTTCTTACGAGAAAATAGTGCGCAAAAATAAGATTTTTATTCCTTTTTGCTTCTAAATTTAGAAAGTACAAACATTTTCAGCGCTCCTCGTTCCGATTTTGTTAATCCGACATAATAAACAATACCTGCCGAAGAAACCACCGTTATGGCGGCCACACCCACAATTCTCCAAAACGACGCGCTACAACTGTAGTAGAAAAACACCGGCAGTATGAACGTTAACAGCGTTACGCCCGAAATAGGTAGCATGACATGTTTAAAATAGTTTAGAACATTCATTTTCAGCATGCTTTTCATAAAATAGATGCGGCTTAGCTGGGCAATAGCGGTAAGCACAACAAGGCTATACATGGCGCTTTGCGGAGGAAATCCTAATTTTAAAAACAGGTAGGAAACCGGCAAAGTTAATAGAATGATGGAACTTGTAACAATTTGATACATTTTTATTTTTCCGGTGGCATGCAGCGCTGCTACAAACGGATTGGCGAGCGATTCAATAATAGCATTAATAATGATTAAACGGGTGAAAATAACCGTGTAATCGGGCACAGTGTTTTTTAACCATATAGATAAAATGGCTTGTGTTTCAATAAGAACAGGTATAGAAAGAATTAAAACCAAATAGTAACAAAATTTGGAACTTTGAAATACCAATTTCATCATCTCGCCCGATTTGTCTTCCGGATCCACAGAATATGATTTCATGATTTGCGGGCGTACTGCTGTAAAAAAGCTAAGCGAAAACTGGCTTAACGCGGAGTAAACCTGTACTGCAACGCCTCGTGCAGCATTGATTAATACTCCGAAAAACAAATTGAGTAACAGTGTGATCCCCTGACTTCTTGCTACTGTGGCTAATGAGCCCGTTATATTCCATCCTGCAAAACCAAGCACCTCTTTAAACATTGCGCTATTCCAGTAGTATTTTAGTTTGCACTCGGGAAACTTTAAAGTGGAATATGCGATATAAGCAGCTGATATTAAGATTTGTACAAGAAACAGCAACACGGCGTATAACTTCAATTTGTCTCCCGGCAGATAGATGAGCACAAATAGAATTGCCAATTTGAGAGCCACTTCCAAAATGCCCAGATAGGCATATACTTGCAGTTTTTCACGTGCGGTAATGATGGCTAAATAAGGCGTTGTGATGATGCTTACCACAAAAGTAAGAATGGCAAAGTGAAGTACCCATGCGGCAGCATTCATTCTATCGGCAGGAATGACCGCTTTTGTTTTTAAGTACCACAGCCCTAAAGTTTCTGTTAAGGCGAAAATGACTATCGCAATTATGATAAAAATCAGCACATTAATACTAAAAATCTGTTTCAGTTTGGTGTGATTTTCTACGCCGAGTTCTACCGCAAAAAAGCGTTGGGAGGCAGTTGCCATAGTGGCGCTCAAAAAGCTGAACATGGTTACTACGCCGGCAACGAGCTGATAAGTACCGTAGTCGGTTTCGCCCAGCACATTAAGCACTACACGCGTGGTATAAAACACAATGAGCAACATGAGCAACATCCTGAAATAGAGGGCAGCGGTGTTTTTTGCGATGCGGGATTTGTTGATTTGAGGCATAAGACTTAAATTGCCGTCAGCTTTAGCTGACGGAAAATAATAGAGTGTGCAAAATTAATTTTTTTTGGTTTGTAATTTTTTTTGTGAGTTATAATCTCTAAAACAAAACGTACATTTTTTCAAAACGAACGGTACATTTTTTTGCACACGTTAAATCGAAATGCAAAACTACACTTTTATTTTTGAATTGACAAAATTATTTTCCCGCTTGGTTAATGAATTGTGTAATTATTTCTTCCACACCGCTGCTGTCTATTTTGGAAGTGCGATATAAAGAGTTGTTTTTTAAAAGGACAAGAAAATTTGTTCGTGTAAAATCGTTTACAGAAAACAGGAAAAAATCATCTATCATTTTCTTGTTGTCAGGAACGACACTTACCGCTAAAATACTATCAAATCTGCGGTTTTTTTCTTCAATAATAAAACACCAAAGAGAAATGTCTTTGTGTTCATTTTTTACGGCAAAAATAATCGGCAATTCAGACACTGTTTTTTCGGCTTCAAACGCTGTTAAATCTTTATTTAAAAGCCATTGAAAAATATCGTTTCGGATATTCTTTTTTGCCTTTTTGATAGCATAAACTCCTTTTCGCCAATTACTCGGAAACATCCAATACAACCTTTCCTGTGCATCTCTAAAAAGCTGTTCATCAACTACCGCTTGGAAAGCCTTTGGAGTTATAACCCATTCGGAGCGAGGGTTTTTATATGATTTTTGTTTCAGGCGTCCCCATATTTTGTTGTAAATGCGAGTGCCGATATAAGTTTCGTCAGTCAGAATTTTTATTACTTTCGACCTATCCCACCGTTTACCATTGGCTGATAATATGCCTTTTTGATTTAACAGAGCAACAATGTCGGGAATTAAATACCGCTCTTTTGTAAACAGATTAAATACCTCTCTGACGGTTTCGGTTGTTTCATCTTCTTTTGGTACAAATGTAACTCTTTCGTTTGCAATCTGTTTGTGTTCTCCTGTTTTTAAAATACGAATTGGCTTTTTGTTTACGTCCAATAATTGCCGAGCCATTCCGTAAACGGCTGTTCCGCCTGCCGAATATCCTTGTTCGGAAACTTTTACGCAACCATAAAAAACTTTATCGCTCAACTGACGGCTGTATTCTGCCGCCATATAACGATGTAGAGATATTTCCAAACTTGCAGAAAGTTGATTGGTTGCATTGGGAAATCCTCTTGAAACATAGACTACTTCTTTGCCGTGTTTTCTGCACAAATAGGTCAAATATGCTGCTTCGTCTTGGTCTTGAAAACGTCCCCAACGAGAAACATCATAAACAAATACATAGTCAAAGTGCGGTGCTTCGATATTTTCAATCCAATTGGAAAACAAGCGTTGAAACGCAGGGCGATTTGCTAATAATCCGGTCTTCCCCTCATCGGCTTCTTCGTGTATTATTTCAATGTTGTGTTCATTAGCAAATTTTTGAGTATGCTGTCGTTGAATAGCAACTGAATTTTCCTGCTTGTCTTCTGCCGAATGCCGGTAATAGGCTATTGCTTTTTTGCGTGTATGTAGAGAAAAAATCGACATTGTTTAGATAAAGGTTTCCATAAGTTTGTAAAGATCGGCAAATACGCTTTGCTCTTTCTCCGTCAGTTTGATATTGAGGTTTTTCTTTACGTTCAATTCCTGTATCAGATTTTTAATTTGAATGGAAATACCTGATAAGTGTGTTAATTCACTTAATTCTGTTACAGACATTTTAGACTCTGTAAGAAACAGTTCAATATATTCTTCATACAAAGAGGCTGTTGCGAAAATTTTGTAAAGAGCTGTGAAATCCTTCCGTCTGTACAGCAAATTATCATTGATTTTTCGGAAAAGAATTTGTATGATGTCATCAACCTGAAATTGTTTTATTCTTCGTAATTTAGGAATAAGTTGTGTAA
>Ga0123356_10001336_pt1 | contig 27266 bp, 24 predicted proteins | sample TergutEmb28metaG_2_FD_92546 | JGI IMG/M metagenome (GOLD analysis project Ga0123356, IMG submission 92546) | Embiratermes neotenicus P3 segment gut microbial communities from Petit-Saut dam, French Guiana - Emb289 P3 | ecosystem: Host-associated > Arthropoda: Insects > Digestive system > Gut ...
GGTTACGGTAGTGGGTGGGTGTGTTGTGTGTTTTGTTGGTGGTGTTTGTTTGTTTTTGGTGAAGTTTTTGGTGATTAGGTTTTGTTGGTTAATTCTGATTGGGTGTTGTTGGGTGGTTTTTTTATTTTATAATCGTTTAGGGCAACAGCGGTTGTTAGGTTGACAGCATTGACTGAACAGTTACGAAAAAATAAAGAAAGATTGTTGGTTTGTTACACTATGCGGCAGTCACGGATTTGGGTATTGCCTTTAGTGTCTACATAAACATTGTAGGAGCCAACAGTATAGGTGTCTGCAGCATTGTTGTTGATACTGAAGATCTGCGAAATAATGGTGATTTTTCCGTTGGAAAGCTTTTCTGTAACAATAATTGTAAGATCGTTCTTGTTTCCGTTAAGCTGCTTTACTGAAGCTGATGGAGTTATACTGCCCATTGTTGGTTTTGTTTCGTCCCAGTTTGCGATAAGTGTGATACCAGTTGTTATTGGAGTATCGAAATCAAATGGCGCTCCATCGTAAACCCAGCCTGCAAAAGTGTAGCCAAAACGAGTTGGAGCATTGGGTTCAACTAGGAGACGACCGTGCTCAATGGTCTGGGCAGATACATCACTGCCACCCTGTGTATCGAAGGTGATCGTGTAAGTGCCCAATTCTATTAAGAAAGTAAACTGGTTCCAATCCCGAAACAGCTTACCCTCCTTTACACTATACCAGTTAACAGCAACATCATACCCATTGTTGCTAAACGTTAGCAAAGCAACCATACCTACGCCCTCGTGGTAGTAGTCCATGTCTTGAGCATCCACCAAAAGCTGCGGCACAGCATTACCATATATGCTCCTGTCAACCCGCATGACCAAATCATCATAGTGAATATGACCACACAAAACCATAATGATATTAGCATGCTGACTTGCAAATTTGTCCCAGACATTTTGACCATTATTACCGGCAACATCATAACCACTTGAATCATCATAACTACCATCATACGACAGATACGAATGAGTTACCACAATCACACGACAATCCGGATTAGCCGCCACAACATCATTAGCCCACTCAATCACAGGGTCTCTAGGAACAAAATCCAAACACATCATTAGATAGGTTGCATCGTCAGTAGTGAAGTAGTAGTAGGCACTATCCAGTTTGCCTTCTTCATAGGCACCACCAAAGATAGGGAAAGTTGAATACTTACTGTAGGACAGATATTCATTGAAAAACGTCGTATCTCTAAGGTAAGGCATATCCATGTAATCATGGTTACCTGGAACAAAGATATAGGGTACAACACCATCCAGCTTTGCGAAACTGTCTTGGACAAATTGCCATTCAAGTGCAGTATTTTTCTCAGTAAGGTCGCCTACTTGAATCATAAATTGGATATTGCCTCCTTGAGCATTATTCAAGATCCAATCAACCAGATCATCTAGAACCTCAGGGTAATACAGTGTCAAATGTTGAATATCGGGAACAACCACAATAGTGTAGTCACCTATAGCAAATTCTGGCGATAGCCATTCAATCCACACGCGAGCATCATTGCCCTGTACAGAAGTGTCCTTGTAAACTCCGCCAAGGGTACTATCGAGGAGCCAATTTGCCATAAGACCCGCTTCATTGCCCACAAGTTGTGTGTTCATGTTTGACTGTATCTCAAACTGAGTGCGTACAATAGACCAGATACGGATATCTGCGAGCTCACCAAAGAAACACCTTGCATTATCCCACATGTAGTCACCGCCAATTTTTAGAGGACGAAGAGGTATGGTGTTTTCCATAATCGAAAAGGTCTGCTCATCCGCCTTGACACCATTGACATAACAGGTAAGCTTATGGTTTTCGCTATCTTGAACAATGGCGACATGAACCCAGGCACCCAGTTTCACATTTGCGTAGGCAGTATAGTTTGCTTCATTTCCATTTGCTTCCTTCCAATACAGCCAAGGGTTTCCATCAGATGTAACACCAAAATTAATGACGGCTAAACCGAAACCGTCAATTGCTCCGTTACCTGCAATGACACCTATCGTTGGACTGGTTGTTGGCATTTTCACCCACGCCTCAAAAGTCTTTGGCGATGCAGGAAGCTTATTGGTGGAAACAAGTTCAATATCCCCCGAAGAAAAATCAGTCCCACCGCCTACAAAAGAACTGGTATATTCTGCGTTGATTGTAAGGCTAAATTCTTTAATAGAGTCACCTTTAGCATTTTCTGCCTTAATAGTGCAGTCAAAAACTCCACTGGTTGTTGGTATACCGGATATAATACCGTTGCTTGATAGTGTTAGTCCATCCGGGATATCGCCACTAACTTTGCTCCAAGTAATTTTGTCACCCCCAGACACGAGTTTTTGTACATATGGCAAATCAACGGTACCGGGCAACAAATTTTCAGTAGTGATGGAAGGCAAACGATACGGCAGTGCAGTAATCTTGATATCATCGTAGGAGCCGACCGCGCCAAAGCCCATAATCAAGCCAAAGGAGCCATCATCACCCCATCGGGGAATTTCAGCGTTGGCTACTACAAGAGTGCTGTCGAAATAGATATCCCCGTATTCACCGTAGACCTCAATCATTACGTGAACAGGCAATCCGTCGGACATATCTTTAGGTGCCGGACCCGAGGGAAGACCAAAATTGGGGTATGGTGCCCACGTTGGATAATCATAGAACCCCGCGCCTGTTGATTGAGTAGTCTGCCAATAAAATGCGGAACATGTAAGGGGACCTGGATAAGGGGGGTGCATATCAAAACCAAGGCCCATCCAGCTATAATAAACCAGACAATCTTCAAACCAGAGGTTTGCCTCAAAGCGAAAATTCTCTAAATACCCTACATCATCATTAAAAGTGAGCATTACTGGTTCCAAGTCATCAAACATATCGGCTGGTTTGTAGTTCTGGTGTAGTTTTCCATTGGAGATGCTCCAGTCTCCGTGGTGGGCTGTCCAGCCTTCAGGAAGATCTGTTAGTCCATTAAAACTCTGCGCAATAACGATTGTCTCTTCGGTGACTGTTGATACATCGGTTACTTTCAATGGTGGGGTGCCTTCGGCAGCTTGTGTGGAAAGTGTCATAAAGGGCATTAATGCCAGTAGCATGAGCAGGGATAAAACAACCAAGAATATTTTGTTTATAGATTTGTTTTTCACAGGGGTCACTTCGGTTTTGTGTGCTTGTATAGAGAGGGCTAACTAAAATATAAATTGTAGTTCAACCCAAGTTAATGTTTGGTTGATAATGTTTTAAGTGGTAAGGGCAACACACTCCCGTGTAGTCAGACCCCGTACACGGTATTAGCCGCTACTGGTTTGCACTTTTACCGGTTTCCGGCATCATTTCGGCCCAACTAGGATAACTTTAGGGAATAAGTTTAGGGGATAAACTAAATTTAGAAGCGTTCAGTCACAACCGAGCTTTCCTTGGAACCTCACACACCCGTCCGTACTCATAATCAATCGCAAACACCAACGAAAAATCAGCTATAGCTACAAGTCTAGAGAGTGACTACTAAAAGGTCTAAAGGTCGGGAAAGTCTCGATGATAAAGTCTACATCGCTGTGCTCGTTTGCTCTCCACGGGCATAAGAGTCAAACATCAGTTGTTTAACACATATTTTTAGCAATTGGGATAACGATCTTTTTTATCATTATCAATGGATCTTATCTTGAACACCTAACCGTACAAAAAACGCATACACCAGTAGACACTACATATCACTGTTTGATGTGCACAACAAGATAAGCAAAGCGTCACTTGGATTCTTTTGCGTAATTTAGAGCCAGAAAAGCCTATCTTGAGAGGTCATATCCTCTGGCTGTGACCATTTTGCCGTTGATGATTTTAGTTGCGGAGTTACCCACGACTATGGTTGTAACCATGTCGATGTCGTAGTTTAGCATATCTTGCAATGTGGTGATTGTGAATGTTTGCCCTTCGCGGCCTGCTTGTCTCACAATACCCACTGGGGTCGCAGGGTTGATGTGTTTTAGCATGATTTCGTAGGCTTTGGCTAGGGGTTCGATGCGCCCTTGACTCTGGGGGTTGTATAGTACAATGGACATATCTGCGGATGAGACGACTTCGAGGCGATGTTCGATTTTTTCCCAGGGTGTCAAGAGGTCGCTTAGGCTTATGACTGCAAAGTCACTGACCAGGGGTGCGCCTAGGAGGGCGGAGGCGGCTGTAGCGGCTGTTACGCCTGGCACGATTTCGACGGGGATGGCTATTTTGTCTTTGGCGGCTACTTCGAGCACGATACCTGCCATGCCGTAGACGCCGGGGTCGCCACTGGAGATCATCACAACGGTTTTGCCGGTTTTTGCGTTGTCAACTGCGATTTGTGCACGCTCGACTTCTTTGCCCATAGTACCTGAGATGATTTCAGTGCCTTTTTTAGCGATACCCATGACCAATTTGATGTATGTACCGTAGCCTACGACGACATCGGCTGTTTCGATGGCGATTCGGGCTTTGGGGGTCATGTGTTCGGGGCTGCCAGGGCCGATGCCAACTACGCTTATACGCCCTCGGCTATCGCCACTGTTACCCCATTTTGTTTGGTCTTCTTGAGAATTAGCTTTGAATTGTTTCCCGCTATCAGTAAAGCTGCTCGTTCGCATACTCCTCCAACACCAATTTTTTCTTGAACCATCGCTGAATCCGGCGACAAGTCCTCATATGTAACTGAACGAAGGGCATCGACACTTAAAAACTCAAGCGGTGCACCCAATGCTTTCACTGCATCAAGCATAGGCTGTGAATTCCGTTTAATATCCACGGTTGCAAAACAATAAACCCGAGCCAATGGCACACGGGTTTTTTCTAGGGCGGATGTGACGGCGGCGATTATACTGCTAGCGGGTGATTCTTTTCGGGCCCCCAACCCTACCACGATAAGTCGGGTTTTTAGGATGATTATGGGCTTTGTGCAGTGGGTAGAGTTGAGGGGGTCGTTGGTGATTATTATGCCTGCGTCATAGCCGTCGATTATCTCTATCGCCTGTGTTATGTTTTGTGCGGTTTGTACTTCAAAGGCACATAGGGCGTCAGGGGGAATTTTGTGTTCGCCTATAAGCACAACGGCTAAGCGGTCTTGGTTGACGATGGCTGCATTTAAGGCAACGAGACTGGAGGGGTTTTGGATGGAGAGGTGTAGATTTCTGGCGAGGCCTTCCACGCTTTGTTTACCCAGAACATCAGTGGCGGTGGTTATGACAGGGAGGGCATTTATGCTTTGGGCAATGGTGTTGGCTAAGTCGTTGGCTCCCCCTAGGTGTCCTGAGAGCAGACTTATGGAGAACTGGCCCATGACATCTACGCCTATAACCGCGGGGTCGGTTAGTTTGCTCTCCAAAAGAGGCGCAACGCAACGGATGGTTATGCCCAAGGCCATTACTGCGACGATGGCATCCACTTTATAATAGGTTTCTTGTATAAAGTGGGCAAAGTTTGTGTTTATGGCAACGATACCGGGTTGAATGTATTTTTTTGGGGCATAGATCGTTGTGTTCAGGCCCGCAGCGTTTAGACCCTTTTGGATTTTTAGGGCTGTCTGGATGCCTTGGCGGGTAATCGCAACAACGACGATACCGCGTTCATACATTGTTATTCTTCGCCTTTACGGAACCCTGTGGTGAATTTGGGATCATAGAGTTTTGATAAATCGTAGATTTGGGGGTCTAAGACTTTGCCCACAAATATCAACGCTGTTTCTGTAATGCCTTGAGCTTTAACTTTTTCTACAATATCTGCTAGAGTGCCTTTCACAATTTTTTGTTCGGGCCAAGTGGCTTTGTAGACAACTTGGCAGGGGGTGTCTTTTGTGTAACCGCCCCGGGTTAGTTCTTCGATGACTTTGATGATGTGGGGGGTGCCTAAAAAGATAACCATGGTTGCTTGGTGGGTGGCGAGTTTGCGTATGCTTTCTGCGTCGGGAACAGGGGTGCGTCCTTCGGGGCGAGTGATGATGACGGTTTGGCTGATGTTGGGTAGGGTTAGTTCACGGTTGAGTGCTGCGGCACCGCCTTGGAGGCAGCTAACGCCGGGAATACGGTAGTACTCTATGCCTTCTTTGTCTAGGGTAGTCATGACTTCTTGAATGGCCCCATAAAAACTTGGGTCGCCGTCGTGGAGGCGGACAACCAGTTTGTTTGCTTTAACGCCTGCAATTATGACGGATAGCATTTCGGGTAGACCCATTTTAGCGCTGTCATAGAGTTCAGCGTTTTTTTTGCAGTATTGCAGGTATTGGGGGTTTAGGAGACTACCGGCGTAGATGACCACATCGGCTTGTTCGAGCACTTTTTTGCCCTTGAGGGTTATGAGTTCGGGGTCGCCTGGACCTGCGCCGATAAATACCAGTTTTTTCATTTTTTGCCACTTCCGTTTCCGTTTTGTTTCCAATGGATAGGAACCGGGCTTTTTTTAACAATAGCTACTGAGAAGTAGTCTTCGGTTACATCCCAATATTGGACATCGCTAAGTTTGCCCACCAACACATGTTCTTCAGGTAAGGTGCAGCGCTTAACTAGGGCAACGGTTGATTCGGGGGTGAAGCCGGATTTGAGTAGGATCGGGAGGAATTCTTTGAGGTGAAAGGCGCATTTCATGAACACTAGGTTTTCTGCGTGTTTGGCTGCGTCTTCTAGGCGGGTTGGGCTTAGATCGGTTGGGATGATGGTTACGGCTTCTTCTTTTTCTGCTAGGGGTAGTTTGGAGCTGGCTGCGACGGCAGTGACTGAGGTGACGCCGGGGATGATTTCGAGTTCGATTTCAGGGTAGGTTTCTTTTACGAATTCGTAGAGGTAGAGAAATGTACTATAGAGCATGGGGTCGCCTAGTGTGATAAAGGCGACGGTGCCTTGTCTTGCTTTGTCGGCGACTATGGCTGCGTTTTCGGCCCAGAGTTTACGGTTGTTGAGGTCGTCGCGGGTCATGGGGAAAATGAGTTCGAGGATTTCGACGGGTTTTCTGCGTTCCGCTAGGATGGGTTTAACCATGCTTAGAGCCATACTGGGTTTTTTTGCGTGACTTTTGGGTACACAGATAAAGTCTACTTGTTTGAGTGCTTTTGCTGCTTTTAGTGTGATAAGTTCGGGGTCGCCTGGACCAACACCGATGCCGATAAATATGCCAACCAATCAAGTTTTCCCCTATAGTCTAGTTGCTGAAACTATTGTTATTGGATTTCTTGCCATCATCATGGTCCCGCTGTTTATTTGTTTTCCCTTCGCCACTGAAATGTTTGTCACACCGATGTCTTTGAAGCCTAAAACTTTCAACTCGGTGATTGTGACGGTTGCGGTTTCTAGTAATATAGCGTTGACTACGATACGGCCGCCTGGTTTGAGTTTGTAGTTGGCGGTTTGGATAATGGCCCTTAAAGTGACACCTCCACCGCCTATGAAAATGGCGTTTGCGTTGGGCAATGCGAGAAGAGCTTCAGGTGCTTTGCCTCGGGTGACCACGGCGATGTTTTCAGCATTGAATTTTCGCAGGTTGGTTTTTGTTAGTTCAGTTGCTATGGGGTCTTCGTCGATGGCGTACACTTTGCCTTTTGGACCTACCTGCAGGGCTGCTTCTACGGTTAAGCCGCCTGTGCCACAGCCAACATCGATTACGGTGTCGCCTTCGTTTAGGCGTGCTTTGGCGATTGTTATCACTCGGATTTCTTCTTTGGTGGGGCCTGGAACGGCATCGTTTTGAACGAATGCTTCGTCAGGTATCCCTGGTGTTTTATATGCCCATTCTTTATTCATATGCACTCAACATTGTTTATTGTTTGATAACCATTACACAAAGGGGCCCAAACTTTTGATCAGCGGTTTTTTCAAGGGTGGTTTGGGTGATTTTTTCGTTGTTTAGTGTGAGGTTTTCGCAGATGAACACGGGGGATTGCTTGTTTGCACCTGCGTCGAGGAGTAGGGTGGCGATGTCTTTTGGGGTAAACCCTTTTTGTGCGGGCAGCAAAAGGATGGTGCGTGCGCATTGATAGGCGGAGACGAGTTTGCTTTTAGCGTCGTCAGATACGTCGCCTTCGTGGAAAGTGAAGAGTCGTGCGTTGTCCCAGCTGATGCATAGACGGGCTGCGCATACTTGGAGGGAGCTGACGCCGGGGACAACGGTGATATCGTGGGGGTCAAATAAGCCGCTTTCGAGGGCGGTGTGTAATAAGCCAGAAAAGCCTGGGTCGCCTGTGGAGAGTAAAACGACTTCTTTTCCGGCTTTAATGGTTTCTGCGGCTTTTTTGAGAAGGTCGGGTAGGTTTTTAGCGGTTAAAACAGCCTGCTCGCTGCCTTCGGTTTGAGTGAAAAGTGATAGGCTTCTTGGGGCTCCAATTAATAGCTGTGCGTTTTGGACCGCGTTTTTTGCGGCTGGTGTAACGTAGTCTGCTGAACCTGGGCCGATGCCGACTATGTTAAGTTTTGCCAAGGTTTATCACACGCGTTTGTGTCCATACCAAGCACTCTACCATCCATAGCCACGATTACAACGCTTATCTTTATCTTGTTATCCACTCTGTCGCTGACACGTTGATGTACGCGTTGGGCGATGCGATTGTAGGTGGGCTCGGTTAGGTTTGTTTTTTGGAGAATTTCGGTGCCTTCGTCAGAGGTGTTTGCCACTAGGAGAGCGTTGATTGTTTGTTGGTTGGCTCCGACTGCGCCTGCGTATGAGGCGATAACTTCGTTTCGGGCATCGCCGACTTTGTGGTGTGTGTTAAATATGTTGGCTGCCAGTTTAACGATTTTGCCTGAGTGACCCAATATGATGATTTCTTTGACGTTTTTTTCGACGGCTTTGTCTATCATGTAGCCGACAAAGTCTCCGGTTTGTACGATGGCATCTTCAGGGGTGTTGAATTTTTCTTTGGCTATGCGTTCTCCGATATTGCCGGGCACATAGAGGATTCGTTTGTAGCCTTTTGCTAGGGCTACATCGATTTGGGGTACCAGTGAACGACGGCAGGCTTCTAGGGAGAGGGGTTTGACGACGCCGGTGGTACCAAGGATTGATATGCCATCTTTTATGCCCAGTTTGGCGTTCATGGTTTTTTTGGCGATGTTTGCGCCGTCTGGTGCACTTATGAGGATGTCTGCGCCTTTACCTGGGGGGAGGGCTTCTTTGACGGCTTCGGTTATCATGGCCCGCGGCACGGGGTTGATGGCGCCTTCGCCGGGGGGAACTTGGAGGCCGGCTTTGGTGACTTTGCCGATGCCGGTGCCGCTTCTGATGTTGATTTTGCCGTCGTTAGTTAGTTTGATGGTTGCAGTGATTTCCATTTTGTCGGTGGCGTCGATATCTTGTCCTGCGTCTTTGACGGCGGTTGCTTGTGCTTGGTCGGGGTTGAGTTTTTTGCTGGATTTGATGGGGACTTCAAAGCGCAGTCCGATGGGTGTTGGGATAACGACACGGTCGACAGGTTGTGTGACTGCTGTGATTGTTGCAGCTTTTGCGGCTGCTGCTGCGGTTGCTCCGGTGGTTATGCCGTATTTGAGGAACCGTGCCATAAGGTCACCGCTTAGGGTTTAGCCTCCGCCATGTTGAGCAGGGCGTTGAATATGGCGACGGCGATGGTGCTACTGCCTTTTCTTCCTTTGGTGATTATGTAGGGGGTTGGGAGTTTGGCTATGGTTTCTTTGGATTCTGCTGCACCGACATAGCCAACAGGCACTGCTACAATCAGTGCGGGTTTGACTTTGTTTTGTTGGATTTGTGAGGCTAGTTCGAAGGCTGCAGTGGGTGCGTTGCCGATGAGGAAAATTGCACCATCTGCCCCATCTTGAATTGCTAGGCGCACTGCGGCTGTTGATCGTGTGACGCCTTCTTTTGTGGCTATCTGGTTAGCTCGAGGGTCGTCGATGTAGGTTAGGATTTCTCCGCCGAATTGTTGTATTCGTCCTTCGTGGATGCCTGCCCGAATCATTTTGGTGTCGGTGATGATTTTGGCCCCTGCTTTTATCGCTGTGACGCCGGCTTGAACGGCTTGGGGGCTGATTTCTAAGAGTTGGGCGAATTGGGGATCGGCGGTGGTGTGGACGACACGTTCGATGATGGGGATGTGAGTTTTGGGTGCGGTGCTGAGGATTTCTTGGATTTCAGGACGTATGAGTTGCATGCTTTGTTCGTAGATTTTTGTGGATGTGGCGGGGTAGGCTTTGATGGGGATGCTTTTGAAAGGGGCATGGTGGTGTTCCCAGTCAGTGCCCAAGGCTTTGAGGGCTTTTTCTTCGAGGATTACTGCGATGCATTCGTCTGCGCCGATGGGTTCGCCGTAGAAGAGTTGGATGCCTTTTTTGGAGAGTTGGGATTGTTGGTTTTTGATTTCGATCATTTCAGGGATTTCTTGGGTGGTGTGGATTCCGGCTGCTAGGAATACGGGCACTAGTACAATTTTGGTGACGTTTTTCTTGGTGAGGTTGTCTATGGCTTGGGGGATGGTGGGGGTGTTGCGGATCATGAATGCGATTTCTACCAGTTTGAACGCTGAGCGTTCTCGTAGAAGGTTGGCTATTTTTTCGATGTTTTCTTGATTGTGAGGTAGTTTGCTCCCATGTCCGATGAGTATTAGACCGACATTTTCTAATGAGTTTGACACTAGTTTTTCCCCTCTTTATCGAATAATTTGACCGCTATGCCAATGGCATGGTCATCGCCGTTTTTGGCGGCTGATCTGAGGTTCTCGACTATAGGGATAAAGGTTTGCTTTAGAAGAATTGAAGTTAGATCATTTATAATTTGTTTTTGCCGTTCGTCTAGGTTGCCTAGCATGTTTAGGGCGGTGAGAAGTTCGCGTTTGCGTACTTGTTCGGCTTCGGAGAGGATTTCGGAGATGATTAGGCGTACGCTAAGGCTTTTCATGTCGTCTTCGAGAGTTATAAGTTCGTCAGTTAGGAGTTCTTGGGCGTGTTCGATGGTTTTCTCTCGTTGGGCCTTGTTTCTGTCGGCGATTGTTTGTAGGTCATCTATACAGTAGAGTTTGGCACCTGTGACTGCCCCGACGGTTTTCTCTACGTTGCGGGGATTAGAGATGTCGATTATGATCATAGGCCCAGTGTTGTTGCGCTGCGACATAAGACGGGTGATGATGGGTTTGGTTAGGAGGAAGTGGGGTGCGGAGGTGGCACATATGATGACATCGGCATCGACCATAACTTGATCGAATTTGTCAAATCTTACGGCTTCGCCTTTGAGGCCGTGGGCGAGTTTAACTGCACGATCATAGGTACGGTTGGCGATGAATATAGGACTTAGGCATCGGCGGGCAAGGGCTTTGGATACGAGGGTACCGATTTCGCCTGCGCCCATGACAAGGATTTTTTTGTCTTCTAAATTGCCCAGAAGAGTAACTGCTAGTTCAACTGCGGCTGATCCGATGGAGACCGCACCTTTGTTAATACCAGTTGTGTTGCGGACTCGACGTCCGACGGTCATGGCACGGTTAAAGAGATGTTTTAGGATGGGCCCTAGAGTTTTAGCGTTGTCGGCTTCGAGGTAAGCGTCCCAGACTTGGTTTAGGATTTGGTCTTCCCCTATAACCATCGATTCCATGCCAGAGGTGACACGGAGCAAGTGGTTAAAAGCCTCGGTGTCGATGCTGATCTCGGTTGCTTTTAGAACTTCGTTTGCGTGCGTTTTAGCTTGTTTGGCTAAGAAGTCTTTTGCCGCAACTGCGGTGGTTTGAGGGTTTTCGGCAACCAGATAGATCTCGATACGATTGCAAGTTTGTAAGTAGAGACATTCTTCTACGCCCGCTATGGCGCGTAGCTCGGCGAGCGCTTGAACTTTCTCTTTAGCGGCAACACTTTCCATCAGCATCACCCGCGCCGTCTTGTGGGTGATACGAACATTTAGTACGTGATCCGTTTTCGCCGAGGAATGCATGGTTGGATAAACCGACCGGCTTAAATATAACGTTTACGGAATTAAACGCGGGGTTAAGGGTGCGACATCATAGAATTGGTTTGGTTTACCTTCCAGGGGCACTGCCCTGCTTTGAAAACTTTGGAAACCTCCCCACAGATTTAGTCTGCGCGGATGGTTTAGTTGAGGGCAAACCCGCGTCGGAGACACTAGACATGCTCATCATCCCCGGCGGCAGTTTAATCGAATCCGGAAGCATAAACCAAAACGTTGCAACAGAAATCATCAAGATGGCAGAATCCGATAAATTTGTACTAGGCATCTGCTCAGGTTTTCAGGTACTCGCCAAAAAAACCGACGTGGGACGCCTATCCACAATTCCAATTAACCGTCAGGGATTGGGTTTACTTGACGCCGAACTCAAACCACTGATCTGCACAGACCGTGTAGAAGCCACCACAGTTAATAAGAGCTTTATCACCCACGAAGTGGGCAAACCCGTCACAGGTTTTCACTGCCACACCTATGGCGCAATCATCCTTCACAAAAACGCTCACCCCATAATCATAACCCACGCAAAACGACTCAACTATAAAAAAAACCCCCAAGACATCATCTCAGGAGCCGCAAACAAAAAAGGCAACGTCACCGGCGTATACATCCATGGCCTACTAGATCAAAACCCAACCATCCTAAACAGCATCACAGAAACCCTCGACATAAACCAACCAGAACTAGACGAGATAAAAAAAGCCAACGCAAAACTCATTAAAACCATCCAAAACGAAGTGGGCATCTCCACAGGCATCCATCAACAAACACCCATCCCACAAAAACCAGCCAAACTAGTTCTGATCACCGCATTGGGCAGCGGCTCAGGCAAAACTTTTCTCGTCACCGGCATCTCGGGGGCACTCAAAAAACAAGGCTACAAAGTCAGCGTGATCAAAGTCGGCGGCGACATCCGCGATCTAGTCTCCTCACTCTATCTGATCAAAGAACCCATCCACGAATACGCCTCTATCAAAATCGGAGAAAGCGGCTGGAGCCCACTTGAACAAGCCATCCCCCAAGCAAGCAAAGACTACAATTTCCTCATAGTGGAGGGCGCCATGAGCGCCTTTACCGGTCTGCTAAACGACAACTATAAACGACCCATGTCCACAGCCGAAGTTGCAGCAGCCCTGGACGCATCCACCATCTTAGTCGTTGGCTGCGATAAAGAAGGCATCGAGGGCGCACTCATCAACACCCTCAACTACAGCACCACCCTCCAAGCCTTGGGCGTCAAAGTCAGCGGCGTCATCCTAAACAAACTCAGAATCAGCTACCTTACCGAAGAAACCAAACAAATGATACAACACGCACTCGACACCGCAGGCGTGAAACTATTAGGCATGGTTCCACGACTCGACCTAGAAGGCAGAGGAATGATCCCCGAAATCGAAATCCGCTACGAAGACTTCGGAACCCAAGCCATTGACGCAGCCCAGAAAAACCTCAACATAGATTTGCTCACCCAAATAGCCACCCCCCCAAAAATAACCAAAATCAACTACGACACCTTCACAGCTAAATTCAAAAACCTCTTAACCAACTACAACTATAACGCTTCTAAAGGCGGCAAACCCCCAAGTGATAATTGACCTTAAACTCAACAACAAAACAATAATGATAGTAGGTGGCGGCACAGAGGCACACCGCAAACTCCAAAGTATGCTAAACGCCAACGCAAAAATCTGGGTGATAAGTCGAGAATTCTGCACAGAAATCCAACAGCTGGGCACAGAAAAACAAGTGGCACTTCTAAAAACAGGCATCCGCGATGCCCAAGCATTCGTAGACAGTCTAAACCCCAAACCCTACATACTCCTAGCAGCCACCAACGACCCCAATCTCAACACCCAACTAGTCAAAGCCGCAAAATACTACGGCTGCATGGTTTACTCAATCGATAACCCCGACCAAAGTGACTTCATTCTACCCGCAGTGGCCCATGTAGGCGATGTCAAAATCGCGGTTTCCACAAGCGGCAAAAGCCCCGCCATGGCCCATGTGCTACGAGAACGCATAGAAAACCTGATCACCAAGCAAGACCTCCATGAAATTGAGCTGCAAGCAAAGGCACGAGCGATTCTTAAAGCCACAGTCCTCGACGCTAAGCAGCGAACCAAAACATTATATGACATCCTTAATAGTGTGGAAATCAAACAGGCATTATCCCAAGGCAAACTAGCTGAGGCAGAAGAGTTAGCCATGAAACTAATCCAAAAGGTGAAGCCCAAATGAGTTTTCCAACTATACGCATGCGCAGACTCCGCAAAACTCAAGCCCTGCGCGACATGCTAAACCAAATCACACTCAACCCTGCACATCTGATTTACCCAATTTTTGTGGAAGAAGGGATCAAAAAACCCGTTCCAATAGCATCCATGCCCGGCATTAGCAGACTGCCACTATCCATGGTAGCCAACGAGGGCAACGCCGCCCTGGCACAGGGTATCAAAGGCGTGCTCCTATTTGGCATCCCAGCAAAAAAAGACGAAGAAGGTACCGCAGCCTACGCACCAAACGGCATAGTGCAACAAGCCATTCGCACACTCAAAAATACCTGCGGCGACGAACTAGTCGTAATAGGCGACGTTTGCCTCTGCGAATACATGAGCCATGGGCACTGTGGCATCATCCAAAACGGTGAAGTTCAAAATGATGCCACCCTCGAACTGCTAGCCAAAACCGCGGTGAGCTACGCAGAAGCAGGCATCGACATCGTCGCCCCCTCAGCCATGATGGATGGGCAAATCTTTGCCATCCGCGAGGCACTAGACGAAACAGAACACGAAAACACACCCATAATGGCCTACTCAGCCAAATATGCCTCAGGCTTCTACGGACCCTTCCGAGATGCCGCCGACTCCACCCCAAAATTTGGAAACCGCCACAGTTACCAGATGAACCCAAGCAACCACAAAGAGGCACTCCACGAAATGGAACTCGACATTGTAGAGGGCGCAGACATGCTCATGGTTAAACCTGCATTGGCATACCTCGACATTATTACAGCCGCAAAAGCTAACTTTAACGTACCCATCGTCGCCTACAATGTAAGCGGTGAATACAGCATGGTCAAAGCGGCAGCGCAAAACAACTGGATAGATGAAAAAAGCATCATCCGCGAAATTCTAACAAGTATCAAACGCGCCGGAGCAGATTTAATCATCACTTATCATGCTAAAGACGCAAAAACTTGGTTGCCCCCATGATCGACTCCAAATCTCAAACCCTCTATGAGAGGGCAAAAAAAGTTCTACCCGGCGGAGTTAACAGCCCCGTCCGTGCCTACGACCCGTATCCATTCTTTGTCGAATCCGCTTCAGGCAGCAAACTCTTTGATGTCGATGGCAAAATCTATGTGGACTATTGCATGGCATACGGAGCCATGCTCCTGGGTCACGCTCACCCCGAAATTTTAGAGGCAGTAAAAACACAACTATCAAAAGGCACATTGTATGGCGCTCCAACCGAGCTAGAAATCAAATTCGCCCAAGCAATCAACAACGCCTCACCATGCATGGAAATGATGCGTCTGGTAAATACAGGCACAGAAGCCACCATGCACGCTATACGAACCGCCCGAGGCTACACCGGCCGCAAAAAAATCATAAAATTTGACGGATGCTTCCATGGCAGCCATGACAACGTTTTAGTTAAAGCAGGATCAGGTGCAGCCACGTTTGGTGTACCCAACTCACTGGGCATCCCTGAAGAGTCAACCCACAACACCATCATTTTGCCCTACAACAACACAGAAGCTCTAGAAACAACCTTCAAAACCGAAGGCAACAACATCGCAGCAGTCATCGTAGAACCCGTGATGGGCAACGTGGGATTAATTTTACCCATCAAAGATTACCTAAATTACCTAAGAAAAATCACAAGCAAACACAACACCGTTTTGATCTTTGACGAAATCATAACAGGCTTCCGCCTGGCTTTGGGCGGCGCACAAGAATACTTTGGCGTCACCCCTGATATGGCGACACTGGGCAAAGTGCTAGGCGGCGGCTTCCCACTAGCCGCATTTGGCGGCAAAAAAGAAATCATGGAAAACATCAGCCCAACCGGCAAAGTCTACCAAGCAGGCACATTTAGTGGCAATCCCGTTTCCGCAACCGCAGGATACACAATCCTAGAATTACTCACCCAAAACAAAAACCAAATCTATCCCCAACTAGAAAAAAACGCAGCAGACCTTACAAAAACGCTAAAAGATCAAGTCGAAAGCTACAACCTACAAGCCCAAGTTCACAACATCGCATCTATGTACCAGATCTTTTTCACCAGCCAAGAAGTCACCGACTACGCCTGCGCCAAACACAGCGACGCCGCCATGTTCTTGGCCTATTTCCACGAGTTACTCCGGCAGGGTGTGTTTATTCCGCCCTCCCAGTACGAAACCTGTTTTGTCTCAGCAGCCCACACCCAAGAAGACATCAAATTCACCACCTCCGCACTCGACAAAGCACTAGCAAAAGCAGCCAAAACGAGGAATAAAACATGAAACTAACAGTTGGCACCCGAGGCAGCCAATTAGCGCTTGCCCAGACAAACCGTACCTTGGACTGGATTAAAACCAAAAACCCCACCATAGAGTTTGAGCTCAAAATCATCCACACCACGGGTGATAAAGAACACGGCAAACCCCTGTTTAGCATTGACTGCAAAGGCATCTTTGAGAAAGAAATCGACCAACAAGTCGCCAACGGCGAAGTCGACCTCGCAGTACATAGTCTAAAAGATGTACCCATCGTAGAGCAACAAACCGGCACCGTGATCGCTGCAATTCCCAAACGCGACTCACCCAACGACGTATTCATCTCCCACAACCAGATGCCATTCAATGATCTTCCACACGGCGCAGTTGTAGGCACAGGCAGCCTGCGCCGTTTAGCCGAAATCAAATACCTCCGCCCCGACCTCGACGTCCAACCTATCCGCGGCAACGTAGACACCCGCATCAAAAAAGTAGCAAACGGCGAACTCGCAGGCATTATCATCGCTGAAGCAGGACTCCAACGCCTAAATATCCTCAAAGAAATCACACAACGCCTACCACTAAAACAGTTTCCATCAGCAGCAGGACAAGGAGCTATTGCAGTCACCGCCAAAGAAAACAACACAAAAATCATAAACCTCGCACAATCCATCGAAGACCCCAACAGCCGAGCTGAAATCACCGCCGAACGTAGCCTAGTACTAAAACTAGAAGGCGGATGTCGTGTTCCCATCGGTGCAGTCGCCAAAGCACAAGGAGACAAACTCACACTGCTAGGCAGCATATTCTCACTTAGCGACCACCGAAAAATCAGCGCCCAAGCCAGCGGCACTCTTAGGCAAGCCGAAAAACTAGGAACCGAGGTGGGCGAAGACCTAATCAAGCAAGGTGCAGACGAATTTGAGAAGGAATGGAGAGAAAAGTATGGCGTATGGTAGAGTCTATCTCGTCGGCGCTGGACCCGGCGAATCAAAGTTACTCACAGTGAAGGCCAGCGAAATTATCAAAGCCGCAGATGTTTTGATTTATGACCGCTTAGGAGTCAGTGAAGAAATCCTGGCAATGGCACCCGCCAAAGCAGAGAAGATCTTTGTGGGCAAACGTACCGGTAGTCATGAAGTGCCCCAGGATAAAATAACTCAACTCATAGTTGAGAAAGCCAAACAGGGCGGCAAAGTGGTACGACTCAAAGGCGGTGATCCGTTCATCTTCGGACGAGGCGGCGAAGAAGCAGAAGCACTCGCCGCAGAAGGCATCGAATTCGAAGTGGTTCCCGGCGTCAGCTCATCCGTCGCGGCACCCATGTACGCGGGTATACCATTGACTCACCGCGACTATGCAGCATCAGTGGCCATCATCACAGGACACCGCGCAGGCGACGTAGAAAAACCCATCGACTGGCCAAAAATCGCCAAAGCCGTCGACACTATGGTCATTCTCATGGGCGTTGAGTCCCTGGGAGGTATCGTAGAGAAGCTGCTCGCAGGCGGCATAAGCCCCGACAAACCCGTCGCCATGGTTGAATCAGGTACCTTGCCCCAACAACGCACACTAATCGCTACGTTGGGCACAGTCATAAAAGAGGTCGAAGCTAAAGGCATTAAACCGCCCTCAGTTATCGTCATCGGCGAAGTCGCCACTTTAGGGAGGAAACTGGCATGGTTCAAACAACCCCTCTAAGGGGCAGAGTCGTCGCCATCACCCGTCCCACCGGACAAACCGAAGAAGCAGGGACCCTGATCCGCGCAAAAGGCGGCATTCCCTACTACATCCCGGCCATAGAAATCAAGCCCCTAAGCAACCCTGAGGCGCTAAAGAAATTCATTGCTAAACTCCAAGAGGGCACTGTGGACTTTACCATTTTGATGAGCACTAACGGTGTTAAATACCTCTTCTCGTCAGCAGAAGACCAAAACCTCACCATACCACTTCGGGAAGGCTTAGCTAAAACCTGCGTCATCGCCGTCGGACCCAAAACCGCCGAATTCATGAAAGAAAACGAGATCCGCGTGGATATGGTACCACAGAAGTATAGTAGCGAAGGCTTGCTTGAGATTTTAAAAGAAAAAGACCTCAAGGGCAAAACCATTCGCATACCCAGAACCAGTAGCGCCAGTCCTACCTTGACCGACACGTTACGGCAGATGGGTGCCGATGTGGATGAAATTCACGTTTACGAATCAGGCCTGCCTGCAGATGAGGCTCTGAAAGCAAAATTCTATGAAGACTTGGATGCTGGGCGAATTAGTGCCCTTCTCTTTGGCAGCGGGCTTAGTGCCAAAAACATATTCAAGATGCTAACCGAGAAAGCATCGATGGAGCATCTTCGTAGGGTTCTTGCTGAGAAAGTCGCCGTCGTCGCCATTGGACCCACCACCGCCCAAGCCCTCCGTGAGCTCCAAGTCAAAGTTGATGTGATCCCTGGCGATTATCTTTTTGACAAGGCACTCGATGCATTGGCTGAGCACTGGACAAATGTTGAGCGAGGTTGTTTTGGTTAGATTTTGGTGAATTGTGCCATCACGTGGTTTGCTGGATCATCATGTTCTGGAAAAGAAGATGTAGAGCATAGTGAGTTATAGTTAGTTTTTTGTCCCCTTAGATATCCTGTTCGCTGCAGGTTGATTTTCAAAAAATGAAAGGAAGGGGAGTTGATTTGTTGTTGGTGTTTTTAGGGGTGTTTTTTTAGCAGAAGTAGACCGACTATGGCTATGGCTATGATGATGGCGACTACGCCGATTGCAAGGTACATGACGATGTCGTTGGTTGTAGCTAGGCCTGTTAGCGTTTGGGTTAGTGTAGGTGGTGAATCGGGTGTGTCGTCTACTACAAAGGCGGTTTCTGCGGATGACCCATAGTATGATTTGGAGCCTGCAAATGTGACATAGACAGTGTATTGTCCGGAGATGTCGGGTTTCCATGCAAAGCTGTATGCGCCGATGGCATCAGTTTGAGTTGTGCCTATGTTGCGGTAGTTGCCGTTTCCATCTACGACATCTATGGATAGTGTAATGCCGGTTGTGTTAGTTGGGCGTGGGAAGTTTTTGTAGGCATAGAGCATCCAGTCGCTCATGCTGTCGTCGGATACTGCGGGTAACCCGTTGGGGAAGCGCATTTTGATGTTGTCTTGGTTTGCGCCTGGTGAAACGTCAGTTACGGTACCACGTATCATTACTGATGATCCGAAGGGTACGCCGATGTCGGGGGATGTTACGGTTGTGCAGCTGGGACCTTTGCCTATGGCGTAGATTTGTTGGTCGTAGGTGTCCATGGTTACGATGATGCTGTCACCAATGATTGCGGGTTGGCCCCATTGGGTTTGACGGAAAGCGCCATCTATTGTCCATATGATGTCTCCGGTTGTTGCGTTGAAGCAGTAGTATGGTGCGCCACGGGGTTTAGGATCGCCTGAAGAGTGTTCGTCGTGTCCAACGTAGATTTTACCGTCACTGATGAAATTGATGCCCATCCACCAGTTAGGGCTGATTTTGTATTCGACATAGGTGTCGGTTGCATTGAAGTTCCATATGAGGTTGCCGTTGGTTACGTTGTATGCGTATAGTGTTCCGCCTGTGTGGGCTTCAAAGAAGGTGCCGTATGCGATGGTGTTGCCGTATTCGCTGTATTGGTCCATGTAGTACTGTGAGGGTGTGGGGCCCCAGACTATCTGTCCGGTTGAGAGGCTAACGCCGTAGTACTGTCGCATTTCTTTGCTCCACAATACACCCATAAGTGAGTTTGCTTCGCCGGTTACCCAGCTGATGCTTTGGTTGCCAGAAATCCATGCGCTTGGGTTACTCCATGTTGTGTTAAACAGTAGTTTGCCTTCTTCGTTGGGTTTTAGGCTAAGTCCCCATACAGTGGTTTCTGTAGGTCGTAGGTTCCAGCCGATCATTCGGTCATTTTCGCCGCCGTTGGTAAAGATTGAGGTGGTACTGCCAGGTAGGCCTGCTGCGGATACGTTTAGGTCATAACCGTTTGAGGCGTCAAATGTGGTGCCCATGAGTCGTGAATGCCCTGCAATCCAACTTAGTTCGGAGTAGACGTTGAATGGGTTTACGCTATCCCAGTATTTGGCAGCCCAGGTTGAGTTCCAGCGTAGCAGTCGACCGTTGACGATTGAATATTTTAGGATTTCACCGTTTTGACCATAATAGTTTGTTCCGCTAGGTACGTTTGTCATTCCGTATACCCATGCACCGTTTAGTGGATCGTAGGCGTTCCAGGTGGTGCCGCTTGTTGCCCAGAGATATGCATAGCTACCATGGCCATTGCCGGTGTCCCAATTCAGTACTTGGCCAAAAGCTAGTCGAGTGTTGTTCCAGTTTTTGCTCCAGAGTTCTTTTCCAGTATGTAGGTTTACTGCAACGATTTCTTGTGTGATGGATAGAGCGGGATATCTATTGTAGTAGAGTACGCCCGAGATGATTATTGCGCCTAGGAATTTGCCTTCATAGGCATCGCCAGTGTAGAAGCCGTATCCCTCTGTGTCTCCGCCAGTTAGACCTGCGCCGCTTCCACCCAGATCCAGTCTTGACCACAGGATGTGTGCTGACTCGGGTGCAGCGTTGTAGAGGGCTTGCGTTGCGGAATTGTATTGCGCGCCGCCTGATCCAGTTCGCGGAGAGAGCCAGTGGCCAGCGATCACGGACCATTCTCGGAATTGGGAATCTATCGGTCGAGTCCAGTATTCAGATGGAAGAGGGTAACCGGGATGATACTGCACCATAGTCTCGCTCACATACAGGGGAGTTTTTTCGCTATCACTAGATAGCATCATAGTGCCCGCAGGAGTACCCGCAGTTGTGTAGAGCATGGTTTGGTTGGGAAAGTGTGTTTGGAAGTAGTAGACGCCAGACATGCTAGGAACAAAGGTTGTGCCAGTGCCGCCAGTCGTGTCAGTCATAAAGGGCCCCAGCGTCTCAGTGGTATTGTCAGGTTTGGTGACGGTCACGGTTAAACCTTCCCAGCCTTCGTGAGGATGGGACGTTTGCATAGTGATGCCTAGGTGAATCGTTACACCCTGCCCAACACCAGTGTGATCAGGTATGACACCGGCAAAAGGATAGGTTGCTCTTGTGTCAGCAGCATCAGCAAAGGTGACTAGGGGCATAGCAATCGTTGTGACAAAAACTATGGCAAATATTGTTGTTTTTATCTTGTTTGTTTTTTGCATTTTAATTTTTCTTCCTTGATTTCTGTTAGCAATACCTCAGAGAAATTGCTTTTTAAAATGTCACTGTAAGCCTTCCGACTACCTAATTTATTTATGGCAACAGCTAGACTCCTATGTATGATTTCTCTTAGAGAGATTGACTGCTGTATTCTTAGAGAACTACTCCAAAACGGGCGAAAAAGCGTTTCAACCATCGCTAAACAATACGGCACTTCCACAGATGTTATCTGGAAACACTACAAAGAACTAGAGAAAGCAGGCATAATTGCAGGGGCAACAATACAATACAATTATCCCCTCTTTGACTACAAAGGCGTCGCATCACTGCTGCTCAATGTCGAATATCAGCACATTAGTGAAGTTTTGGAACGGCTAATGAAAAATCCAGATATTCACGCTTCACGCGTCTATAATTCAATATATAATATTGCAATAATAACAACTTTTAAAAGTTTAAAAGAGTTAGAGAGCGTTAAAGAAAGGTTCACACGTCAAAACTCTGTTGTGGCAAGCAGGATTTATCTGTGGACTGATGTGAGAAACATTCCGGAGAATCTCTTACTGGGTGGCGCATCGTTTACTCAGAGACCAATTATGGAAAACAGGCCTAAAAAAGCAGCGCGTCCCAGCAAAGTTAAACTAGACAACACTGACATGCAAATAGTCGAAAAGCTCAGTAGCAGTGGGCGCGCTCCGTTTAGTAGAATTGCGAAATCCTTGGGAGTTTCAACCGATACTGTGAGCAGAAGATATGATGCGCTTCTGGAGAATGACTACATTAAAGTATGTGTCCAAATTAACCCATTGATGCTGGGTTATAGTGGGCTTCTTAGTTTCTATGTAGCGTTCGCATCAGAGAGCAAAAAGCAAGCAATAGAGAGCATTGCGGAAATTCCAGATGTGAGCTATCTCGCCAAAATTAGCGGGGAGTATGACATGCAGGTGGCAGTTTTGGTGAGGCAAGTCCAAAATATATATGAGATAAATGAGAAAATTATGCAGATTTCAGGCATAAGAAAAATTGAAGTGGATATTCGAAGAATTCCGCCCAGGTGGCCGGGTCCTAAGCAGTATATTTCAACATTTTGAGGGAAAATAACGTAGATACTTTGAAGGAAGCAATCTGCGATTGCAGCACAGCTGACGGTATTATAGCAGTTAATCTGACATTCACCTAAAGTTCACGTCCAACTGGCCGCATTTGAACAAAAATTTACGATAATCAACGAAATTTAACGAAAAAGTTAAAAATCAACAACACACAATCAAAAGAACAGTATGGAAAATCAAACCCAAACACCAGACGAAGCAACTCAAACACTAGTAAACCTAGGACTGACCTTTCTACAAGCAAAAGTCTACTTGGCACTCAACCGATTGGGCACCCTATCAGGCAGAGAAACAGCCAAAGCAGCAAAAATAGCCCCCCAAGATGTCTACCGCATCCTCACAGAACTCCAAGAAAAAGAACTAGTCGAAAAAATAATCGATAGACCAAACAAATACAAACCCATACCACTAAAAGACGGACTCCTAATGTTCATTCAACAAAGAAACAAAGAAACAACCCAACTACAACAAGCAATCCAAGAAATGATCAAACAGTTCGAAAAAACCAAAAACAACAACAGCAAAAGAGAAACAGGCAATTTTGCTCTGGTCCCAGCTAAAGAATCACTAAAAAAAAGAGCAATTACGCTCATCGAAACAGCTAAAACAAGTCTTAATTTTATGAACGAATACCAAGAGGGCATGATAGGACACGAAATCATATTCGAGCTAGAAGCCAGAGCCATCGATCAAGGTGTCACAATCAAAGATATCTTGGGCAAAAACAAAAACAAATGCGAACCCCCCGAAATCCCAAGCAAATTCGCAAACCTAACAGCTAGAAACCCCATGTTTCAAGTAAGATACTGCCAATTTCCTCCACCAGCGATCCTTTTAATAAAAGATAACAAAGAACTACTCATCTCTACGAACAGCACCACAAACATGTCACAGCCATACCTATGGTCAAACAACCCTATTCTGGTAAATGTAATTCAACAGTGGTATGATACGATGTGGGAAAAATGTGGACAAACACAAATACCTGTTTGCTTAACACAAAATCCATAGCACCTCTGAAGCTGCAAAGAAAATGCAAAAAATAAACAGACCACTATAGAATCAGAAAAGAGAAGAACAAAAGGGTCTGTTGCCGCTTTTATGACGATTTATAGCTATTGAGCTGTCTATCGGTTCACTTTAATAGCCATTGGGACATTCCGGCCCCGTATATCTCATCTGGACATTTGATGAAGCCTAGTTTTTCGTAAAAACCTTCTTTATTCTTGGCAGCCATGAGCATAACAAGTACCTGTTCGCCGTTTGCCAGTTTGGTTTTTATATATTCCAGCGTTTTCTCTATCATAGTTTTGCCGATACCGTAACCTTGGTATTCCGGCAATACGATGACGTCAACAAGTACCGCGATATATGCGCTATCGAAGATAAGGCGGGTCATTGCAATGGTTTCATCGTTTCGTTTTGCAACAATAAGAAAGGCATAGTTTTTCAACGCTGCTTCCACCTGCCGTGATGAAAGGGGTTTAAAGTCTACCGTTTTCCTCAAGTTCAGATAATCGCTAACGGATATATGATCAGTGAATTCAATATTGAACATGTGTCACCTCAATATGTAAAGCTACTTAACCATTTCCTTGTTTGCCATGGTTTGGACAGAACAAGCAATAAACAGGATAACAGGATAAAAAAACGACAGCCTCATCATAAATTTACAGAAGGACCATTTTAAACCTGTTGGCGTCGAGTAGGTCGCTACGCTTAAAACATCACATCACATGTAATTATGCAGGATTTACTCTAAATACAGGGTGTATTTTTCGTTAATTATGGCGATAAAAGTTTTTAATCAGCACACAAATAACAAGCGAGGCGCGAAACGATGGAACGACTCCTAATGCAGGACTTGATAACATGGAAAAACAACCCTAACAAAAAACTCTCAGTTCAAATTTTAGTTAACTATATGGGGTGAGTGTAATTGCAATGGGCCATTCGCTGCCTTTAGTTGTTTGAGTCATTTTAGTTCTGTTGGTTACCGTATGGAAACCGAAATGGGGGTTCATCGGCAAGTGAGTTGATGACTTGTACGGCAAAGTCTTCCTGTTCGGGTTCGCCGCTGATGGCTACCCAAACTGCGCCTTCGGCGCCACAGACACCGCCAGCTGCAATCAACTCAACTTCGGCAGCGGTCAATGCCCGTAGAGCATCTAGCTCTGTAAAAACTTCTCCTATAAGGGGCATCAAACGGTAGCCATCAGCACCAGGGGTGTTAATTTTGGCAGCTAATGCATCTATGTCGCCGTCAATACGTTTCTCTAATCCGACGGGGATGATGAGTCGGACGCGACGGCCTATAATGGCGGGCAAGGCTAAACCGATGGTTCCAGCAGTGGGGTGACCAATTAGGACCGCGGCCTTTTTGTGTGCTATATCTAGGGCGTTGGCACCCTTCAAGATCACGTCGCCCTCTTGGAGACTGTCAACAACGTCAGCGATGGTTTTGCCCTTTTCCCACATGCCCTGGGCTATAATAACATCACCGGGAAATTTGTTTTCATCAAACAAACGGCCCTCTTGGGTTACAGGTAAATTGGGAGGCACCGTTAGGCCACGGAAGAAGTGGTTGCGGGAGAAGTCGCCTTTGATGTTGTGGGTTTTTAGAATTTCTTCGGCTATGTAGCCGTTGGTTGTTCCGGCGACGAGGACTATTGTGCCGTTTTTAAGGGCTTTTTTGATAGCGGGATGCGTTGCGATGGTTTTTGCGATTAAGCGTTTTCCCATGACAGGAGTTATTAGTAACTGTTTCAAGGGTTTGGCTCCTACTGTTCTTGTAGATAACGGAAGGAATAGCGGCCGCTCATATGAACATAGCGTGAAACATGGGTGCCATCAACCAAGCCATTTTACTGGGACTGGGTTCTTCTGTTGGACACCTTGGCATAAGCTGTTTCTACACGATTCAACAGGAAAAAGCATAGAGCCAAAGGGTACAAAAATAAAAAAGAAATTATTTTGTTATGAAAGATGCATAAGCTTACGCTTAGTATCTTCTTGGTGGTCTGCGTTTAGAGTAGCATTCACGGCAGTAAACTGGTCTTGTTCCGTCTGGTTTGAAAGGAACTTCACATTCTTTTCCGCAGTCGGCACAAGTTGCCTTGTGCATCTCTCTGTTACCATATGACATTTCGCTATTTCAACTCCTACTTACTTAGTGTGCAAAAATTTCTTCTCGCACAATACCCATAGACGAAGAAGATGCTTATAAATTGCATGCTTCACCACTGAACATTACCCGAAAAAAATAGGACAAACCACCCTCATAGAAACGCCTAACAGTCCAAGCAGAGAAGCAGCCAATAGTCACTAATATATAGGTAAAACCCCCATATACTGAACTATTCAGATATATCGTGAATATGAGAAAAAGTGGCGAGCGCAACTATGCTTGCTTTTTCTCGGAAAAATGTAGAGTGTGCAGCTTTGAGACAGAAAAAATCAACGTTAGGCGAGCATTTAGCATTGCTCTCCGTAAAATATGGTATTTACCCAAACGAAGTTTTTCAAGCCCTCGTATCAGCAAAGCAAACCGAGAAAACAACTGTATGTGGCAACCTCACGGTAGAATATCGAGGTAAAACCAAAGACGAAACCATTTTCCTAATAACCAAAGACAGCGACGTAGTCGCCCAATTCCGCGTCGAAGAAGCGTTCCTGCACCGCAAAGACAACCCCTTCGAAAGCTGGATGAGTACTGACAAAATCAAAAAGAAAATCGCCAAACAAAACACTGAATCCAGCTATATCCAAATCCGAGACCTCCGAGCAGGTATGAAACGCGTCAATCTAAAAGCCCACGTCCAAGAAATCCCCAAACCAGCACAAGTCCACACCCAATTCGGTAGCACCGTCTTAGTAGTCAACGCCATAGTTGACGATGATACAGGAAAAATCAAACTTTGCCTCTGGGAAGGTCAAATCGGCAGCATAAATGTTGGAGACACCATAGAAATTAAAAATGGACAAGTCTGTTTATTCCGCGGCGAAAAACAATTGCGACTAGGCAAAAGCGGTGCACTCTGCGTACTCAAAGGCACCCAAGTTAAACCACAAATTGCAACCGTATAACCGTCCCGAGAAAAACCCAAAGAAGACGGATGACCTGTAGTAGTTCCTCCACTCAAGAGCATCGCTTCTGTCAAAAACCCTCCGCTCCGCACCACCAGCGCTCATCCACAAAGAAGTACCAAAGGTTTGGTTGTGTCTAGCGCTCGGCTAGCTTTATTTTGCTTATGTCACCCCTATTCGAATACGGGTTGCTTGGCGTTCTCTCCAAACGTATAAAGTATTTTTAATCGGGTATGACAGCATTGCAATCATTGTCCCAGACACATCGCTATCCAAGTAGCTGACCTATTCCGCGCCGTATCTAACAGCGGAACCGGTCGGTGTCCCTTCCACACGCAGCATATTATTGTGAGTTTTACGTCAATTGTACTAATAATTCGGCAGGGGTTTAAGCGTCCTGACACACCCAAATTAAACCTCAAATCAAACCATTCAACACTAATCAATTATGGAACATTTAATCTA